>Ga0207134_1113_pt2 | contig 22466 bp, 15 predicted proteins | sample Alteio_BWMinHeat_12_FD_153527 | JGI IMG/M metagenome (GOLD analysis project Ga0207134, IMG submission 153527) | Enriched cells from forest soil in Barre Woods Harvard Forest LTER site, Petersham, Massachusetts, United States -... | ecosystem: Environmental > Terrestrial > Soil > Temperate forest >... | reverse complement strand
CCAAAATAATCGGCCGATACTAGCACTACTTAAGCAACAGTGCAAGTACCCCACCCTCTCAATTCCCTTTTTCTCGGTTACCATAAGCGTATTGCATATGCAATGGGCGAATGTGTTAGGCTGGAAAAAATGGATCAAACAATAGTAGCTATTTCCACTGCGCCGGGGGTGGGGGCGATAGGTAATTAACTCTACGTCTAAAAACAATAAGGCTGCTTTTAGAAGAGGCAGCCTTTATTTTTTTTAGTTCAAAAGCTGCTCTGAACCTGTATTTCCTCACAAATCTCTTTTTCATAGGATGTAAATAGGTGCTCAAAAGTCATTGCCCCTGTGATGAGCGCAATGAGCCCGGATAAAGTAATAGCTTTGCTAAAATTCCAAGGCCCACTATCTAGCACTGGTAAGCAAGCAAGACTTGTCCCTATTGCTAAAGCAGCCGCAGCTAAGGCCATACAAATCCGATCAAAATCAATATTTTGCGACCATAAGTTGTAATTCAAGATTGGGAAATAACCTAAAACACTGGCGATTAATAGGCTCAGAACAATTATTCCTAATGCTTTGAATGGCAAAGTTTTTAGTATCAAACGACACAATATAATCAAACCAGCGACACTGTAGACAGCCTGTAATAGCCATAAGTTAATATTACTAATTGCCAGTGTCTGTGTCAGAAAAAATAACTGACTAGCAATGTCGCTGCGCAACTCAGCATTTCTGCCATGATCATTGAAGTAGAAACAAGCCTCAAGACCGCATATAAGTACAAGTAATAACAAACCCCAAATAGTGCTTTTTCGATAACGGAGCCAATAGAAAACAGCGAGCAAAACAAGCAAGCTTATTATTCTGCTGGTTCGCAATAATGGCACACAAAAAATGCTTGCCCTGGAAAAACAGCGAGCAAAACAGCCGACCAGATAGATGCCCCAGCCCCCAGACGATTGCCAAATCTGCCAGTAATTTCCAGAGTAATGAGAGCTGTCAACAAGCAAGAAGCAAAATACAAAGCAAAATCGATTAGCGGCAACCCCATGAGTACATGAGGATACCAGGGCACATCAAATAAATCGCTGCCAGGCTGATACAAATGAGCTATAGGTAAAAAATTCACTAAACACAAACAAAACACAGTGAGCATGCCTATGACCATTTGAATACGGATATTGGACCAATCCATATGGGCTGTTTCTAATTGATAATGAACTGTTGTCATTTTTGTTAAAGGCACGACTGCCAGCTTCGAACCGATATCATATAGGCTAGCATCATACAAGAAAAACAATCAACATTAATATGTCTTCCTAAGAATCCATCGCTGTGGCAAGAACCATATTTGGTGACTTAATCCTGATAGATGGATAGACAGTATGGCTCCCGCATTAGATAATGATTAGCAGGTACTGCTAAATAGTTCTGCAAATCGTAATAATAACCGTGACACCTAGTCAAGAAATCGATTCGTCTCCCCAAACTCTTTCATTCCCTGAAGGTTTTCTTTGGGGAGCTTCTACTTCTCATTTCCAAGTCGAAGGCAACCCCTATGAAATTAGCGGTCGTCTTTCAGACTGGTCTTGCTGGACTCAAGATCCAGGACACATCGCGGATAAAAGTTCAGCTGATAAGGCTTGTGACTTTTATCAACGCTTTGCGTCAGATTTAGATATATTAGCTAGCTTGAATTTAAATGCCTTCAGGCTTAGCTTGAATTGGGCCGCGATTTGTCCACAGCCATCAACCCCGGGTGGAATAGAGATTAATAGAGAAGTGATCAATTATTATCGGCAAGTTTTGCAAAAGGCTAAAGAAAAGAATATCAAAACATTTGTCACTCTCTTTCATTTCTGTTTACCTCAATGGCTTGCTAATTCTGGTGGCTGGGAAAATGAAAATACTGCTCACGAATTTGGCAGATTCGCTAAGCTTGCTGCTCAAGAACTTGGTGACCTAGTTGATTTCTGGCAAACTATTAATGAGCCTTTGGCATATAGCTATGGAAGCTACATTGCTGGTGTTTGGCCGCCAGGTTATAAGAATGAGAATGCAAGATGTTTTCGTGTCATCCGTAATTTTCTTATTGGTCATGCCGCTGCTTACAAGGTTATTCATGAAGTACAAAGCTCAGCCCAGGTTAGTTATGCCTTAAATTGGCGTCCATTCATGCCAAGACAAATTGCCAGTCCTTTCGATTTATTTGTTACTCACTGCCGCAATAAAATTTTTAATCATCTGTTTCCTATGGCTATTCAAACAGGCTATTTGCGCTGTCCTTTTCCTTTTAATCTGACCGCGGAACTCAATGACTTAGCAGGACCGATTCCTGATCTGAAAGACAGCATTGACTATTTAAGTCTTAATTACTACACACGAGAAATCTGCCAATTTTCATATCAATCTCCCTTTCTTCCCTTTGGAGTTCGCTCGCAGATGCGGATATTACCTAGTAATGCCCTTGGTTGGGAAAACTGTCCATCAGCTTTGCTCAAATTGCTAACGGTTGATACGCTTCCTTATCAAAAAAGCTCCACCGGACTGCCAAGATCTATTTATATCACTGAAAATGGCTACGCTTCACGCTTTGCGGCGAATCTAACTATCGGTGATTGGTCGATTCATGATGAGGATAGATGTGACTACCTTGAGACACATCTTTTATCCATCTATGAAGCTATTCAAGCCGGAATAAATATCAAGGGTTATCTTCATTGGTCTTTGTTAGACAACTTTGAATGGGCAGAAGGACTTCAAATAAGATTTGGCTTAGTGCGCGTTGCTTACCCTAGCCAAGAACGAACATTAAGAGACAGCGCCCGCTTATATGCCAAAATCGCTGGTTCTAATAGTTTGGTAAACTAGTATCTATGAAAAAAACATCCATTCTTTTTATACTTTTGAGCCTTTGTCTTACAGCAAGCACTCTTATTGCCAGAACTACTTTAGCTGCACCCAGTCCTACTGGATCACTTAACACAGATACAAACAGCTCTCTGCTGCCCAACAAAAACCCAGCTGTTACTGCACGCCTTATCGCTAATACCAAAGCAATTATACCTGGACAGCCGTTCAAACTGGGCATCGAACTAACAATGAAACCAGGTTGGCATACGTACTATAAAGATCCCGGTGACGCTGGTATGCCAACAAAAATCGTCTGGCAATTACCAACTGGCTTTGAGAACAACTCCTTATATTGGGTAAAGCCAACTAAATTTAACGAAGGAGGGATCATCACCTATGGCTATACGAATAAAACATTAATCGCCACAGAAGTAACAGCTCCGCTAAATGATGGAATATTGCGCAGCTTCAATTTTTCAGCACAAGTAAAATGGCTTTCTTGCAAAGATATTTGTGTCCCCGGTCAAGCTACAGTAAATTTGACTTTACCTGTAATTTCTCAAACAAATCCGCATCTCTTAAATCTTGCTGTTAATACAAAAGAATTCGCAAACGCCAGTATTCGCGATACTGGTGTGCTCAATCAAAATTTAGAAAATCAAAACAAGTCTAACACTTCTTTCATTACTTATTTTGCCTTTGCCTTCATTGGTGGTTTTTTATTGAATTTTATGCCTTGTGTATTACCGGTTGTAGCAATAAAACTTTTGGGGCTTTTGGAAAAAGCAGATAAGAACAGCACCCGTAAAACAGCCATTGCCTTTGCTAGCGGGATATTCTCATCGTTCTTGCTCCTTGCCTTGTTTATCATTGCTCTGCAAGCAACAGGGCACAAAGTAGGTTGGGGTTTTCAATTCCAACAACCTGTATTTCTCATGATTATGTCCATCATGGTTTTGCTTTTTGGTTTGAGTTTGTTTGGTTTATTTGACCTCTCTTTCAATCTAGGCCAAAAAACCGTAGATGCTTTAGCAGCCAAGGAAGGATTTGTTGGAGACTTTTTTAAAGGTGTTCTTGCCACCATTTTGTCTACTCCTTGCACAGCACCATTTTTAGGTACTGCTCTTGGATTTGCTTTTGTCGCCCCCTGGACTACTACGCTAACAATTTTTGCTGCTGTCGGCATCGGCATGTCCTTGCCTTATTTAATTTTGATTATTGCCCCCCAATATTTGCGATTTTTGCCTAAGCCCGGAGCTTGGATGGCAAAGCTTAAAGAAGCCTTCGGCTTTGTATTGCTAGCTACAGTTATTTGGCTGTTAAGTATTTTGTATTATCAAGTACCAATCGCCTTAGTTATTGCCTTCACGTATTTCTTACTATCTGTATCATTTGCTGCCTGGCTATTGAGCAGATTTACAGATTTAACCAGCTCAAGCAAATGTCGTTTAATTGTTAGTTCGCTTGCTTTGCTCATTGTGCTTTCTGCTGGCTATTATTTTATATATGAGAACAAGAATCTGCTTGCGCAAAGCACCATTCGCAATACCACTAATTCCAAAACATCTGGTGTCCCTAGCGATCGTATCGGCTCATTCGATATAGAGACACTGAACAATGCCTTAAATAGCCAAAAAACAGTTTTTCTTGATTTTACGGCTAAGTGGTGTTTGACCTGTCAGTTAAATGAAAATGCCGTCATTAATACTAACGAAGTACAGAACAAGCTTCGTTCTTTAAACGTGCTTTTCTTAAAAGCGGACTGGACACGGCAAGATCCTACAGTAACTAAATTACTTAGACAATTTGAGCGTTCCGGCGTCCCTCTTTATGTTATTTTTCCTGGCAAAAGTCCAGACAAGCCGATCGTCTTGCCAGAACTCATCACTAAAGAGATAGTTCTGAGCAAGCTTGACGAAGCGGGACCTAGCCTCAATAAAAATTAAAAGCAGCGCTGAGAAACAAGACGCAGCGTTTATTTGAGGGTTTTGACAAACGATAAAAGTGTTTTATTCTCCGGTATACCCTGGTAGATATGTCGAACAATTCCCTTTTTATCAATGACAAACAAAACTCGATTTGCTGTTGCTTTATCTGGCGTTACTGTCCCATATAATTTGCCAACTTTACCATCAGTATCTGCTAGCAGTGGCTGTTTTAAGCCATGTTTGCCCGCAAATTTTTCATGGCTAGTTACCGGATCACAAGAAATACCTAATACCTGAGTGCCAGCTTCGGCAAAATTACTTAGATCTTCCGAGAAAGCACACATCTCTTTTGTACAACCTGGAGTATCATCCTTTGGATAGAAAGCGAGTATAACGTTCTTCTTCCCTATAAAATTATCAAGGCTAATTGTCCCTGAGGGAAAACAAGACAATTTGAACTTCGGGGCCGGGTCTCCCACTTTAATAGCTGTCAGCATAGATTCTTGCATTGGTGACATAGCCTGTACCTCATATAGATATCGCCTAAACACGTATATCTTGGCACTAATAATCTATATTTGCTAGTTATTTTTTGAATCAAATCTTGAAAACTAGCCGTGCGCTATCCTCCTAATCTTTTCAAGGAATTGTTCCAATCCTGTCAATAACTTGGTATCCAGGAAAACCGCCAGCATACCAACTTCTACATCTGTAAATACAGTTGTCACTTGCTTGGCGTTATTACTTTCATTAGTTTTAGTGATCAAAACCATCTGTTCCAGTTTGCCCAAATCAAGACGCAAGGTACAAAAATTGCTGTTAGCTAATACACCGTGAGCTAAAACCCCGGTACCATCACGATCACCAGCGGTGGCAAAGGTAGAAGAAATCACTAATCCATCTCCCCCAACAAGCATGCTTCCTTGCACACCATGGCAACTATCAATGCTTTCTAGGAGATTCTGTATACCCTGTCCGCGTATAAGACTAATCACACGAGCAGAAGGTAAGTTAACGGTAATTTTTCCTGACTCAGCTTTCTTAATAATATTTTGGACAGATTGAGCATCAATTAAAAGTTTGCCTATTGTTTTCATCGTTCCCGCTTGAGTAGCAGCCTCAGGCTCAGCACTTGCTTTAGCGGAGAGGCGCCCAAAGTCTTTTAATTCTGGAACATTACTCCTTTGTTCACTAGTTTCACTGTCACTAAAGGTTGAGCTAACAGTTCTCCGTTCACCGGTAATTTCATCGGCAGTGCTAGCTTTCTTAGCCTCTGCGGTATTGCTTCTATCTTTTACTTCCTTTTGCGCTTGTGCTGGCGCAATACCCGAAAAAATTTCATCAACCTGCCTATCAACTTTTTCTTTAAAAAGATGCGCTTGGGTCTCAGTATCACTGGCGATACTAACGACTTCCTTGTGTGCTTCCGCAGGCGCAAGTTTAGTAAAAATATTGTCCATTTCTTCATCTACAGATTGCTTAAATAAAGGTGTGCCGCCGCTAGTGTCTACCGCTTGTTGTCCCGGGATTGGCATTTCTTGAGCTGGCGTCTCTAGCGAACTCTGGGCAGTGCTACTCGCTTCCCCCCCAACTTCTCGTTGCGCTTGCTCAGGCGCAAGTTTGGCAAAGATATTGTCCATTTCTTGATCGATGGATTGCTTAAATAGGGGTGTGCCGCCGCTAGCGTCTACCGTTTGTTGGCCCGGGATTGGCATTACTTCAGGTGGAGTCTCTACCATCCTTTGGATAGAGCTACTCGCAGTACCACCAATTTCTCGTTGCGCTTGCTCAGGCGCAAGTTTGGCAAAGATATTGTCCATTTCTTTATCCACAGGCCTTTTAAATAGAGTATCCTCTTTAGCAGGGGTGCCTATCTGTTCAATTTGTTTTTCGCCTTGCTGAATATCTGGGCTTCCTGCAGCCTCATCCGCATTGTCTAGACGATCTAAAACGGAGCGCAAGCCAGATTGATCTGGTCCTGGCATAATATTACCCATTTGAAAATGGCTTGCCGCACCTGTACCGCTAGCAGACAGAGCCTGTAACTTCGACATTGCACTGCTGGCAGGTTTACTGGGATCAAGGATCTTGCTGTGTGCCTTAGTTGGATGTACCGACGGCAGTCGTCTTATCTCCGGCGGTAATTCCTTGGCTGGCAGTTTTTGTTTTAAATCGATTTCGCTAGAGCCGGCAATCGCCGGTTTTTCTGCTGTAGAAGAATCGGCTGTCTTTCTAGATGCAGTTTTTTGTAATTGTTGTACTAATTGTTGCGCTGATAGGCTTGCTGGTTTTTGTGCTGGCGGTGCTGTCGGTTGCGATGTTAGTTGTGATGTTGCGGATTTTATTGACTGCTGGACTGGTTGTATGGAACTTATATGTTCAGTTATTAAATGCTCGGCGGTAACTTCGGCTGGACCTTCCTGAGTTTTCTTACCTTCCATCGCCCTCATTCTAATTTTGGTTAATCGATTAATTTTAGTAGCGCCGCCTGCGCTCGCTTCTGCTCCTTCGCCGCTTTCCTTTTCCCCGGGCAAATCCGCCACCTGAATGCGGGTAAGAGCAACTACGCAGAACAATATCCCGAAATTCATAATGGTGAGCTGTATAAGTCCAATTGAAATGATTCCCCCAGCACCTAATTCGGTAATTGGACTAACTACTATGCCAATCGCTCCAGCTAAAAACACCAAACCAATTGAAATAAGGCCCGGTACCAATCTTAAATTGAACAACGATTGGCGCAAAGATTGAAACTCAGCACATGTCAATACGATTGCGGTAAACAAGTACTCGCCAAAGATTAATGCCCAGAGAGGAAAACTGCATATCCTGTCAGGAAGCCGCGGAGCAACCAACACCATGAGCCCAAGACAGAATGCCATCACCAATGACACTGTCCAGTATTGCGATCTAAGCAATTTCTCCATTTAAATTATCCGCTCTATAGAAACTATGCCCTAACCCTTACCGAACACCTCATTCCAGTAGCTACCTAGTTAAATATACCCCGCTTACCCTAGCATTTAAAGCTAAGCAAAGCCCCCCTATTTAATCCTTCCCGTTTGTCAATATTTAATATCCAGACAGTCAATTTTACCCGCCTTAAATTAACCCAAAGCCAATGCCCTAGCTAGAATTTGCCACTTATATTGGCCCTCATCTTAAGAGCACTTGGTAAGTTGGCGGCAGCAACATTAAATGTGACAGTCTAAAAAAAGGGCTGCTAGGAGCTTTATTTTCGCCACGGAAAACCATCTACCGAGAGCAGATACCATTTGCCATCACTAGCTATCGTATGATTCTTTGCTTCTAATGCGGGTATTTTTAGGCAGTTGCGACTGGCCAACAAAAAATGGGGCATTTTGCCAGCCTGACAAAATGCGGGCAGCTGCGCCAGTGAGTCAATATTGGGCACTTGGTGGTGCAGGTAAAAAATGGTAGACGGCACTGGAGAAAACAAAGTGGCAACACTGCCGTTTCGTTCCTTTATTACGGAAATAATCCTCATTATCATTGCCTGACGATTGTTATAAAACCACTGAAACGAAGACGGGACAAGGATTGCACATGCAAATATCGATACCAGGCATACACTAACCATACCCTTTGTATATTGTTGAGCCCAGAGCAGCCAAAAAGATCTTAGGCTTAATACAGCAATAATAATAAGGGTGCTACCGATAATAACTAAAAAAGTACCTGTCAGTATTTGCCAGCCTATGATAAGTCCTAGCGTTATAAGACTGCCAAAAGCGGCCAATAAAGGCGGCAGCAAGATCATTATATTTTCTGCTCGGCGCATCCCGCTTGCGTTTATGGCCAGCGTTTTATTTGCTTTAGCCTGGATAAGGGCATCTAAATAAGCAGCCGTTATGATAGCTAGTGCTGGGCTAAATGGCACTATATAAGTAGGGAGCCTGGTCGGAACCAGAGTGAAAAGGAACGCTACGAATAGCAACCAGCAAAAAGAAAAGATAATAAACCTTTGCCGTTGCGTCAGTTGAAAGCGAAAAGTAAACAGACGCTTCAACCACGGCATACCAGACAGTAAATAAAAACTCCAGGGGAAATAGCCAGCAAGAAAGACGGGCAGATAAAACCATATTGGTTCATGATGATTAATTGTGCCTTCCATACGTCCTATATTTTGTCGCAAGAAAAACTGTTCGGTAAATGCTCCTGATGTAACAACATGAGCACAGTAATAATAGGGTAGACAAAGCAATAGCAAAATTATCATCCCAGTCAACGGTCTAAGCAATAATAATTGTTCCTTTGCTTTGTTCCAGGAATCACTCACAACAATTAGATAAAGTCCAATGGAACCAAGAGCAAGAACTAAAGCAATTGGTCCCTTTGCTAAAATAGCTAGTCCTAAAAAGACATAGGCAAATAGACTAACTTTCCCTTTGTCAGTCGCCAGCGCAGTGCCTATATAGAGCATACTGATGCCAAATAGCATACTCAAGAATTCATCAGAAAGAGCCACATGCCCAACAATTAAAAAGAGCGGGCTAGTGCAAAGAATTACGGCGGACAAAATCGCTGCCCGCCTGCCAATCATTCGCAGGGCAAAGAAATAAGTAGCAATGACGAGAATGATGCCACTAAAAGCAGCGTATAAACGACCAGCCCAGGCACTCACACCCAATAACTTATAAGCAATGATTATTAGCCAAAATGGCAAAGTCGGCTTGTCGAGCCAATCGTTATAGTTAAATAAAGCCGTAATATAGTGATGACACTCGACCATCTCTCGAGATACTTCAAGAAAGAAACTATCAGTTGGATCAAGCGCGCCAAAGCTATTTAGTCCAGGCAAAAAACATATAATTGCCATAAAAATAACTGCCAAGAGAAAAATCCAACCGCCTGGCACTGTAACATTTTTGACTTTTGGCGATAAACTATCTTGATGAGACAATAACAAACTCGTTCTTCCCTATCATGTATACTTCTGCCACTGGTAAAATTAGCTATAGAAAAATCCGCCCAATAGACAGTTTAGCAGGCAGGGGAGAGCCCTTAAAAAATAGTGATCAACAATGACAATTTTGCTTAGAAATAAAATAAAAGCTACTTTCAAACTCCCCAATTTCCTCCTTTTATTGGGCCTTCTCATTATTACCAGCGCATTCCCCCAAGCTTATTGCCAAAGCCTGGGCTGGCAAAAACTTATGGATGCTGGAACAAATGCTTATAAGCAAGCTGACTACGACACAGCCAAGAGATACTTTACAAGTGCTGTTGAGGCGAGTAGATCGGAAGACAATAATGCACACCTTAGTCGCAGTTTCAATGATTTAGGATTAGTCATATTAGCGCAAGGAAAAAATGCTGAAGCAGAAGCTACTTTTCAGCAAGCGCTTAAAATTAAGACAGAAGCCTATGGCGCTGAAAATATTGAATTGGTTCCCACACTAAATAATTTAGCAAAACTTCATTGCCAATCATCTAATTGGGCGCAGGCGGAAAAATATTACCGACAAGCCCTTGCTATCACTGAAAAAAGTAATGGTGCCAATCACCCATCACTCGCTGTTTGCTTAAACAACCTCTCTTCGGTGCTCAGACGAGAAAATAAAACTGATGAAGCAAAATCGTTCATTAAACGCGCTATTGCGATTGTCGAATCTAATTATGGTAAAGACAACGCCGCTGCCGCTATACAAATAAATAACTTGGCCCAAATTTATGCCGATGAGGGAAATACCGAGCAAGCAAATAAATTATACAGTCAAGCCCTGAGTATAAGACAAAAAGCACCTGGACAGAACAGCGCTGAAATAGCAGATAATCTAAACAAATTAGCTGCAGTACGCCGCAGTGAAGGTAAATTTGAAGAAGCAGAATCATTTCTTACTCAATCGCTTAATACACTAGAACAAGCTAACGGTATTGACAACAAGAACTTAATTGTTGCCCTCAATAATTTGGCTATGGTTAAACGAGAATTGCAGAAATACGATCAAGCTGAAGCGCTCTACAAACGCAGTTCTTCCATTGCCGAAAATACTTTTGGCCCTGATAGTAAAGAGCGTGCTGATTGTTTAGATAAATTGGGCGATCTCTACACAGAAAAACAAGACTTGCCCTCAGCAGCTCAATACTATGGGCAAGCCCTAAATATACGCAAAAAGTTGTTTGGCGATCAAGGCCAAGAAATTACTGTCAGTTTGAGTAAACTTTTAGAAGTTCACAGGCAGCAAGGTAATTATTCTCTTGCTGAGAGCGAAGGCAAAGAGATCGTCGATATTTTAGACAAGAGCCCAAATAAAGATAAAAGCAATCTTGTTGTAAGTTTAAACAATCTTGCTTTGCTATTTAGAGAAGAAGGCAAAACTGAGCAAGTAGAGCCGCTACTTAAAAAGACGGTAGAAATTGATGAATTACCTGATTCTGGCTGCAGCAAAGAAAGTCTTGCTAATGACTTAAATAATCTTGCTCGCTTTTATCGAGAGCAAGGAAATTATGCCCAATCGCAAGAATGTTACAAACAGTCGCTTGCTTTGCGTAAAACCGTCTTTGGTCCCGATGATCCACGGGTAGCTGCCAGCCTAAGAAACTACGCTGATCTCTTGCGTCTCATGAATAATAACGACGAGGCTACAAAATTAAATCAGCAGGCTCAGACCATTGAAAGCAAGAATAATTCAATAGTACAGTGATCGGCCACAGTCAAAAGATCTCACTTTCGTTCAGATATTCCGTGATTGGGCGTCAATTCTTCTCTTCCGATATTATCAAACAATCTACGAAAGCCACGCCACGACCAAGAGTACCAAGCTCTCTTGCTCCTTCTTTAGCAAGATCCATAACACGCGTTTTTACGTAAGGTCCTCTATCGTTAACCTTCACAATCACAGTATTGCCAGTTTTAGGATCTTCAACTAACACACGCGTACCAAAAGGTAACTTGAGGTGAGCAGCAGTCAGCTTATTCATATCAAAAATCTCACCGGAAGCTGTCTTTTTGCCATTAAACGGAATACCATACCAAGAGATATTCCCAGAAAAGCTTTGATTATTGCTACTGACTGATTTTATTGCCGGAGTCTGCACTGCCAAAATGATTTGACTTGTTGCTAAATTAAGGGCAAATGCTGCTTGATTTATGCAACAAAACATACCGATAGACAAAATAAATAATTTCATCCGTAATCTAGCCCCGTTTAAATAAAAAGCTATCATTAGCACTATTCCTTATCAGCTAAAATTTATTATTGAGTTCTATCAAGACATATTATATAGAATATCATTTTTAAGCCTGTGCTGGCGCCAGCCATTTGCTCGGTGGCGGCACCTCAAATGTATTCAAGCGATCGAGTATGTGTTCAGCATCGCTATCATCAATAATCAATTGTCTATCAATATGACTAATAAAACCCTCTTTTACTGCATGATCAAACATACCAAGCAAGGGATCGAAAAAGTGGTCTGTGTTCAGTAAACCACACGGCTTGCGATGTATGCCCAATTGACACCAAGTTACAACCTCACAAAATTCTTCCAGCGTACCAAAGCCACCCGGTAAAGCCAAAAAACCATCAGAAAGATCAGCCATTAAAGCCTTTCGTTCATGCATAGATCCAACTACACATAATCTAGGAATAGCTTTATTAGCAACTTCAACATTAAAGAGATCCTTAGTAATAATTCCTACTACTTCAGCCCCCGCCCTTTGAGCTGCTTCAGCTACAGCACCCATCAAGCCGATACTACCGCCGCCATAGACAAGGCCCATGCCTTTACGCCCCAACATTTCGCCTATTTCTAGGGCTTTTTCTTTATAGATTGGATTTAAACCCTCACTAGAACCACAAAAAACACACAGTCGTTTAAGCATCTTTTAACCCATTCTTACTTCTTCGCGCGCACTTATAATCAATCATTGGGCGCTACGGTCTTCTATATTTACATTAATTAGACTACTTTCGCTAGTAGTCCATTAGTTTATATTCTGATCCATACCCGAAAATTTACTTTTTAATAGTATAAATTTCCCCAAACTGTCTCAAGAACGTACATCTCTTCTTGCACTGCTTGTTTTTCCATAACACCGTGGGTGCAATAAGCTTGCCAGTATAATTCCCACCATCTTTGATAAGCACGCTCTCTGCCAAGCTCAGCCTCATTGCTCAATAACTCATCTCCCAATAAAAAATTTTTGGGTGCACACAATTCTCCACATTCAAGATTTTGAAAATCTTGGGGCAAGAATCTCGATCCTTTTGTACCCCAAAGTTTCTCCAATCTAGCCTTTGTCAGCGGATTTAAATGATCTAGCTCTACTGTAAAGATATCTGTTTTACGTCTTAAGCCTTCAGTATGAATCTCTACTCTAGCCGGTTCAGTGATTGGTTTTAGCGCTTTTTGCACTTCACCATATTCGTCATATATAACCAGATAAACTGGAAAAGAAGTAATCAAAAAGTCACACAAACTGTCAAAGATTCTCTGCCATAGTCTTTTTGTCAGCTTAAATTGACTGCAATCATTGTATGTTAAAGCTTCATTTAATGTTGTCAGGCAATGCGCAATTTGGTACAAGTCTGCTTGCTTTTCTCGTTTAATAATTTGACGATAAAGCTTATAGGCTTCATCCAAAGCCAGCTTTTGTCTCCTGTCGATACGCCCCATAGGTCCCTATGTCCCCAAATCATCAATTCAGCCGCCACTTTTAGTATACCCAACCTAATTGCCTGTTTTAATGCCTCTTTTTAGCGATAAATCGTCTAAATAAAGTGTCATTTCCCGCACCAGAGGCTGAATTTAACGTTTTTGCGTTTAGCACCCCTGCGCTATATCCTCCGCAAAAGCACGGCTGGAGGGGCAAAGTTTTTGATACCTTGGATAAAGACCTGCGAAAGCTTTGCCTGAATTTAAAGGCTTTTCACCAACCAACCTCAAGTATATGCGGCGTTTTGCCTAGGAATGTCCTACCAGGTCATTCGGTCAGCAAGCTGCTGACTAATTGCCATATTCTATGAGCACTATTCTGCAAAGTCCTCTACATGAGCATGCAATACAATGTCATCCCCGGTGTGCATAAACAAGGATGTCCTCATTTTTCTTGAATGAGCCTTTTCTGATTAGGTCCATCAAACCGTGAAGAGCGCGTCCAGAATAAATTGATCCGACCAAAATACCTTCGGTTTTTGCCAATAGTCCAACAGCTTCTCTTTCCAGATCTCCGACAATACCATAACCTTGAAGTCACTAATGAGAAACTAAACAGCATCTATTGAAGTGACATTATGTTCAACTTGCTGTCGTTCAATAATTAATGCCCCCAGGGCAAAGGCTAAAGATCCCCAGAAGAAGGGACTAAAGATACCGCTGCGGGAAATGCTCATAGAATGAATAATTAAATAATCAGGCAAAAAGAGAAAGCCAAAAATAGCAAGAATCAGTAAGATCTTCAGATATTTGAGCCAGCCATCAATATTAGAGACAGCCAAAAGCAATATGCCTGGAACAATCAACAATACATCATAGTCAAGGGAAGGTGAAAACAAGCATAGTGTGAGCGGTACTATAGAAGTAAGCGTGACTGTTAATGGTAATTTCTTTGCCCTCACTTGTTTACCAATAAAAAACGCAGCTATTAGCAAAAACAAATAAATAGCAATTGAAATGGCGCTATATAAATCAATGGGGATGAAAAATCTCAAGGCTCTATTAGGCAAAACAAAAGCTTGAAATATAGACAATAACGATGTTTCCATTTTGTAAGACATGCAAAGGTGCCAGTAATTACCCAAAAGAGGAAGACCTCCCAGAACACAGGATAGTAAGAGTCCAATAATTGCTAACAAAAAAGTGATTATAACTAAATTGGATTGGCCGGCTCCCAGCTCATAAACAATGATCGGTATAAGCAAATAAGGCTTTAGCCACAACAAAAACTGGTAAATACTAGCCTGTACAGGTCGCCGTTTCTTAAGAGCAATAAAAAGTCCCGTTAAAGCAAAAAACAATAACGGTGTCAGTTGCTCATGCCAGACTGCCATAATAAATGGTCCTAGCGCTCCTAAGAAGGCTGCTACCCAGAGCCTTTTAGCACCGCGTATCCCTAGGGATTGGCAAAGCATAAAATATGATAACAACATGAAAATAATAGAATTAGCCGTCCACAAACCGAGAGCCAAATTAATTCTGAACCAAGCAAGTGGAGCAAAAATCCAACTTATAATAGGTGGTATAGAAAAAGTATTGTTATAGATTAAACTGTAAGAGCCGGTATGCATCAAATAACTAGTTGCATAGCATTGCGAAAAATCACCGCTATGTTTGAGCCATTTCCATGGTACTGCAACTGACATTGGCGCCATAAAACAAATAATGATAATTATAAATTCAAGCCATTTGTTCAATTTAGCCTTACTAGCCATTTTTATTATTGCTTCCTTTAAGCCGGATACTAGTACATGTAATTCGTTGTCATATTACATGTAGTGAACGTCATTACTTAATCGATTTCTTTGAACTTTGCGGTAAAATGCCTGAGCGTCTCTGGTTCTTCTATTATCTCTAATCCCTTAAGTTTTTTTCTGTCATTATATATTTCTTGCAAAGCTTCAGCAACATAATCCATATGGCTTTGCGTATAAACTCGCCTTGGTATAGCGAGGCGTACTAGTTCCATAACTGGCGGCGAATTTTTATTTTGCTTACTAAGTTTTGAGGTTTTTTTGCCGAACACAAGGCTGCCTAGTTCGGTCGCTCTTATGCCCGCTGTTCGATATAGAGCGCAAACAAGAGCCTGTCCTGGAAATTGGCTCACGGGAATGTGTGAACAAAATACCTTCCCATCAATATAAACAGCATGCCCACCTACTGGCTGCACTATAGGAATGCCGGACTTAAGAAGATGTTCAGCTAGATATTCTACACTGCGTAAGCGATAGCGCAGATAGTGCTCGTCTAGTACTTCAACAAAACCTTGCGCCATTGCCTCCAAATCTCTACCAGCTAAGCCACCATAGGTAGTGAAGCCCTCGGTTAGAATAAGAAGATTGTTTGCATTTTTCGCTAAGTCATTATTCCTCAATAACAATAATCCACCGATATTCACTAGTCCATCTTTTTTTGCGCTGATGGTAGCTCCGTCAGCAAGATCAAACATTAGCTTAGCTATTTCCCGCACACTTAAATCTGCGTACTCTCTTTCTCTGCGCTTAATAAAATAAGCATTTTCGGCAAATCGACAAGCATCCAAGAATAATGGGATATTATGCTCTCCACAAACTCGTTTTACTTCTTTTAAATTAGCCATGCTAACTGGCTGTCCGCCCACGTTATTATTAGTGACCGTCACCATACAAAGCGGTATTTGTTCCGCTCCTACTTCTTTAATAAGAGCCTGCAGTTTTTTAATATCCAGATTGCCTTTAAATGGATAAGGGTTGTCTGGCTCATAAGCTTCATCAATTGCCAAGTCGATAGCAATAGCACCGGTGTTTTCAATATTAGCCCTGGTTGTATCAAAATGACTATTATTAGCAATTACTTTGCCAGCCCCACCCATCAATGTAAATAATATCCGCTCGCTTGCCCGTCCTTGATGAGTGGGCAATATATGGGGCATACCGGTAAGCTCACGCAATACATTTTGCAGACGGAACCAACTGCGCGCGCCAGCATAGGACTCGTCTCCAAGCAGCATACTTGCCCATTGCTCACAACTCATGGCCGCAGTACCACTATCTGTAAGCAAGTCGATAATTACGTCCGTCGCGGCAACTTGAAATAGATTAAAATGAGCCGCGCGCAAAATACTCTCCCTTTCTTTGGCGGAGGTAAATTTGACTGGCTCAATTACTTTAATTCGAAAGGGCTCAATAATTGTTTTCAAGTTGTAATCCTAAGGAAGCCTGAGTTTGAAAGAACATAGGCGATCTTTGGGCAAAAATCATGAGAGAATTATTCATCTAGAGATGTAAAGAAAAGGACATCATGATATCTATTTCCTGTCAGGGCATTTTGTTTGATCTTGATGGCACTCTTGTGGATTCCTGGAAATGCGTGGAATATGCTTGGCAGTCCTGGTGTTTTGAGCATGGTCTGCCATATAACGATTTGGTGGAAAGATTTAACGGCACCCGGGCAATCGACATAGTGAAAACTTTGAAGCCAGAGCTTGATCCTGAACAAGAATTGGCCAAACTAAATAATCTCGAACTGTCACAAGCCAAAAATATATCCCTCATCCCAGGCGCCCTAGAAATTATCAAACTTATCCCTAAAAATAAATGGGGTATTGTTACATCAGGTACCCAGGAAGTTGCCCATCATAAATTAAACTACGCCAAAATTGATTTACCAAATGTATTAATTACGGCCGAAAAAATAACCCAGGGAAAACCGCATCCACAGGGCTACCTTAAAGCAGCTTCTATGTTGAATATAGATCCAAAACAGTGCCTTGTTTTTGAAGATGCTCCCCAGGGCTTGAAAGCCGCTCGCACAGCCGGAATGAAGGTCATTGCTCTTTCCACCACCTTTCCAGCTAGCGCTTTGAGTGAAGCAGATGCTTGTATTGATAATTACAACTGTATCAATATTTCACTCGATAATTCACAAATAGATATCTCAATTACTCGAGCTTAACATAAGCCTGGTTGGCGGCCACTTCTCTACCTATCACTTTGCGTTTAATCAAGTATTCTGGTCGGGTAAGAATTTAATGTCAATAATAACGAATACTTCAGCGTAAAATAAGAATAGGTTTTAAGAAAACACTGTTTAATGCGCCAACACCTTTAGATAAGCCTTGAATGCCCAGCAAATACTTAATCTTTGATCGACACTGGCAATTATTAATTGCTTCGACATCCCTGCTGCTTCACTGTCAGCAAGCCGGGTTTTGTAATTCTGGCAATCAGGAAAATGTAAATGCAAGCACAATTGTAGCCATCTCTTACAATTCGGAAGATGCCGTGGCGCCTTCTACTGGTCCCAATTCTGCTCCGTCAGCTTATGGATCAAAAAGTGGCAAATCGGTTATTCTACACGGTAAAGCTGAAATGACCCAACAGCTGGATAACAATATACAGGCCTGGCAAGCCTCACAAGTATACAAACAAGGAGTGTTTGCCCTTTCATCAAAAAGATATGACATGGCTGCCCAATATTTCAAGCTGGCAGGAGATGGTTTTGCTGCTGCTGGTGGCAATGAAAAATTTCTTGCAGAGTCAAGGTACGCGGAAGCTCAATCTCGCCGGCTATTAGGACAAAATCAAGCTGCCGCACCCCTATATCAAGAGTCAATAGCATTATTTAGACAATTCGATCCGCTCAGTCCCTATTTAAAAGCAGCTGTGGACAATTTGAAAGCCACCACCCCTCCTTTAAAGGCCCGCATTGCTAAAATTGACCGTACATTAAAGGCACTGGCAGAAGCTTCGGGAATTCAGGCAGTAGAACGGAACATCGTCCTCAAAGGTAGGGTGACTGACTTAAATACTGACATATTGCGCTCCGAAAACGGAAAAAATAGTATCACAGATGGTTACATCAAAAAAACGGTTTTGCAGGCTTTCGTGAAGATGACTTGCTTAGAAACAGCAGAGTTAGGTTCTAATTATTACACCGCTGCCGATCGCTATGGACCTTTAAAAAGTGATAACAAAATTGTTGCTATCGCCGCCTCTTCTGGTTTTACGGCTCCTGTCATTGGCATCAGGCTTAATGGACGCTTCTATAATGTGGGTGTGGATCTGCCTGATTTATCAGCTAATCGCAGAACTGTTTATTTAGTTACTGATGGTAGAAATGTATTAGCGATTGATCCGGCTACTTATGATGTCTGGAAACTTTATGCAAAGTTTAATAAGAAAAATGCGGATTTCGATTGGCGCAAACTCACCCACCAAAAAGATTTCACCCGCCGTATTACTGTATCGCCTTAATTTGGCTGCCTGTCAATAATAAATCATTTTGCTTACACTAATCTCGCTATCGATAATCGCATAAAACTCTAAGATACTTGAAGTAATATGAGGTATTGTGCTGATATGGGTCTCTCATCCAAAGAAAACTTGCAGGCGCAAGGCTTGACGGTGTGCGCTTATCAACATTTCAGCTTGACGTGATTGTCGAGGAAAAGATGATCTTATCCTGAGAAACATATTAAAGTGACACTTTAATGCGTTTGCGTGGCAGTATTGGCGACTCTACTAGCCCTATCCAATACAGTCTCTGTTGTCGCTACGCCACCAGCTCTATCCTCCAACACGGTTTTCCTTACACTAGCTAGTTGGTCCAAAGTAGCGAGTTGCTCCGTATCGATTGTGCCAGTGAATTCATCCAACATTACTGCGCCTTTTATTATTTTGTGCAATACATTACTGTCATCTTTGTTGCTAGAAGCAATTAATTGTTTTAGCGGCTCAACAACCAACATAGCAGAGGCAATCGAAAATTCAGCCATAAACGCCTTCACCTCTTGTCCGCCTACTGAAACTGGTCGCGCGGCACGATAACTAATCCTGTGACAATCCGCGTCTACATCTTCAAAATCATTAATATTTTGTCTCGTTAACACCAGCATATTACCAGGGTGTAAACAAAGCTTGTGCCCATTTACTATAACGCTTACTTGCTTTGGTCTATTTTGTCGCAAATTATAGACCACTACATCATGTCCAGATTCCATCACAAAGGCAATTGCTCCGCGCAACAGATCAACATTACCTTCATGCGTTCGAACAACGATTTCTTTATCTGGTGATAATAGAACATTACCTTTGTCAATACTTAAATGATTTTCTACACCAGTGTTATTGAGCTTCATACCCTCATTTGTCAATCGACTTATTTCAGTACCGGTAAAGCTATGCAGATAGCTTTTTGCTCCAGGAATAGTAGATATTCGATGACGACGACCGGCAAGGCGATAGGGGCTAATTCCTTCCTTTTCGTTTAACTCAACATAACCTCGAACAGGCGTGAAATCAACAGCTGTTTTTGACAAGTCTAGTCCACCACTTGCTAGCGTAGGCGTCCCGGCAATCAACAAAGGTTTAGTTGTAGTGGTGGGCACAACTATTGGTGGCGGGGTTGGCGGAATTGGTGGAACTGGGAAAGTGCCATTCGTTTCCAGAGCATTGGTTATTATTACTGTAGGACTAATAAATATCGTACCAGCTCGCACAGACAATAATGCCAGCGTATTTGGATCTAAATTTCCAACTCTTACGACTTGTCCGCCATTCACCGCACCTGCACCTAGCAAGCTAACATTTTCACCAGCCCCACCATTGAATCCGACTATGCCCGAATTATTTGCATTATTGCTCGCTTGAATAAGTCCGCCATTAAATTGTGTGATGAGAGGCGCGGATCCTGTTGGTTGTTGCCCCTGAATTACAATCTTGCCGCCAGTCCCCGTTGTGCCGTTAGCATTGACTTTGCCATTAATAACCTGATTAGCAATTCCATTGTTTGTATCACCATAGTTTGTCAGATTTACAAAGCCGCCATTATGTCCATTAGCACTAATATTGCCAAGGGTGCCATTTCCAGTTCCGGCTCCATTACCAACAGTAAATGCTTTAGGAGCAGTAGTTGTTATCGAAACAGTGCCACCATTACCGGTACCACCCGCATTAACATTTACACTGTTACCGCTGCTATATTGACCGGTCAGTACCAGAGTAGCGCTGCTAGTCGTCACAGATCCACCAGTACCTGCGCCACTGCCTATAGCACTAATAAGCATGCCGATGATTGGCTGTCCAGAGCTGGTAATACTGACTGAGCCTCCTGAGGCACCATTTAGTCCATTGGCATTGATCGCCCCAACATTTACTCCATTAGCAGCAGATATCGTCACATTACCGGCGCTATGCCCTGCGCCACTACCATTGGTTGTGATAGCTCCACTATTAACAGCTCCACCATTTGCAGCAATTGTTATTGCTCCGCCAGATCCTGATCCAGACGATGTAGTAATTCCTAAACAAAAATTAAGATCGCCAACTGCTGTTTGGATTGCTATTGAAGATCCGTTTGGATGAATACAACCAATAATTTGTTTATTGTTGCTATTCACCGCACCCGATCCACCGTTCATAACCACATTACTACCGGCAGATATCAACCCATTGCTCGGACCACCGGTTATTGTTATAGCTCCTGATTGAGACCCATTAAAGTTAACATTGCCGGTGGCTTTGCTTGCAACTAATTTGGCTGCTACTCCCCCGCCATCAGGTCCCATGTTAACTGTAAGGGCGTGACTGGAGCTATTACTTTGAATATTAAGATTGCCAGTACTAGCCATTATCGCAGCTGCGCCATTTAGGGTTAACGATGGCGCATTAACTGTTGTTGTCGTACCACTTGCTGTTGTTCCGGTTCCAATGGTCACGCTACCACTTGTCCCGCTCGTTAAAGTTAATACGCCGGTACTGGCTATACTTTGTGTTGTGGTGATAAAACCACTAGCAGCATTATTTGTCACAATAATATTTTTATTGCTTCCGCTATTGCTAACTGCACCCAGCCTTATGTTGCCCGTACCTACTGTATATGTTATTGCGGCAGCTGTCGCATTATTATTCACAACGCCCACTAAGCCACCAGCGCCAACAACACTTATTGTTTGTCCACTTTGTGATGTGAAATTGATATTACCCGTTGTAAGACCGGCAGCTGAAATATCCGCGCCCAGGGTAACGTTAAGAGCACTCTTTGCCTTATTAGTTATATTAACGGTACCACCAATCGGGTTACCGTGTCTTCCTCCACTAGCTGAGATAATGCCGTTGACATAACTATTGGCACCGCTACTGCCAACAAGAAAAACACTGCCAGAATTGTATGTAATATTAACTATGCCACCGGTGCCACTACTGACACCATTGGCATTTACTGCTCCATTAATCTGTAAATTAGCAGCCGCGCCGCTTCCCACTGTTAAATTAATAATACCGCCATTATTAGCTAGTCCAGCACCATTGCTGGTAATTGCGCCTGCCGTTATCGCCCTGCCAGCCATAATTGTTATCACACCACCCGGCGAGGTTACAGCGCCAGCACTGATTGACGAAGCTGTTGTACTACCGCCTATATAAGTAGTACCGTTAGTGATTGATCCATTAAGAATAGTCATCTTTGGCCCGCCGCTTATAATAGGTGTCTGCGTAGATAGATTGATGTTGCCACCGCTGCCGGTACCGCCTGTAGTATCCACGCCACCAATGCTGATACCAATACCTGAAGTAGCGCCAGAAATAACATTTACTGCGCCGTTTTTGCCAGCTCCATTACCACCTGTGGTAACAGTCACAGCATTCGGCAGATTGACACTGCCTGCTGATGAACCAGAGCCGCCATAAGCGACTAGGGTTACATTGCCCCCACTGTCACCTGAGAAACTACTAGCGCTAGTGAGAGAAGTAATAGCTTTGCCCGATCCACTAATGGAGCCATTAAGATCAATATAACCACCAGCGCTTGTACCACCACTTACGGTAAGCGTACTTGTTGTGTCATTGCTACCAGAAGCTGGACCTGAAGAAGTAAAATTAGCGCCAGCAATCATAGTGATATTGCCAGCCTTCCCAGTACTAGAGCTTGTGCTAATTGCTCCCGCTCCAGTGGCAGTGACAATGTTTGTTTTGGCTACTATAGCCAAATCTTGTCCAGAAAAGTTTAAATTACCGGCTATAGTTACAGCACCCCCAGTATTAA
>Ga0207134_1125_pt1 | contig 22599 bp, 16 predicted proteins | sample Alteio_BWMinHeat_12_FD_153527 | JGI IMG/M metagenome (GOLD analysis project Ga0207134, IMG submission 153527) | Enriched cells from forest soil in Barre Woods Harvard Forest LTER site, Petersham, Massachusetts, United States -... | ecosystem: Environmental > Terrestrial > Soil > Temperate forest >... | reverse complement strand
TTGTGCCAACTCTTGCTCTGTCCATATTTGTGAAATGCATAAAAGAGAATCAGGTGTTCTGTTAAGTGTTACCCCGTTCGATATGCCTTCAGCATTTTTTAAAACCAAAGCTACACGTGGAAAAAGTTTTTCTCTGTCATTGAGCATGGTAACATCTGTGCATTGCCACTCTTGCCCCGGTATGGTCTGGTATTGTTTACGGTCAAAAGGATTTATGTAACCCGGCATTACCCAGCTATATTTTTTTATGTACACTTTCTTATTTACATAAGTATCATGCATGTATTGTATATAGCTTTTGAAGGTGCAGGTGTAATTATGCAGTTTTCTTGAATCTACTCTCCAATGCACAACCACCCCATCAGGGTCTTGCATGGTAAAAGCAAAAATGCAAACAGTACCATCTTCGTTTACTGTATCAATACAGTTGGTGATCTTGAATAACTTGTTCTGTAAAGCCGAGTAAGTGGTAAAAAGAAATATCTGTTTTGCAGGCGAAGTAGCAATAACCGGCTTATACACATTTGTTTGTATATCTGCATCCAGGTTAAAATTCAACATTTGTTTGGGCTGGGTGAAATCTATAATGGTCCAGTCTTGTGCCTCCTTCAAAATATCTTTGTATTCCTGTGGTATGATACTGTTAACAGGTGTCTTCTGATCAGCATAGAACTCCTGGAAGATAGTATCCTTGTCAGGTATACCACCGGCATACATCTGGTTACGAACCAGGAAATAGATCTCTTTGCCGATCAGCGAAGAAGGGTCCACATTACAGGGCAGGTCTCCGAAGTCATAAGTATTGTCATATACCTGCTTTGGAGCTGCTTTTTTTTGGGCATTGGCTGAGGGTAGGCACAAAAATGCCAGTAAGAAAAAAGGTATAATATAGTTTTTCATAAGTTGGGAGTACTAAGTTAGGAATTTTGAACCTTAAGAAATGTTTAAGTTTATATAATAAACATAAATTATAATATATTAAGAATACAAGTAAATAAGGCTCTAATTTGGAAAATACTGCCTGAATGTCAATTTTTCGTATAAATTTGCCGTCCTTATTATAATATATCTTACAATACAACAACCTATATGAGTGTAATTAAAAAAATACGGGATAATTACGGAAAATTAGCCGGTGGCCTTATCGCTCTTTCACTGGTAGCTTTTGTACTTACTGGCTCGGCAGAAAGTGAGATCGGTAAAAGTATCAGAGCTCTTTTTACCGGTGGTAATTATATGGTGAAAGTGAACGGCGAGAAATTAGAGAATAAAGATTTCCAACTACGCACCAAAGAATACGAAACCGTATATAGTATATTCTACAACGGCAAACTGGATGAGACCAAAAAAGAACAGATGAAAAATGAAGCTGTTCAGAATATGGTATTCGAAGTGGTGATGAATAATATTTGCGATAAGTTGGGTATCATCGTTTCTAAAGACGAAGAGAAAGACCTTATCTATGGTAATAACCCTGCAGAAATGGTTCGCCGTTTCCCATATTTTAAAGATCAAAACACTGGTGAATTCAATCCTGCTGCGATCAAAGCTGTAGAGAAAGCAACAGATAAAGAAGATCCTGAAGCTAAAGCACGTACTGCCTGGGAAAATGTAAAAAGCTATATCAGGCGCAACATAACTATGAGCAAGATGAACCTGCTGATTGCTAAGAGTTTTTACAACCCACGTTTCTTACTTGATAAAACTGTTTCTGAACAATCAGATAAAGCAAGTATCCTTTATGTAAAAGTGCCATATACAAGTGTACCTGATGCCGATGCGCCTGTTACACAAGCCGATATCAATGAGTTTATAAAGAACAACGAAAAAAGGTTCACTATACCTGAAGGTTTCCGCAGCATGCAGTATGTATCATTTGATATCATACCTTCTCATGATGATAGCGCTAAAGTAATGGAGAACATTACTAAAGCTAAAGAAGAACTGGCTACTGCACCTGAAAAAGAAATTGAAAATGTAGTGAACAGGAATTCTGATAACCGCTATTATGAAGCTTATGCCAACAAACGCAGCTTCTTATCACGTTATGCAGATACGATCATGAAACAACCGGTAGGCACTGTATATGGTCCTTATTTCGAAGGCACTTCTTATAATATTGTAAAGATCCTTGAAAAGAAAGACTTGCCTGATACAGTAAAATACAGACACATATGGGTAGTGATAAAATACCAGGGACAGGAAGTAAAAACAGACAGCGCTGCTAAGAAAACATTGGATAGTGCACTTACTGCTATTGCTGCTGGTGGTGATTTCAAAACGGTTGCTGCTAAATATTCTGATGATCCTTCTGCCAAATCTCAGGCAGCTGGTGAATACACTGTAGACATCACTCAAAAAGGTGCTATCACCAGTGAATATGATAAAGCATTTGCTGATTTCATTTATGAAGGTAAAGCAGGTGAGAAAAAAGTATTAAAAGATTCTAACGATAAATTCATTGCTTACGATTATGTAGAGATCGAAGAACAAAAAGGCATACAACCTACTACTAAGCTGGCAATGATCAGTAAAGAATTGGCTCCGGGTGATGCTACTCAAAACACAGCATTCTCTAAAGCAACTGAATTTGCAGGAAAGAACACTACAGGAAAAGATTTTGATATGGCTGTAGCTAAAGAAGGTCTTAATAAACTATCTGCTGAAGGTGTAAAACCGTATGATTTCACTTTACAGGCTTTTGGCTCTTGCAGAGAAGTAGTAAGGTGGATCTATGCTGCTAATATCGGCGATGTATCCGGCGTATTCACATTAGAGAATCGTTATGTTGTTGGTAAATTGGCTACTATACAGAATGCAGGTATCATGGAAATTTCAGACGCGATTCGTCCGAGAATTGAAATGATGGTAAGGAACGAAAAGAAAGCAAAGAAAATTGCTGCTAAATATAAAGGTGCTTCATCTCTTGACATGATAGCACAGTCAGAAAAACAAACAATACAACATGCCGATTCTTTCAGTCTTGGTAGCTCCTACATACAGACTTTAGGTTTCGAACCTGCTGTACAGGGTTATACTTTCTTTAAAGGCCTGGCACCTAATACTGTTTCTCCGGGTATCAGTGGTAGCAATGATGGTGTGTTTTTCATCACTGTTGCCAATAAATGGTCATTGCCTATGGATGATATCAATAAGAACATGTTGATCAACCAACAACGCATGCAGTCTGAAAAAGAAATGCAAAATATAGATCAGATGGTTCGCGCATCTCTTATCAAAGATGCTCATGTAAAATACAATGCTAAGAATTTCTAATTAGTAGCTGAACTCATACAGAAAGGCGCCATTAGGCGCCTTTTTTATTATTATCACATCCATCTAAGCAGCTATCAATAAAATCAAGCCTATATACAGGCGCCACGTCGCATAAAACATAGTAACTTTGCAAAGCAATGGAAACTTTAGTAAACAAAGTAGCAGAGAGTGGGATCATTACCTTAGATCTATCAGGGTATATGGTGGCAGATGAACAAGTGGCTGCTTTTGACCTGAAACCTTTTCTTTTCAGAGAAATGATACTGAAAGAAAAAGATTACCGTGCGGCCCTGCAAACGCACGACTGGGATCAATACAAAAGCAAACATGTAGCTGTTTTTTGCTCTGTTGATGCCATTATACCGGTATGGGCATACATGCTGGCAGCTTCTTATCTGCAACCGCTGGTTAGCTCTATTTATTACGGCACACCGGCAGAAATGAAAAAAGACATTTTGCTCAGAAATATAGCTGCTATACCTACTGCTGAATATGATGACAAAAGAATTGTCATAAAAGGCTGTGGGGATATTGCTATACCTGATGCCGCTTATGTAATGGTAACAGAGCACTTACGTCCTGTAGCCAAGTCCATTATGTATGGCGAGCCCTGCTCTACAGTACCCATCTACAAAAAGCGCTAGTTTTTTAACAACACATATCTATATTTTTTACTGATTTTTTATTAGCTTCGTTAGGTTACCTGATGCAGGAATGGCTATGAAGCGAAACGTTAATTACTACACTACCGGTCGTTTATTATTTTTTGTATTTGTTGCGCTGTTCTCATTTCATTATGCAAGCGCACAAACAGGTGCTGCCAAACCAGATGCTACGGGTGCTGTGGGTTTAGTAAGCAAGCCGCGCGATCTGAAGATATTAAGCGAACATAAAGATAAGGCCGGGAATATTTTTCGTGTTATCAGGTACAAACAGGGCGACCTTATTGTTACACAAACAATTATCATTCCTAAGCTTGGGTTAGCAGGTATCCATGTGCCGATAGGTACTGATACCATGAAAAAAGATTCCCTGTATGTGATCGTTGACAAGAAAAAATATTGTTTGCAGGTGATGTACAGGCGTAAATTAATACGTTCATATAGGGTAGTTTTTGGCCCTACACCACTGATAGATAAAAAATGCGAGGGTGACAGGTGCACACCTGAAGGCTGGTTTAAAATAGCCACTAAAAATGCGGCTTCCAAGTACAACAAATTCATGGGACTTAATTACCCTAATGATTCTGCCTATGCCCGTTTCAACAAATTGAAACAAACAGGGCAGCTACCTGCCGGTGCAAATATTGGTGGCAGTGTAGGCATACATGGCATATGGCCCGGTGGCGATGATATGATAGAAATGGGTGTTGGCTGGACCGATGGCTGCATCGCTCTCCGCAACAAGGACGCCGACGACCTGTTTGCGCTTGTATCTGTTGGTACAAGAGTATGGGTAAGGAAATAACCTTCTTTGTCATAACACCCATTTGTCATTCTTCACTCCGCAGCCCCGCTTATAGTCAACAGCTCCGTTTAGCATAAATAATTAAGTTGTTTTTGTTAAATTGCATATTGCCAAAAACAGTAATGAAAAAATTCATACTCTTTTTTCTATTTCCATTTGTGTCTGATGCTCAGATCATTACTACAATAGCAGGTTGTAGTGATACGGGTGGGTATAGTGGAGATTCGGCTTTGGCTATAGCAGCTAAACTAAATGCACCAAGCGATGTAAAATTTGATAAAGATGGTAATTTATTTATAGCTGATGCTGCTAACCATGTTATCAGAAAAATAGATACATCAGGAATTATTTCAACATTTGCAGGCATAGGTACTCCCGGGTATGAAGGTGATGGAGGATTAGCAATAAATGCAAAATTAAATACGCCTTATAGCCTGGCTTTTGACGATACTGGTAATGTATTAATAACAGATTATGGGGGCTATGATATACGAAAAGTGAATACAGCCGGTATCATTACTACAATTGCAGGCGGTTTTTACCCCGGCTCAGGTGGTGACGGCGGGTTGGCGATACATGCACAATTAAAACATCCGGCAGGTATTGTTATTGACAGATCAGGTAATATTTATTTTGCAGATGCAAATAACTATGACATACGTAAAATTAATACCGCAGGTATAATTACCACAATTGCCGGTGTTGGTGTTTATGGATATACTGGTGATGGGGGATTAGCCGTTAATGCTAAGCTGGGTGCTACAGGTATGATAGCTTTTGACCGTTCAGGTAGTTTATTGATCACAGATTGGAAACAACATGTAGTTCGAAGAATAGACATGTCTACAAATATTATAACCACTATTGCCGGAACAGGTGTAAATGGTTATAGCGGTGATGGGGGATTAGCAATATATGCAGCATTAGAAAGCCCAACCGGAATAGCAATTGACGATAACAATAATATTTATATTAGCGATCAGGGCGCAAATGTGGTTCGTAAAATAAATGTATCAACAGGCGTCATTACTACATTTGCTGGTAACGATAGTGCTGGTTACAGTGGTGATGGCGGTTTGGCAATAAAAGCAAAATTGAATAATGAAAACAATGTCACATTTGACAAGTCGGGCAATGCTTATGTAGCAGACACGTATAACAACCGTATTAGAAAGATCACCGCTGATACTACTAAGATCATTGTGAATAAGACCTTATATCCCGGTATCTCACCCAATCCGGCACGCACAAGTGTAACAATAACCACAAAAGTTAATTTCGAGACACTAACCATTACCGATGCTCTTGGGCAAACAGTTTTTAGTAAAGTTTATACAAGTACAAAATCTACAACCATAGACATCAGCAGCTATGCAGTAGGAATGTATTTTGTAAAGCTGAACGGAGTGTGGAGTGAGAAGTTTGTGAAAGAGTGATCTTTTTTTGTAACCCGGCAAATCCCTTCAACATATTAATCCCGGTTCTAAACAGTGAGTAAAACTCTCTTTCTCAACTCAAACTTTATCCTATTTTTTTACTTCGTTAGTTTCTAATTCATAACTACACCAATATCAAAACAATGCGCTAAAATATTTTGGTACCATGCCGCCAAATGGCGGTATGGTACCGCCTTAAGATCGGTATCATAAAAATTCGATTTGGACTACGCCCGTATTCGTTTCACCTTTGGGTCCGAATCAATAGTTTACCTATGACCCCCACAGAGAAATACAAAAAAATAGAAAAACAATTCATCCTATCAGACAGCTCGGTAAATGAATATGGCTTTCGCCTGCTTACCGATGGCTACCAGTTAGATGCCTTTAAACAAAACCCTATTGGCTACTATATGCACCGCCGCGAAGATGGCGTAGTACTGAAATGGGATGAACTGCAAATTGAGAATGATACCGTAATTGGTACCCCAGTTATAAACCTGTCGAATGAGCGCGGGCAGCAGACTTGTGATGAAGTAGAGTTTGGGTTTTTGAATGCCGCATCGGTTGGTCACATAGTGGTGTTGGAATATTCCACCGATCCGGCTTTGATGCTGCCCGGCCAGACAGGTCCTACCATTACCAAATGGTATAATAAAGAATGTAGCCTGGTAGATATTCCCGGCAACTGCCACGCACTTACCAAGCTATATGATGAACAGGAAAACGAGCTGAACCTTATGGACCTGGGTATTAAAACCATCACTATGAAGACAAACAATTTCACCCTCACACCCGAACTATCCCAGACATTATCGCTCACTGATAATGCAGATGAGCAAACCTTGCTGAGCACAGTTCAAAACATGGCATTAAAAGCAGCCAAGACTGATGAACTGGAAGCAGATAATAAAAAACTGCGTACAGATAGCAACAATCTACAAGAGCAGATAGAGAACCTGAATGCTACCTACCTGAAGTACGAAATTAAATCACTGCTGGACCGAGCACTGGAGGACAAGAAAATAACCAACGAACTAAAAGACAGACTGGCCGCAGACTATGCCACCAACCCCGAAGGACTGAAAGCATTATTAAGTGCTATGCTCGCCTACCGCTCTATAGTTGATAGTTTGAAAAACGATACCCGCATAAATACGGTATTTTAAAAAAGGTAGATTAGTTTTTAGTAAAGAAAATTTGTTGTGTATTTGTTTTATTAAAAACGATATATAGATTTGTCCCGAATTCGATTCACTATGAAGGGAGCTATACTCACCCTCTTTATTTACTGTCTAACCTTGCCTTTTTCTGCAATTTCGCAGGAAGAAACCACTACTGTATATCAGGGAAAGAGGTATTTGGACCTCAAAATCAACTCTTTAGATAAGTACAATGCCAGATTAGAGCAGCATCAGAGTCGTTTACTTAAAAAACTGAAAAGAAAAGAGGCAAGACTGGCTACTAAGTTGAAAGCGCAAGATTCTGCAGCATATGCAAAATACAAACAACAATCTCCTTCCTACGATTCTATTGGCAAGCTTCAAGATGCGGATAGTGCGACAAAGACCTCTAAAACGAAATGGGCTAAAAATGCCGCAGTAGATAGCTTAAAAGGTATTACCAACTTCTTGCAAAGCCAATCTGATGCGGCAGATGCTGCTCAATTACAGGGATATGCACCTGAGATTAATAAACTGAAGACAGACCTAAATTATCGCAGCTATATTAATGGTCTAATAGATCAAAGAGCAAATTTCCTAAAATCTCTAACTACAAACTCAAACATTCCGGTTTTGACCAGCATTCAGAAAAATGTCTTCTACGAAAAGCAGAAGATGAATATGTTTAAGCAAATGGAAGAGGAGCCCACTAAAGCAGAAGAAAAAGTTTTGGAGTATTTAGAGGGCACCGAAGGCTTTGATAAAGCGATAAACAAAGCAGCTGCATGGCCAAACAGCATGCAGCACATGACTGGAAATGAAAGTGCGTCTGATTTGACAAAGATGGGTTTTCAAACCAAACAAGGGTTAGAGAGCAGCCTTCAACAGAAATTTGGCAGTGATAACATGGGTGCCATATCTCAAAACATGGGTAAACAGGTTGGGCAGTGGCAAGATCAAATGAATGGCCTAAAGACTGCAATCAGTAACGCAAAACAAACTAAACAAAACCTGCAACAATTAGCTCATACGCAAAAGCCAAGCTTTAAGATAAACCCGATGCGGGGTTTGCCATTCTGGAAGAGAATAGAAAAACAATACAACTGGCAGACCACAAGAGCAACTATTGATGGGCAACCAGCTATGCTGCAAATGTCTGCTATGGCTGGATTTAAGCAGAACCCTAAACTTACTTATGGCTTAGGCTTAGCAACAGAAATTGGTCTTGGACAAAACTGGAACAATGTGCACATCAGTTTCCAGAGATTAGGGCTGAGAAGTTTTGTAGAATGGAAATGGCAATATGGAATTGGTCTATATGCTGGCTATGAAAGGATGTATAAACAAGCCGTATTTGTAAACAACCCAGAGGCAACTACCAGTACAGACCTAGTGCAAACAGTACACAATACCAACAATTACAATGAGAGTATTTTAATAGGGCTTACCAAGCGCTATAACCTTAACAGCAAATATAACGGGGCTATACAAGTGCTCTATGATATTTGGTGGCAGGAAAAAGGGTTAAGAAGCCCGATTGTTTTACGATTTTCTACAATGACAAAATAATGCTAATGACGAAAAGACTACTACTGTTTATTATTCTTTTTTACAATTACAATATAAGCATATACGCCCAATCTGGAAGTACAAGTCCTGATCCGACACTACTTCCCGGTAAAGGGATGCAAGGCAGTGATGGAGGCAAAAACTATTCTGTTGACCTATTTACTGGGATTGGGAATATCCATATTCCCATTTATGAATATTCAGTAGATGGTGTGAATTTAGGTGTCTCTTTGGATTACAATACAAAAGGGATATTAGTTGATCAGATAGCATCTTCAGTTGGACTAGGGTTTACATTGAATGCTGCGCCTTATATCGTTCGTGTCCCGAATGATATTGAGGATGAGATAAGTACTCTTAAGGCAACTGTATATCCTACTCAATATAGAGGCTTATGGATCGATTCTTTGAATTCAAACTGGAATCCTGATGCGAACCATAAATATGAAACTGAGTACGACCTTTTTACTGCGGTTTTAGGCGGTAGAAGTATCGATTTTATTGTGTACAAATCGTATTTGTATAATAGCAGCACCAGTTCATGGACGACAACATACAATACTGTCACAAATCCCAAAAGTGAAGTTACAATTTATGCAACCGAATCGGGTAATCCCTGGGGCGGTATAGATACACTTGTTAATCGTGATAGTACACATCAACTTACATTTACTATTATTGATGAGAAGGGCAATCGTTTTCAATTCGTTCAGGGCGACTACATAGGTAAAATATATACTCCTCACGATTCAGTAAAATATTCATGGAATTACAATGCAACTCAAAGATGGATAGCAACGTCTGTGACAACTGTATCAGGTGCTGTTACAACTTACAGTTATAAACCATATTGGGTTTCATATAAATATATAAACAATGAAGGCACAACGGAGACGGGGCATATTTTAGATGCTATATTTTCTACTCCTGTACAATTGTCTGGATATCAATTTCATATTACGCAAATTAACTATCCTAATGGTGATACGGTAGCTTTTAATTTGAATGATACAACCGGATATCAAAGGTTAGACTTATTAAATACAGACATGTTGCATTCTATATCGATCAAAAAAGGATACGATAACAATGTAAGAGATTCAATATCCTACCAATTTAACTACGCCTATTTTAATTCGCCATTTTCTACTTCGTTTAAGTTGTTTACACAACAAGAAGTGCCTTTTTATGGAGCAAGTAATTTGGCATACATGGATAGTTTAGAGGCTACTGGACTTTCGGTAGCTCAGGCTATTGATATATTAACTTCTGTGCTTAGGTTAAAGTTGAAATCAATCTATAAAATTGGTGTAGATGGAAAGACCAATGAACTATATTATCAATTCAATTATAACAAGAAGAGTCTGCCGAAGAGATTAAATCAGTCTCAAGATTGGTATGGGTACTACAACGGTGCAACCGTTAATCCTACTAATTTTGGGCCTTATATCGAGACTGATCCATATACAGGTAAAACCTTTATTGCCGGATTCGAAAAAACTGTTTATTTGGGTGTCCCCTTACATTGGATAGACTATGGAAATCCTTACTGGAAGTACACAATAGGGGTAGATAAAACCCCTGTTGATAGTTTTATGCAAGCAGACATGCTCATGTCATTTGTTAATGGCACAGGAGGAACGACAACTTTTATGTATGGTCCTCCGAATCCCATTTCATTACCAAAATATAATACATTTTCAACTTATTCTGATACCGATGTTGCGCATACATATGATGGATTAGTGGTTCAACGAATTACTTATTTTGATGGTTATAATCATGACAACGATCAATTTACTGATTATGTTTATTCAAATGGAAATACTCTTTATCCAGGACTTTATTTACACTATCCAGTGATTATGGGTAGTTCCTTTAATAATTCAGATACTTATGTTTATTCAAACAAAATCGTTAGTCCAATAGATATGTTCAGAGGGGCAAATCATGGTTATTCTACAGTCCAAGTTAAGAAAAAGGGTACAGGTTTCAATCCTGAAATACTTTCATACAAAATATACAATTTCACAAATGTTGATGATACGGCAACTTCATCCTCAAATTTAAATGATGATAAATCATACCCGTACGAGGATGTGCTACCAAGAACAAGTATGAAGAAATACAAAATTGGGTTATTAACCTCTGTTTCCCAATATTCTGGTGATTTTCATTTAATGTCAACTACTAAATACACATATGATACAAGCTATGGCGTTTTCTGTCCAAATAGCACTAAGCAATTCTTTTGCAAATACCTGACATCTGGCGGGTCAACAAGGGATACGACGATAATACGTGCCTATCACCCTTTTGAAACAGCTCAGGCACGGATGAGGAGAGTTGATGTAACTAGTTATTCTGGTAGCTCAAGTTCGTCTAGCACGGTTTATTATAATTATGACAATAATGATAACATTGCATCTACACAATGGACCGATAGCAGAGGAAGAACTTTTTTTAAAAAATGTTTGTATAATTATAATTATGATCCCGCCGTGTATCCTACAATGTTCAATGCAACTGCATTGCATTTCGCAAATCAAAATAAGGTAACAGAAGAATTACAAGACATATCAGATACCTCCAATCCTAAAATAGTTTCATTTACCCAATTCTCACCGGATTATTCGTCAAGCGGATATTATATTATTGATTCAATTGCTAGATCAACTCTTGATACGCCTGTTCTTTTGAGTGCATTTCACAATCTTGATACCAATAATTTTAACTATAACAAGTATGTGTCAAATATAACGAGGTTTACGGCGCGTGATAATCATAACAATATTGTTGAAAGCTGGAATAACCAGATATACTCAAGCACGATATGGGATACAAGAATTAATAAAAAACTGGCTATCGTTTCGAATGCGCAATACCGGGATATAGCATATACTAGTTTTGAAGGCCCTGTGGCTGCGTTAGGCACAGCAGACTATAACAAAGGTAATTGGGACTATAATCCTATCTATGTTTTTGTTGGGACATCTTCTGGTAAGACAATGACAGGCAGATATGCTTACAGCCTTGACCCTTTTCATTCCGACAATATCATTGTAAGTCAAAATAATTTAACTACTGGGAAAAAATATATACTCAGCTTTTGGGGTAAGGATAATATCCCTCGTGTATATCAGGGTGTATCCCCAACATGGACAGCTATAAGCTTAACGCAACAAATTCAAATTGGTGATTGGAAATTATATACCGCAATTATTACAGGTTCTGGTAGTTCAATAACTATAACCGGCAATAGTAGTGCTCCCTCAGGTAGTCCATACAATAGTGTTATCGATGAATTACGATTGTACCCTGTTGGAGCCAGTATGATGACCTACTGTTATGAACCACTCTTAGGGGTGATCAGCCAATGTAATGCAAGCAATAATATATCGTACTATGAGTACGATGCAATGGGGCGTACAACTGTAACAAGAGACATAAATGGAAATATAATTTCTCTAACTAAACAAGTGAATCAGGGGTCTGACAATTGATCTTTAAAAACCGAATCAATGAAAAAAGTCTTTTTGTTTTTATTACACATATTGGGCCTTTTTTTTGCATTTTCCGGAAATGCTCAAAACATACCCACCGCCGCAACTGCACCTTCAGGGACAACAGCAGCAGCAGCAACATTTGCTAGGGCTTATGATTGGAATCCAAGCGATACCCCAACCATTTTTAATTACACCAGAACATGGTTGCCAAATATTCCTGTCTCAGATACAGGATCATATATTTTAAAATTAGGCGCAGTTAACTCCGTTCCTACATCGACTATTTACACTGATGGCTTTGGTAGAAACTTAATGACTATTAAACATGGAAGAAATATTGGTTCAAAGGATGTCATTCAGCCCTATGATAACCGGTCATCTGCAACCAGGCTTGGTTTTTTACCGTATGCGACAGGGGGCAATACACGGTTTAAGAATAACTTAAACACTTTTAATGATGAACAGAGTTATTACAACACTGCCTATGCAAAAGAAGGTGGAGCTTCTTATATCAGCACAGTTGGGACCTATAATAATGGTGTCCCAGCATCAGTTGTTTTCCGATCAGGGTTATCATTTGTTGGTCAAAATATTGGGGACACCACTTCAATGACATTTAACACTACCGGCGCTATACCAAGCTATTTTGTAAATAATAATGGGCACATTGACGGGTTTGGCAATTATTATCAGCCCGGAACTCTAATGGTAAAAACCTTAATTGGCCAGAATAATAAAAAACAAATTGCTTATTTCGACCGCAATCATAAATTGATATGCAAAAAAGTATATGCGGGTACAGATGCATCAAGTAGTCCTATTTGGTTGACCACTAACTATGTATATAACAACTTAGGAAAACTGGCATTTGTCATGCCTCCTAAAGCGACAGCATCAAGCCCGACAGGATACTCACTTAGATTAGTTTCTCAATGTTTTACCTATCTGTATGACAGGTTTGGGAACCTGATAGAAAAAAGGATGCCTGAAAAAAATGGCGTTGAATCTGAGGTTTATGATGCAAAACATAGGCCTGTGCTTTATCAAACACCACTGATGAAAGCAGAGGGTAAATGGGCATATACTATCTATGATAACAATAACAGAGCGGTAATGACAGGCTTGATAAGCGATGCAAATACCAGGATTACCTGGCAATCCTGGGCCGATGGTACTATAACACCTTCTGGGGGGGTAACCTCAGGTAGTCTATTATATTTTATACTAAATGGAGTAACAGGAACCTACCCTTCTTCGATATTATTGTGTGATATTAACACCATAAAATACTATGACACATATCCGGCATTTGCTAATTCCTTCAGTGATACATTTTCTTCTGTATACTTAACCGGTTCCAGAAATATCCGGCCTGCACCATATAATTTTACCCCTGGGATGCTTACTGCGATACAGGTCAGAATCATGGATCCTTTACTTACTACCCCTACCTATATTAGTTCCGTCTTTTTTTATGATTTTAATGGGCAATTGATCCAAGCACAGACCCAAAACCCTTGGAACACTTCTTCTACCTCTCCTTGGGATATAACGACAATTCAATACAGTTTTGCAGGCCAGAAGGTATTGGAGGCTGGATTTCATCATAGCTGGTCTGCATCAGACAAGCTAACAACGAAACTTGTTAATTTCTATAATTATGATAGTTATTATAACCGCTTGGTCTCAGTTCAGCAGCAGGCAGATGGTGGTAGCGTAAGGGATATTGCTTATTACACCTACGATGAGCTGGGCAGAGTGAAAGAGAAAAAAATAGGTGGTATTGAGATACAAGATTACCAATACAATATTCGTGGGCAACTACAAGGTATTAATGCTGACTATGTAAGTTCTCCCACGATAGCAGATAAAACCTATGGGTGTGAGTTAAGTTATGATTATGGCTTTTCACAATCGAGAATGGACGGTGACATTTCTGGAGTTGTATGGCGTGGATCAGGTACTGGATCAAAATTGCGAGCCTATGGATATAGTTATGACGCTGCTGGCAGACTAACAGATGCAGACTTTAGAGAGCTTGATGGAAGCAGTTGGAGCAAAAGCACTGTGGATATGAGTATGAATGGTGTGACCTACGATGAGAGTGGCAATATACTTACTATGAACCAAATGGGTACATCTACTTCAGGTCCCGTACAAATTGATCAACTAAACTACACGTATTCCAATGGTACTAACAAACTATTGGCTGTCTCAGATGGCATTAAAACTGATTATAAAATTGGAGACTTTCAGGACGTAACACCTAACTGCACCGGAATGACAGAAACGGGAGGTGGATCAAGTGGTCCTCCACCGGGAGGACCTGCAATCGGCTTGTCTATATGTCCGGATTATTATTACGATGTTGATGGTAATCTCATCACAGATTCAAATAAACACATACATTTAATAACATACAATGAGTTGGATGAACCGCTTACCATCACTACTGATAGTGGCACAATAACAAATGTTTATGATGCTGGCGGAACACTAATACAAAAAACAATACTTAATACAACGCTCACAACTCCCTCATCTACAATTCTTAGATATTGGGGGCCTTTTGTATATCAGAATGATAGTTTGCAGTATGTACTTCATCAGGAAGGGAGAGCTCGATGGTTGCCGGATAGTTCACTTTTTAAGTACGATTTCTTTATAACAGATTATTTGGGCAATGTCCGAACGGTTATCACATCCGATGAATATGCGGCACCACTTGATTATTTTGCAAGCCATGAAATAGCTTCTGCGGGATTAGAAAGTTCGATGTTTGCAAATTTGGATGCAGTTAGAGATCTGAAACCCGGAAGCACAAATCCATACGATGTAGAAGCTGCACATCTTAATGGCAATAGCCCGTCCACAACTATTGGCACAGCTATTCTTCTCAATGTGATGGCAGGTGACAAATTCGACATCAGCGCAGAAAGTTATTGGAACTCCGACAGTGCGAATCTTGAAAACAATGCAGACCCAAGCACTATGCTTGGATCAATTGTATCTACTTTGATAAGTGGTACCGGTGGATATAACCAGGAAGGCAATGCAGCAACATATGTAAATAATTTATTTACCTCGACTAATTATTTAGGTGCATACCAAAGTATAATTGACAGCCTTACAGATTCGACTGCACCCCAAGCTTATATTAATTACATGGTTTTCGATAACCAGATGAATCTCGTTCCAGGACAAAGTGGGGTGATACAGGTAAGTAATGTGTCTGGTAGTTGGCAGGTGATAGGTACAACAACCCCTATTACTATTGGCCAGAATGGCTATTTATCTGTCTTTATGAGTGATGCCGCTGGAATGCCTGTGTACATGGACAAATTAAGCATTGACTATTATAAAGGGCGTTTACTTCAGGAGCAAAATTACTATCCGCATGGTCTTGCAGTTAATGAAGGAAAGAGATCAGGATATATGCCTGATAATTTTTTATTCCAATCGAATGAAGTGCATAATGAGAATGGGATTAACCTTGCTGATTTCAACGCCAGACATTATGACTATCAAATTGGCAGGTTCATTAGTATAGACCCAATGGCTGATCATAGTGGGCAGGAATCCTTGTCCCCTTATCATTCATTTGCAAATAATCCCGCCTGTGTTGCTGACCCTTCTGGTCTTGACCCTACTACCGATGCACAAATTTCTGTAAGCAATATGAATGACTACAACTATTTGTGGGGTGGTAACTTTAAATCCACATCGTTGTATATTCAAGCTAATGATCAAATAATGATTGATGAGACGTTTGATATTACTGACAAAAGTGGAAATAAATTCGAAATAAATAGAACAACTATTGATTTTGATGAAATGCCCCCGGAAAGTGATCCTGGCCCTTCTGCATTGGCGAGCCAGGGTATTGATATACCAAATGTTAGCCCTACAGTACAGGTTATGGCAGATTTGGATCCAGGTGGTGCCACGTTAACTTCTGGTTTAGCTGGTATCGTAGGCGGTCTTTGGGGGGTAGTGCAAGGTATAGGTGAATTTTTTGAACACCCATTAGATAATAGCTATAATATGCTGTTGATAGGACTACCAAACCAAACTGGTATTGCTATAGATCCGGGTAGGTATTTAGCTATAATGACCGCGCAGTCCCAAAAAATGGATGCAATCGAGAACCAATTCAATAACGGAAATATTTACACCAAGGCATACATGATTGGCTATGGTATAGGAACAATATTGCCAATGGCAATTGCGCCAGAAACAGAAATTGGAGAGGCGGCTACTGTTGGGGGAGAAGTTGCTACAGATGCTGGAGATGTTAGTACTTTTACACGAAGTAATATGCAATTAGGGCAAGAAATGCATAGGGCGTACAAAATAGCAGAAGAAGATAAAATAACTACTTTTAGAGAGTTTAGGGATGTTCCTGGAGTTCGTCCAGATTTTGTAGATTTTAATACAAATACTATTTATGAATTAAAACCATTCAATCCAAGAGCTATGCAGCAAGGGATGCGACAACTAAGTAGATATAAAAATGCGTTTGAAGATTACTATCCTGGAACAAGTTGGAATACAGTTTTAGACACATATTAATTTTATATAATGAATAAAAAAGAATTCATCAATTATTTAAATGAAATTTTTAGGTCTTTTGGGTTTAAAAAGAACGGGAATAATTGGTATATGGAAACGCAATTTTTAAGAAAAATTATTAGTCTTCAAAAATCCAACTATGGCAACTATTACTATATCAATTATGGGTGGATATTAAAAAATCTTGATTTACCAGGTTCTTATCATATTGGGGGGAGACTGGCCTCCATAGACAAAGACGAAAATAATAGAATTGATAGCCTTTTAAATTTAGACAAGGACATTGAAAATAGACGATTAGAACTGTACAATATAATTGTGCCTGAACTTATAGAGAAACTCCAACTGATTAATACCGAAGACGATATGTTAGAATACATAAAATCACTAACGCCGCCGTTATCAAAGATGGTTCCAGGAATTGTAAAAAAGCATTTTAATTTATTATAAAAATTATAATTAAAATGATTTTTCAAATAACAATAGTATTCTATATTAAGGACACTTATCATAGATGGATAAAAACGATGATTTTGTAAGCCTTTTTGGAAAGGTTGCTTTGGGAAATGGATTTGAATATGTTTTTGGTGGCTGGTTTAAAGAATCAGCAGAATGTATATTAGTTCTTGACTTGCAATAGTCAAATCATATGAATGGCGTTTATTTGAATCTTAAAAATTTTATTCAAGGTGCTTTTGGTAAACACTATCGTAAATCCAAAGATTTAGTAAAAAAAGAAACTGGCAATATTTTTTGTAGACAACCTAATAATTATAATGATACTTTCAATCTTGATTTTGATGTTAATTATATCCAGAGAAGAGTTCTTGTTAAAGAATTATTCGAAAATTTCATTTTACCATATGGTGATCGAAACTTAACAAAGTAGGGCATATTATTTCTTGCCTCTAAAGGAGAAATTACTTTATTGCCAGTTGTCAAAAAACAATTAGACAATTTATTGTTGAGGTAAACTACTTTTGTTTATGTAGTGAAAAGTAAGAAATGTATTTAGTATCATACGATTATAAGGAATTTGATATTCCCAAGGAGATATTGAATTATTAAAAAACAATTTTAAGCAACAGAAATGTTCTGATTGTTGAGATTAAGGACAAGATTATAGGACAAAAATATGGATTGCTTGATTTAGACGTTGATGTTCTTTATATAGTGAATCGTGTAAATGAGGATGCTTTTGAGAATCTTAACAATTTCCCAATTGATGTACATGTTCTAATTCCGAAACAAAAAATATTTTATCTACAACTACTTTAGATGATCTACAAAATATTGCATGAGCATGTTTGTATGATAACTATATAGATGCAACAGGTCATAAAGTTGTTTGATTTTAAAGCATCAAACAATTCAAATACGTGGACTTTAATAAATATATCAAAGAACTAATAGCGCTATATTTAAATCTCATTGGCTTTAATTTGAAAAATGAGATTAATGGTGTATTAAGTTTTGAAAACGAAATTTTGACAATTTCGTTTTCATATGATTTCAGAGTCTCATTTGAGGCTGACATGTACATCCTCTTTAAATCGAATGAAGATACATATGCCTATTCTGAAATGCGTGAATGCCTTTTTGATGAAAAAGATGATTATATAGCTACTCAAATTGTAGATGATATAATATTGCTACAGTGGGTAGGGGAGGTTAAAACATTTTTACAAAACAATCTGAGTCAGATTAATGATAATTCATTTGAAATATCTTTAAAGTTAGAGAAGTTACATGCAAAAAAATCTAAAGAATATGCTATTGAACGAGACTATAAGTTGTTAAATGAAAAAGTTGAAAAATTTTGGCAGGCTAAGGATTATGCCAAATTAGTATTATGAATAAAATGATATAAAGGCAATATAGAAGGGAGGATCAAAAATAAGTATAAGTATGCGCTTAAAATGCTTCAACAAAATTAATCTTTTATTTTTAGGAGATACACAGGTGATAAATATGTTGGCGGCACAGTACAGGAACGGCTTTTCGTAAGTGGTCTCATAGAAAAGTTTGATACTGCCGTGAAAGAGAAAAATGTAAAAGAGGTAGTCTCAATACTAAAAGCCATTGAATTTACTGATGAGTCAATTGACCCAATTTTAGACCAATTGGGATTAATTAGATTAAATGGTTAATGTATGAAAAACGACTGACAGAAAAATTCTTTTTTATTAAAATATTTTTTAATAAAATAAACCAATTTCAAAAATCATGGTAGTGTAGAGTAAAGATTTAATAGTAATTCTTTGTTTTGGCATAAGTTTTTCTGGCTTTGCTCAACAGATCAATAAGGATTCTTTACATAGCCAGTTGACTAAAAGGCTTTCAAAAAATCAATACAGAGAAACAATAATAAGCAGTAATAGAGCTTTACAAGTGGATTCAAATAACATAGGTACATATGTTAATAGAGGTATAGCAGAAAGTAATTTGGGGCTATTTATAGAGAGCATCAATGATTTTTCAAAAGCATTAATAATTAACCTCAATGACGAAAATGCCACTTTTCAGCTTGGCATATCAGAAACCAAATTAAAATGGTATCCAGAAGCAATTTTTGATTTTAGCCTTATTATTAAATCACATTCTAAAAGAAAATCTATTAGCGATTATCTATTACAACAAGCATATTTTAATAGAGGTATTGTTCAATTTCAGATGCAATGTTATGAAGATGCCATAGATGATATTAATCAAGCTGTTAATTCAGGCGTTTGAATTAGCATCATGTATGTATGTGTACAGAGGCATGTCAAAAATGCAATTAAAAAAATATGACAGTGCAATTAAAGATTTTGATGCAGCACTTCATTTAGAACTTAAATTAGAAATAGCATATTATAATAGGGGTAAATCGAAGTGTCAGTTAAATGATTTCAAGGGAGATTTAAATGATTACAATGAAGTCCTTAATTTCAATCCAAGAGATACTATAGTGTACAAATTAATAGCTTGGACCAATAATCATATCGAAAATTGGACTGAAGCTATTAAGGCATATTCTGAGTTAATATTAATTGATTCAAATAATGCTAGTGCATTGGATAGCAGAGGATGGATAAATGCGAGTTGAAATTATATAAAGAGGCTATTCTTGATTTAGGCAGAGCAATCGCAATTGATTCAAATTTAGCAGTAGCATATAACAAAAGAGGATATGACTATTTTAAACTTGGAGAACTGGATCTTGCTATATCAGATTATAATAAAGCCAAAAAATAGGTGGTGCCGGCTTTGAGCCTAGCTATGAATATTTTGAATTGGCAGCAAATAGACTAAAGAAAGTCTCAAAATAATACCATATTATCATTTCCATCTTTTCCCCAAACTCAATCCAATAAACATATTCGCCTGGTATGGATAAGCCTTAGCATCAGCCATGATCGCTAAGGCTTTTGCGTAATAAGAGATATTGCATCCAAAGGTTATGAGCTGTACAAATGATTTGTTCTTAGCAGGCTCTAAAACAAAAGCCATTTCAAAAAAAGCACCTGGTACATAGTCTATTTCATTTAGCACTTTACTCCACTTAGAAGCACCAAGAATATTGTTGCTCAAAAAGACATCACTATTTGCTGCACTGTATTTTTCTTCTTTGATATAAGAAGGTTGACCGGGTAACGTATAGTTCGTATAGATCAGCTTTAAATAATAAGGCTTCAGCATCCCCAAACTAAGCCCACCACTATACCTAAATTTCAAAGAAATGTTACCATCCAGTATGCCGGGTAGTATCATCTTTTCTTTCCCATATCCTAATTGTAAAGTATAGAGGTTATTGATCTTGCCAAATACATATGGTGTTGGGTTCCCAATACCAGGATTGTTTTTACCAGACCCTTGTTGTTTTATCTGTTTTTCATGCTTTATCTCCGAGAACTTCAATGACCATAGATTACTACTTGTTCCTTTTTTCTTAGAGAGATAATACAACCCTCCGCTCCAACCATCTGTGTTTGCACTACCACCAACAAAGAATGCATGTTGGTAATTGCTGTCCAATCCCCATTTCTGTAATTGTTCTTTGTAGGTCTTCAGTTTGCTTTTGCCCTTTGCAACACCACTAACAGACTCTTTTTTAGAATTGCTTACATCATTCCATACAGCATTTTGTGCCAATAATTCAGAACTATATCCACAAAAGAATACACCTAAAAACAAAGCAAAAGGGAAACTAAAAAAAGGCCTGGGCATATAGCAGTAAAACTAAGAATAATCAGGGATTTCTTAGTATTTTACACAGCTCATTTTCCTATGAAACAAAACAGGTCCAGACTTTATATTTTCTTACTACTACAACTTATATGTGTACCTGTTTTTGCTCAACAAGAACAACCATATAACAGGTTTCAATTCCACACATACCAATGGCAGGTTTTAAAAACAGATGCATTCAATATCTATTATTCGAAAGGCACAGATACCCTCTGTAATTACCTCAAGTCCATACTGCCAACAGCCATTGCAAAAGTGAAAAAGAACATGCTGGAAGATGTGATGAGATCACCCAATATCATCATCTATCCATCTATTGACCAGCTCTACGAATCTAATATAGGTAGCTATGAACTACAGCAATATACCTTCCCGACCTTTGTAAGCAAAGCAAGCAGAATATTACTCGCATATAACGGCAGCTACACAGAACTGGAAGGTCAAACCTATGAAGCCCTGGCACGATATGAATGGGAAACACAAATACCAATAGGCGTAAAAGAACAAGCCAAAAGTAAAAAAGATGAAGTCCCGTTTTGGTTCAAAGAAGGAGCAATCAAATACTTTGCCCACAACTGGCCCATAACAGCAGAGCAAACATTCAGCAGATCATTTGAGGACAAACCATTTAACAACTGGCTCGAAATACAAGCCTATGAACCAAGACTAGCCGGACAAGCGTTCTGTTATTACCTATCCATGCACTACCAGAAAAAAGTAGTGGCACAAGCCTATTTTCAATTAAAGAAAGGTAAATCCCTACCAAGAGCTATACGACTAGTAACCAAACACACACTTGACAGTCTGCAAAATCAATGCTTTGCATTTTACAAACAAAGATTTGAGCTGAAAACAGAAAAGACCACACAAACACCAATAACTATCACTCACAAAAAAGGAATTGTTCAACAGGTAGTCATCAGCCCTGACAAACACTACATCGCATATGTCTGTACCAGATACAGTAATAGAACAGTATATATCTACGACATAAACACAAAGAGAACAAAGAAAATAAACATCTATCAATTACCACCCTGGCTGGATGATCATAGCAAAGACCAATACCCGCTACTAGAATTGAATAACAACGACCTGAATATAGCTATACCCATAAAAGGAAAGATATGCATCAGGCAATACGATGTAAATGGCAAACTAAGAAACACAGATAAGCTTAAAGGAGCCGATGGCATCTATCATTTTGAAACAACAACAACTAACAATACCTATCATCTTGCAGCTTACAGAAAAGGACAAAACGGAAATGTTAGCTACAATACAAATACAGACAAATATAGTCTAGGCACTACCACAGGCAAAGCACTAATGGCAGATTTCAAAACAATCAATGACAGCATCTATATCTATAACCAGATA
>Ga0207134_1124_pt1 | contig 22658 bp, 14 predicted proteins | sample Alteio_BWMinHeat_12_FD_153527 | JGI IMG/M metagenome (GOLD analysis project Ga0207134, IMG submission 153527) | Enriched cells from forest soil in Barre Woods Harvard Forest LTER site, Petersham, Massachusetts, United States -... | ecosystem: Environmental > Terrestrial > Soil > Temperate forest >... | reverse complement strand
TGGGGTGAATGTAGCTTTCGTACAAAATGCCAAGAACGATGTAAACCGTGATCACCGCCGCGAGAATGAGGATCGGCTCATTCGCAAGGGAGTTGAGGAAGGCCGCGGCGGTGCCCTGAAACGTAGCCTGGATGCTCGGGGGCATGTTCAGATCCTGCTTGACGCCGTTGATGGCGTTAACTGCGTCGCCGAGCGCGGCATTGGGAGCAAGGTTGAACGAGAGGGTGACCACGGGAAACTGCCCCTGATGGTTCAGCGCCAGCGCGGCGGCGGCAGGCTCGAAGCGCGTGAACGCGCTGAGGGGCACCTGCGTGCCGTTGGAGGATTTTACGTAAATGTATTTCAGCGAATCGGGGTCCTGCTGGAACTGCGGATCCACTTCGATGACGACGTGATATTGATTCAATTGAGTGAAGATGGTGGAGACCAGGCGCTGGCCGAAAGCGTCGTAGAGAGTGTTGTCGATATCGGCAGGAAGAATGCCGAGGCGCGAAGCGGAGTCGCGGTCGATGGTGAGTGCGGCGACAAGGCCCTGGTTCAACTGGTCGCTGGCGACATCGCGAAGGTCGGGCAGCGCTTTCAATTTGTCAATGAAGCGGCCTGTCCAGTAAGCGAGTTCCTTGGGATCAACATCTTCCAGACTGTACTGAAATTGGGTGCGGCTCACACGGTCTTCGACGGTCAGATCCTGAACGGGCTGGAGGAAAAGCGAAACTCCATCGATTTTTGCAAGTTCTGGCTGCAGCCGGCGGATGACATCCGAAGCGCTGATATTGCGCTGGGCGAGCGGCTTCAGATTGATCTGGATGCGGCCGCTGTTGAGTGTGGTGTTCGTGCCATCAATGCCGATGAAAGAAGAAAGGCTCTCGACCGCCGAGTCCTTCAGGATGACGCCGGCCAAATCCCGCTGGCGCTGGGCCATGGCCGCGAAAGAAATGTCTTGTGCGCCCTCGGAAACGCCCAGAATGACGCCCGTGTCCTGCACCGGGAAAAATCCTTTGGGAACGTAAATATAGAGAAGAATGGTGCCGACAAGAGTGGCGACGGTAACGAGGAGCGTGACGGTGCGGAAACGCAGGACAAACTGCAAGGTGCGGCCGTAGAAAGCAATGACGGAGTTAAAAGCATTTTCGGACTTGCGATAGAACCAGCCTTCCTCTTGCTTTTTGTGTTGTCGAAGGAGCTTGGCGCACATCATGGGAGTGAGGGTGAGGGAGACAAAGGCGGAAACGAGGATGGTGACGGCCAGAGTGACGGCAAATTCACGGAAGAGCCGGCCGACGATATCACCCATAAAGAGAAGAGGAATGAGCACGGCAATGAGCGAGACGGTAAGCGAAACGATGGTGAAGCCGATTTGTTCGGAACCCTTCAGCGCGGCTTGCAAAGGCGCTTCGCCCTCTTCGATGTAGCGGCTGATATTTTCGATCATGACGATGGCGTCGTCGACGACGAAGCCGGTGGAGATGGTGAGGGCCATGAGAGAAAGATTGTTCAGGCTGTAGCCGAGGAGATACATCACCGCGAAGGTGCCGATCAAAGAAAGCGGAACGGCAACGCTGGGAATAATGGTGGCGCGAAGGCTGCGGAGAAAAAGAAAGATGACCATCACGACGAGCGCCACGGTGAGCACTAGCGTGAATTGTACGTCGCTGACGGAGGCGCGAATGGTGGTGGTGCGATCCGTGAGAATCTCCACCTGAACCGATGCGGGGAGCGCGGCCTTAAGCTGGGGTAGAAGGTTTTTCACGCGGTCGACAACGGCGATGATGTTCGCGCCGGGCTGGCGTTGAATATTCAGAATGACGGCGGGATTCAGATTGGCCCAGGCGGCTTGCTTGGCGTTCTCCACCCCGTCGATAACGTTGGCGACGTCAGTGAGGCGCACCGGCGCACCGTTGTGATAGGCGATGATGAGCGGTCGATAGCTGTCGCTGGAGATGAGCTGATCGTTCGCGCCGATGGTGTAAGCCTGATGCAGGCCGTCGAAAGTGCCCTTGGCCTGATCGACATTGGCCTGGCTGAGGGCGGTACGCAAATCTTCGAGACTGAGCCCATAGGAAGCGAGGGCCGTGGGATTCGCCTGGATGCGAACGGCGGGGCGCTGGCCGCCGCTGATGCTGACGAGTCCGACGCCAGAAAGTTGAGAAATCTTTTGGGCGAGAGTGGTGTCGGCAAGATCCTCGACTTTGGAGAGCGGGAGAGATGTTGAAGTGAGCGCGAGCGTCATGATAGGCGCGTCGGCGGGATTGACCTTGCTGTAGATTGGCGGATTGGGAAGCCCTTGCGGGAGGAGATTGGAGGCGCCGTTGATAGCGGCCTGAACTCCTTGCTCCGCAACGTCAATGCTCAAGTCCAGACCAAATTGGAGAGTGATAAGGGAGCTACCGAAGGAACTCGTGGACGTCATCTGGTTCAGGCCTGGAATCTGGCCGAACTGGCGCTCGAGGGGCGCAGTGACCGAGGAAGCCATGACGTCCGGGCTGGCTCCGGGATAAAAGGTTTGTACTTGAATTGTAGGGTAGTCAACCTGAGGCAACGCAGAGATGGGCAATTGCCGGAAGGCGACCCAGCCTACGAGGAGGACGCCAACCATCAAGAGGGTGGTGGCGACCGGCCGCAGAATGAACGGCCGTGAGGGATTCATCGCGGGGAGCCTCCGGCACGGCCCTTCGATGGGCTTCCGGTTTGTGGCGCGCCTGGGCCCGCGGATGGAGGGGCGGAGCTGCGACCTGCGGCATTCGAGCCGGTCGAGGGGCTGGGATTAATTTTGGTGCCATCCTGCAGTTTGTCCAGGCCGTCAATAACCACGCGGTCACCGGAATTCAAGCCGGCGCTCAGGCCGACACTGTCACCAGTGGCCTGCGCGATGGTCACGATTCTAATCTTCGCGGTGTTGTCGGCATCGGCGGCATAAACGTAAGTTCCCTGGGGACCGCGCTGAATGGCGGCGGCGGGAACGATGGTGAGGTTGTGCTTGGTGTCGACGAGAAGGTGGACATTGACAAATTGATTGGGGAAGAGAGCGTTGTCCGCGTTCGTAAACACGGATTTGAGCTTGTACGTGCCGGTGGTTATGTCGATCTGATTGTCGATGGTCTCGAGCTTCCCGCTGGCGATTTTGGCGGTGTCGTCGCGGTCATAGGCATCGACGGCGAGTTGGACGCCAGAATGGAGCTTGGCGTTTACCTGAGGAAGCTGATCTTGCGGAAGACTGAAAATTACCGAAATCGGCTGGAGCTGGGTAATGACAAGAAGTCCGTTGGTGTCTGAGGCATGCACGATGTTGCCGGCATCCACGAGGCGGAGACCGATGCGGCCGCTGATCGGCGCAGTGATTCGAGAATAGGTGAGCTGCAGCTTGGCGTTGTCAATCTGGCTTTGATCCGAGGTAATAGCCCCATCAACCTGGCCAACCAATGCGCCCTGAGTATCGAGCTGCTGCTGGGGGATGACGCCCTCTTTGAAGAGAAGCTTGTACCGCTCAAAATTGACTTCCGCGTCTTTGCGCTGGGCCTGGTCTTTAGCGAGTTGTCCCAGGGCCTGCTCGAGCTGGACCTGGAAGGGACGCGGATCGATTTGCGCGAGAAGATCTCCTTGGTGAACGAACTGGCCCTCCTTGAAGGCAACGCTAACCAATTGGCCGTCAACGCGGCTGCGGACAGTAACGGTGTTGAAGGCGGTGACGGTGCCGAGGCCATTGAAGTAAACAGGCAGGTCGCCGCGCTGTGCCGTGGAAACCACGACCGGGACAACAAACCCACCTGCGCCTGGACCTCCCTTGCCCTTGGCGGGCACGGCGGCGGCGGCTTGACTGGCGTTCCGTGAGTTGACGTAATACCAGACACCAAAGGCGATAACGCCTAGAACGAGGGCCCAGAGCCACCAACGGCGCTTGGAAGGGGCGGCGGTCGTCGCTCCGTGGGCGCGGGGCTCGGGAATGTCTATGGAGTTAAGTTGGCCCATTCGTTCGCTCCTGTCATGTACTACGGTTTATACGAGCGAGTCTGTCCAAGATAGGACATTCGCAAGTCAACACCAGGGGCTGTTCCGGATGGTGCGGAGAACCTGCCGGAAACTATATCCTACGCCTACATAAGACGGTTTTTGGGAGAGAAAGGTTACTCTTGGCCCCGGGGCCCCCCGCCAAACCCAGGATGGGGCAGGCTGGGAGGTAGGCAACGTGGAGGAGGCTATTCCTGAGGGCCATCGAAATTGTTGGATGCAGATAGGGCTGGGAGAACGTAAACTATCGCGGCATCCCTGTGGGATTCGGACGCCTAAACAACTTGGCCAAATGGCAAAGGGAGACAAGAGACATGATCAAGGGTCTGGTGCTGGGAATCTTGGTGGGAGTCCTGTTGATAGTGGTGGGCGTATTTTTTTATTTCTCGTCGGGCCGGGCACCAGTCGCCACGTCGGCGGCACCCATGCCGTTTGAGAAGAGGCTTGCGCAGATTGGACTACATGCGTACCTGGATAAGTTGCCGCACCCCGAACCGCAAGTGCCGGCGGATGAAGCCAACCTGACTGCCGGGGCCAAAATTTACAAGGAGCATTGCGCCGTGTGCCACGGCCTCCCAAACGAACCGAAGACGGCGGCCGCGCAGGGAATGTATCCCGAGCCGCCGCAACTCTTTCATGGCACTGGAGTGACGGACGACGACGCGTGGGAGTCTTACTGGAAAGTAGAAAGCGGGATTCGCATGACGGGGATGCCGGGATTCAGGGGCCCACTGACGGAAAAGCAGATCTGGCAGGTGACTGTGCTGGTGAAGAATGCGGACAAGATCACGGACTCTGTGAAAAAAGAGCTGGCCGCGGGGGCGAGTACACCGATGGAAATGGCGATGCCAGCGAGCAGCCCCGCCCCAGCGAAAAAGAAATGAATCGAATTTGCCTGACTAGGCGGCTGGTTTAGAGCGTTCCCCGCGACTACGCAACTCAGGAAAACACCAGGCCCACAATCCAGTCACGACGCGGCGAAGACTGTGCCAGGGATTAAGTCGCCGACGTAACAATAATAACTGCCACGCCCCCCCGCCTTTCTGTAAGTGTAGCATCTAAAGGACTTAAGCATTCTGTAAGTCTTTTAGAATCAACACTTGCGAGATGCCTCGGAAATGTTGATTCTAAAGATAGTTAGGGCCATCATTTTGTCCCATTTCTACAAGTGTTGATTCTAAACGATTTAACACGGGGGGCTCGACGGCAGGGCTGAGAGTTTTGCTCGAAAAGGCCGACTCCTGGAACAAATAGAAGCAGCAAAGAAGCTGCCCCGGTCAGAAAAACTGTGCACTTTTATCTGGAGAGTACAGTAGCACATATAGTAAGGCTGGTCAATAGGCATTTTACGACAGCGAAACATTCTTGGCTTGACCCTTCGGGCGGGGCTCGATCCGATTTCGATCACGCCCCGTAGCTTGGGGTGGCCAGTTGAGTTTGGTTTTCAGAGGCCGTAGCGCCACTCACAGTTCTATTCCGCGGAGGACGTCCAGCGCATCCCGAAAGAAACGGTGGGCTTATAAAATTCGCGCTGGATGGGATAGATGGTGCTGCCCTGGTAGAAACCGAAAACCTCGTTACTAAGGTTCAGGCCGGAAGCCTCGAAGCGCAGGCCCTTGGCGATTCGATAGCTCCCCTGAATGTCAAATTGGGTGTGTGCGTAGAAGTAGACGTCGCCGCCCGGGCCCCTGAGTCCCAGGACGGGGTCCTTGTCCGTTGCCGCGTCGACGTGGGAGTAGTTGTAGAACTGAATGTTGGCGTCGTTATGGCTGGCGGCAAAGCGCATTGAGAAACGGGCTTTGTCGTAGGTGAAGCCGGCATTCCAAGTATTCGGGGCCTGACGCGAGAGGGGCGCGTTATCAATTCGCCCGCCGTCGAAGGTGGTCGGGAATGTGACGCCGGATTGCGTGTAGCTGTAGTTCGCGGATACACCGAATCCGCTGAGCAGTCCGGGGAGGAAAGAAAAACGCTGTTCCCAGGAGACTTCGATGCCCTGAATATGAGCGCTGGGGCCGTTGATCGACTGCAGCAGTCTGAGTCCAGCGTTAGGCTGCCCTGCGGGAATCGTGCTCGCTGTCGGGTAAATCGGATCGGACAACTGCTTGTAAAAGTACCCGCCCTGCAAGATGCCTAGAGGCTGGAAGAAGTGTTCGATCAAGATGTCATAATTGTTGGCTTTGGTCGGTTTCAAGTTGGGATTGCCCTCTGTTACGACACCGGGAGCTGGGCTGGCATTGGGGTCAACAATGGTGCTCGGCACGAGGTCGCCGACGTTGGGCCGGGCGATGCCCTGGCTGAAGTTGGCGCGCAGGTTGGTGTTCTTGTCGAGTTGATACTGGGCTTGAACGCTGGGTAAGGCGTTGAAGTAACCGGAACTTTGCGGGTTCGGGGTGATTCTAGGGTTGGTCGGCGTGACCGTGGGATCGCCCGGATCGCTCGTGACGATCTTATTTGCCAGCAAGCCGATATCGGCTGCGTCGAAGCGAACGCCGGTTTGCAGGCGCAATTTGCCAAAGGAGATCACGTTCTGCAAGTAGCCAGCATAGATCCGTTCATTGGCGTCATAGAAGGCGCCCTTGGAACGACGAACGTCTCTTGCCAGTTCCTCGGGAAATAGGGACGGATTAGTGGTCGCACCCTGTACAATAGCCCGTTGAATTAAGTTGTAATTGGAAGCCGGCCCATACGATTGAGAACCGATCCGGAAGAAGTTGTCGTAATAGGTGGGATTGGTATAGCTACCCAAGACCGAATTGAGGGTAATGCTGCTGCCGTTATAATCGAGAGTCTTGTCGTTTTCGTTTTGCGTGGAGTGAGAATTTCGCACTTTGATTCCGATCTCGAACGTTCCGAGGTGCGAGTGTGCGTTATAGCGGCGGGCCGCGGAAGCGGCGCCCTGGAAATTGAGCTGCGTGGCAATGTAGTTCGTAAACGAGCTGTTTGCCAAAACATACTGAGTCGGATCGTAGAGATTGGTGCCATCGAGCGCAAAGAGTTTTGGCCGAAACGGATCTTTCTGGTTCACAGCGACGTCGACCGATTGGTTGCCGCCAAAGTTGGTGGTCGCAAAATCCTGACCGCCGATGTTATGTGAACGGGAGGCCGCGAATTCGTAGGTGATCAAGGTAGAAGAAAGATCGTGCCTTGCACCGGTCAAGAAGCTGTAGACCTGTTGATCGGGGCGGCGGATGTAGTGACGGTATTGGTAAGAACCCGGAGAGCAATTCGCGGAGGGATTTGCCATGTTGATCGCGTTGCATTCCGCGGGATTGTCGAACGTGATTTGCGAGCCGTCTGGAGATACCGACTTAATCGTGCTACCCGCGTTTGGCGTATATACCCAGGTTTCGCCATAATCGTGGAAGTCGGAATAGAGACCCTTGGCGTACACGCTGGTCCCGGGCTTGATGTTGTAATCGATACCGGTTGAGAACCCATAGCGCGTCCGGTAGTAGTTGTAGGAGCGACGATCCTCGGTGTTGGCGAAGGCCACATTACGGCCCGTGGCCGGATCTACTCCAGTCGACTGCCCCGGTTCGAGGTCGTCGATACCGCGGTCGGTTTTATCGAAGGTACCGTTCAGCAAGAAACCAAATTTTTTGCTGACGCCAAATCGCTTGCCGAAGACTCCGTCTAACCCTCCGCGCCAGTAGCCGTTTTGAATGGGATTGTAACCGCCGGTGCCCCCAAGAGCATAGATCGGCCTTTCCCCGGCGGTCCGGGTTACCAGATTGACCGTGCCACCGATGCCATCGGCATCCTGGTCGGCGGAGAGTGTCTTGAACACTTCAATGCGCTCCACCAAATCGGCGGGAACGGCATCCAGCTTGATGTTACGGACCGCACCCTCGGGAGAAGGCAGGTTCACACCGTTGACGGTGACGCTGCTCAGACGCGGTTCTGTGCCGCGGATCTGGACGTACTTGCCTTCGCCCTCGTCGCGCTCCAGCGAAACGCTGGGCACGCGGCCGACGGCGTCGGCGATATTGGTGTTCGGGAGGCTGGTGATGACTCTTTCGGGCAGCACTTGCACGATGTTGTCGGAGGTGCGCTCTATGTTGATGGCTTCCGCTTCACCTTGGAGTCGCTCCGCGGTGACAACGACCTGATCGGCCTGCGAAGCAACCTGCAACACGGCATTTGCGCTGGCCTCCTGTCCAGCCTGGACCGTCACTGGAACGTTGGCGACGGCCAACCCGACGTAGGAAACACTGAGGGTATATTCAGCGGCTGGCACGTCCGTGATTCGGAATTGTCCGTGGTCGTCGGTAACAACCTTTCTGCCCGACGGAAGAAGTTCGACGAGCGCACCCTGCAGGGCGGAATTGCCCGAATCCTTTACAGTTCCGGTGATGGTGCCCTTGCCCGATTGAGCACCCACAGGTGTGTTCAGCACTAGCGAGCAAACAACAGCGAGCAGGAAACTTAGAAAGCTTCGCATGGTTAGTCCTTCCATCTTGAGTTCGAACCGAGCCCGAGAGCTGAGGCGAAGGAGCAAGAAAGTCCACCCCTGACAGGGAAAGCAAGCGTCCCAAATTCTGACTACCCCCGAAGCGAAACGAAGTAAACGCCAGATTTATGACGGGGACATGACAGGAAAATGAGAAACATGTGAAAGGAGAAGATCTGTCGATTCGCTCTCGCTGGGGTGAGGCAATCCCCAGTTTTCAGGAACTTGAACTATTCTTGATCGGCTTTTTGGGGCTGCAGGTAGTAATGGATGGCGGGGGTAAAAATGAGCGAAAGCACCATGGAGCTCAGGATGCCGCCGACTACGGTGATGGCCAGAGGTTGGAGCATCTGCGAGCCGGCGCCGATGGCAAAGGCTAACGGCAGCATCCCGGCGATGGTCGCAAGGGCAGTCATAGCGATGGGGCGCAGACGGCGGCGGCCAGCCTGAATCATGGCATCTTCGGGGGAAAAACCCAGTTCGCGGAAGTGATGCTCGGCATCAAGGAGGAGAATGCCGTTTTTTGCAACGATGCCGATAACCATGATCATACCCATGAAGGAGGCAACGTTGAACGTCGTGCGAGTGACGAGAAGCGCGAGCAAGCCCCCAAAAGTAGAGAGCAATGCCGAAGCCAGAATGGCGGCGGGAGCCGAGAAAGTTCTGAATTCGAACAGCAGTACGACGAACAAAAGCAAGAGCGCAAGAAACAGCACCATGACTAGATCGTGGAACGATTTCTGCTGCTCCTGATACAAGCCACCGTACTCGACGCGGATGGCCGAGGGCAGATGCAGATCGTTGACGGCTTTCTGAACGGCAGCGATGCCGCTGCCAAGATCCGCGCCCTCCAGTCGAGCGGTGACCTGAACGACACGCTGAAGATTTTCGCGCCGAATTTCCGTCTGCCCAGGTTCCGCGATGAGCGTGGCCAACGAGCCGAGCGTCGCCGTGCGGCCGGTGGAACTGGTGACCAGGGTGTTGCTCATGCGGTCGAGGGACGAACGGCTCTGCTCAGGAAAGCGGACGCGGATCGTATACGCGCGATCATTGAGAATCACAGGGGTCGCCGCAGGCTCGCCTTCCAAAATAGCGGCGGCGTCCAATGCGATTTCTTCCGGCGTGAACCCGGCGCGGGCAGCGACAGCGGGATTCACCTGATACGTAACGGCCGGGCCGCTGGTGGTATTTTCGATGCCGTTTAGGATGTCCACGACCGGGTGAGCTTTCCCAATTTGGATTTTGCCGATAGCATCGGCGACCTGCGGAGCCGTATCTCCGAGAAGCTTGGCGTCCTGCGCAAAAAGCTTTATGACGATGGGCTCGGGGGCGCTGGTGAGGTCGCCGATCATGTCCTGCAACACCTGGACGAATTCTATTTTTGTGGCGGGTTCGGTCTGTTCGACTTGGGACCTGACGTCGGAGATGATTTCGTCGATAGCGCGGCTGCGGTCGCGTTTAAGCCTGACGGTAAAGTCGCCCCTGTTGGCTTCGGTGACGGCGGCAAGACCAAGCTGCAGACCGGTGCGGCGCGAAGTGTTTTCGACTTCCGGCACGGAATGCAGAATTTTTTCGATGTGCTGAAGGATGCGATCGGATTCCGCCAGCGAGCTTCCGGGCGGAGTGTCATAGTCCAGGATGAATCCTCCTTCATCCATCTCGGGGAGCAGGCCGCTGCCCAAGGATAGGTAGCAGATAATGGAAAGAACAACGATGACAGCAGAACTGGCGGCCAGAACCCAGGGAAATTTCAGCACCGCTTTCATCGTTCGCGCATAAAAGTCCACGATGCGCCCGAAAAAACCAGAGAGGTGCGCTTCTTCGGCGGCAAGAAGGGCCGCAGCGTCCGGACCTCCGGCAGAGGATGGTGCTGGCGATTGAGCAGTATCTTTCCGGCGCACGAAGTACAGACTGAGCGTGGGGGTCCAAGTCAGCGCAAGGAGGAGCGAGGTAAAGAGGGAAACGGTCATGGTGACAGCGAGGGCGCGGAAAAAGCTGCCAGTGACGCCGGTGGTGGAGATGAGCGGCAGAAAAACGACAATCGGAGTGATGGTCGAACCGATCAGGGGGATTGTCAATTCGCGCAGCGCGCTCTGGATGGCTTGGGAGCGAGTCTGGCCCGCGTCGCGGTGCAACACGATGTTTTCCAGCACGACGATGGCATCGTCAATAATCAGGCCGACGGCGGCGGCAAGACCGCCGAGGGTCATCAGGTTAAAGCTCTGGCCGGTAAACTTGAGGACGATGAAGGTGATGAGCAGGGTGGCCGGGATAACCAATCCTGCGACCAGCGAACTGCCCCAATCGCGCAAGAAGAGCACGAGAATGATGGAAGAGAGCACCAATCCAAGCAGCACGGCGTCGCGGACGCTGGAGATGGAATCGTGGACGATGGTGGACTGGTCGTAAAAAGGCTCGAGATGAACGCCGGGAGGGAGCGTAGGGCGAAGCTGCTCGATTTGCGCGTGTACTTCGTTGGCCACGTCGAGCGTGTTGCTCTCCGGCTGGCGATTTACATTGAGCAGCACGGCGGGTTTCCCATTCGCCGTAACGATCGTGTAGACCGGCGCCACGGAGGGCGCGATCGTCGCGAGGTCGCCAAGCCGAATCGGCACGCCTAGCGGCGAATTCTTAACGACAATCTGGCCAATCTGCTCGGGACTGCGCACCTGCCCACTGATGAGACCAAGCACGAGGTGATGCTCATGTTCGAGAAGGCCGGGGGAATCAATCAGATTCGTGCGGCGGATGGCATCCAGTATCTCTGTGACCGTGACGCTGGTAGCGAGAAGGCGCGCGGGATCGGGCATCACTTGAAATTCTGGAACGCGGCCGCCTTGAATGATTACCGACGCGACGCCGTCCAGCCGGTTGATGCGCGGTTTCATGTCGTACGTCGCGATTTCCCAAAGCCGGTTCGGCGGAACGGTGTCCGAAGTAAGGCTGTAGCCAATAATGGGGAAAACGGCAAAGGTGAGGCGATGCGTTTCCACCTTCGCGGTGGACGGAAGTTCGGCCTGCAAGCGAGCCACAACCGCATCGACTCGCTGCAAGGTCAGAATCATGTCGGCATTCCAATCGAAGAAAAGATCGACTTCGGCGGAGCCGCGGCTGGTGATGGATTGAACCTTCAGCAAACCAGGGACACTGTTGACGGCTTCTTCGATCGGGCGGGTGATCACCACGAGCATCTGGTCGATGGGCATGACGCCGTTGTCCACGCCAATGACGATGCGGGGGAAATCCGTGTTTGGAAAAACGGAGACGGGAATCGCAAATGCCAGATATCCGCCTACCAGGGTCAGGCTGACGATCAAAAACAAAATAGGGCTCGCCAGGCGTTGGAACCAGGGTACCTCCGGCTTTGCAGGGGGATTCTTGGCGCGAAGGGAATCGGAAGTTGGTTCCATCCGCGTCTACTCCTTGTCCTTTTCCGCGGGCTTCGCGGGATCAGCGGCTTTGTCTGCCTTGTCGCCCTTGGCGCCGGCATCTTTTTCAGCAGGCGCGGGAGCTTCGATCTTGATGGCCGTGTTGTCCGGAAGCGCATAACCTCCGGAGGTGATCACCTGATCGCCGGCATTGATCCCACTGAGAATCTGGGTGCGGTCTGGTGCGCGGACGCCGATCTGTACGGTTTTAACATGCGCATGACCGTCCGAACTCGCGAGTAGAACGATGTCCGCTCCCTCGGGACTCTTGAAAACCGCGGAAGTGGGGACGACGATGGCGTCTTTTACGGTTTTCGCGGTGATGGAAAGATTGATGGTCATTCCGGGGCGTAAAGCGGGATCGGGCTTCGACGCTTCGACCCATACTTCGATGGTGGTGCTGCCGGGATCGAGTGCAGGGCTGACGAGAGTTACGCGGCCCTTCACAGGATCGTCAATGCCGGCGACCCTCAGCTCCGCAGGGTTTCCGACTTTAAGAAAGGCTGCTTCGGATTGCGCGATGTGGGCCTTTGCAATCAACTTCGAAAGGTCCATAACGGTGAGGAGCGGTTGATTGGCGGTGGCGAGCTCACCAGCATAGAGCGGGCGGTCTGTAACCACTCCGTTGATGGGGCTGCGGATCTCGGAGTAGCTGAGTTGCGCTTCGGCACCCCGATATTTCCCGGTCATGGCGGAGAGCTGGCCGCCAGCAGATTTCAGAGCTTGCTTCTCGCCCAGATTCTTCAGGTCGTCGAGTTGTTTCTGCGCTTGTTGATACTGGCTGCGCGCTTGCGCCAGCGCGACCTGCGCGGAATCTAGATCGCGCCGCGGAAGCGCGCCTTGCTGAAATAGCTCCTTGCGGCTGTCATAGAGCTTCTGCTGCGCCTCGAAGGCCTCCTTTGAAGCGGCAGTATCCAGTTCGGCTTTCTGCATCTGCTCGGGAAGGCCGGCGCCAACGGTAGTGGCATAGCCGGCTTCGGCCTGCGTGAACTCACCCTTGCTCTGCTCGGCCGCTGCAGCCAGATCTTTGTTTTCCAGAATGGCGAGCACCTGGCCCTGGCGAACGCGGCTGCCGCGCTGCACGAGGAATTGGCGGATGGGCGAAGTGATTTTCGGCGTAATGACCGCTTGCTGCACGGGGAAAACGACGGCCTCTGCGGAAATCAGCTGCGAAATGGGGGCCCGCTCCGCCGGCGCGGTCTGCACGGTGACCAGGGGTTCCTTCTCTTTTGCCGCGTTGCCACAACCGCTCATGCCGAAGAGCAGCGCGCCAATCGCCGCCACGGAGATAAGCGAAGATTTTCGGGTACACATGTAAGTCGTCATCGGAGGCTTCATGGAGTTGTCAGCACCCCTGTAAGAGTTTGCAAATTGGCCAGTGACACGCGATAGCGCACAGCACCGTCCTGGTAAGCGCTGTTGGCCAGAGCATTGGTGGTTTGCGCGTCGACCACTTCGAGCACCGTGGCCTCGCCATCTTTGTAACGTAGCGTGATGAGCCGCAAGCTCTCGGCTGCAAGTTCGGCAGAGCGATTGAGGCCAGCGAGCTCGTTCAGCGCGGTTTCCGATTCGGCGTAGAGAGACCGTATCTCCGCGAGGAGTTTGCGTTGAGCGAGAGAAAGTTCGCGCTGCGCCTGAGAGCGGCGCAGTTCAGCCTGCTTGATGCGGCTCTGCGTGGCGCCCCAGTTCCAGATGGGAATGCTCAGCGTGGCCGAGGCTGAAGAACCGAGATTCGAAAACCTTTGACCGTTAATGACAGAATTTGCAGCAAATCGTGGGGCGTCTATTCCGTACCAGTAATCGAGCGCCAGCGAAGGCAAGTAGCCGGCGCGCGCGCCAGTGACGCCGGAGCCGGCTTCGCGGACCGCGGCGAGCGCGGCGCCAAGATCGGGATTATCCCGGGCAGCCTGCTGCTGAACTTCCGCGAGCGTGGGCAACGGCACCGCGGAATGGAGATCGTCGGCAACTTCATAGTTGTCGTTGAAATCCGGAAAAATCAAAACGGCCAGATCGAGCCGACTGTTTAGAAACGCGAGTTGGGCTTCCAGCAGTTGGCGACGGCGCTCTTGCAGCTGCAATTCGGCCTTGATGACGTCGGAATGCGCCACTTCCCCGCCGTGTTCAAGATCTTGCGTAAGTTTGAAAAAGCGTTCGCCTTCGTCGGCCGCCTTTTGCGCGGACTGAAGCTTCTGCTGCGCGGCAGCGACGGCGTAATAGCTCTGAACCACGGTTACGACCAGGCCGCGAGAAGCGATTTCCGCTTTCGCACGCGCGACGGCAGCCGCCGCCGAGGCGCGGCGAAAACTCGAGATACTTGCGAGGTCCAGGGTTTGATGCACGTTGCCCTGGCTGATGTATTCGTGCACGGAATTGTTGGCGATGTAACGCACGGGGTTGCCCGGCCCATTGCTTTCCGTGTAGAGAGCCTGCGTGTTGTAGTTGACGCCGGGGAGCAATGCGTCACGCGCCTGGATCTTGTCCTCGCGGGCAAGCCCTGCATCGGTCAGCGCCGACTGAAACTGCGTGCTATTTTTTCTGGCGCGCGCCAGGGCGTCCTGAAGCGTCAGGCGGAGCGCTGGCGGCGACGTAGCAGGAGTTCCTTGCTGCACTTCTTTTGTGGGCGCAGGGTTCGCGGGAGCCGGCGCCTCTTGCGCCACGGCAATTCCTGCGCAGCACAACAAAACGGCAGCAACCGGCGTCCACAACAACACTCGAATGCCTTGCGATTTCATGAATCTCGACTCCTGGGCCGTGCGAATGGAGGCACACGGCAAGGAAGAATCTAACGTAACGAAGCGAAGATAAACATAGGATTAACCGCTAAATGCAGAGGGGGATGGCGCCGCAGGAAGATAAGCGGTGAAGGTGCTTCCCATCGAGTCAGAGCGCGTCAGCTCCAAACGGCCGTGATGGGCCTCGGCGATCCAGCGGGATATGGACAGGCCCAGCCCAGCTCCGCCTCCGTCATTCTCCGCTCGGGAACGGGCTTTGTCGGCACGGAAAAAGCGCTCGAAAATGCGTGGCTGCAGATCTGTGGGGATACCTCCTCCGGTATCCGTGATACTCAAAGCGTATTCCTCCCCAGCGCGACCGCAGGTCACCGTGACGCGTCCACCTTCAGGGGTGTACTTAATCGCGTTATCCAGAAGATTGAGAATCATCCGGCGCAGGAGGGATTCGTCGGCGTGGATGGGAGATTCGGAGGCTTCCTGGAAATTCAGAGAAATCTTTTTTGCGAGCGCCAGCGTCCGGGCCGAATGCACACATTCGCCGACAAGTTCATCGAGATAAAAATCGCGAGGCTGGAGCGGATACTGGCCGGCGTCCGCACGCGTGAGCGTGAAGAGATCCTCGACGATATGCGTGAGCCGCTCGGCCTCGTGGTGAAGTATTCCCAGCGATTCCCGGTACTCCTCCGGCGAACGCGCCTGCTCCGAAAGAGCGACCTCGGCTTCACCTCGCAAAATGGCAACCGGCGTCCGCAATTCATGCGACGCATCGGCCATGAAGCGCTGCTGGCGTTCGAAAGACTGGCTGAGACGGTCGAGCAGGCTGTTGAACGAACGCGCCAGGTGCCCCAGTTCGTCCTTGTCATTCTGCACCGCCAGCCGCTCGTGTAAATTGGCGGCACCGATGCGCCCGGCCTGGCGGCTCATCGCCACGACAGGAGCGAGGCTCTTGCGCGCGAGAAAGTAGCCGCCAACGCTGGCAAGCACAATGGCGATTGGGATGACCCATGCAAACGTGGAGGTGACTTCTTCCAGCATTTCTTCCTGCGGGTGAAGCGATTGCAGGATGACGAGAATATACGTTTTCCCTTCGGAGGAAAAATGACGCGCAAATCCCCGGTAGCCATCTTCGCCTCCCTTGACCTTGCCGAAAAGGCGTTCGCTGCGAGATGAGGCCTCGAGAAAACGCTGAAACGAAGGCGAGGACAAAGCTCCGGCTGGGGAGGGGCCTGTGGCCGCGGCTGCCGGCGGAACATCCTGGGAGCTGACGACGATTTTCCTCGACTCATCAAAGATCGCGAACACATGATCGCGAAAGCGATGTTCGGTGATGGCAACCTGACCGGCAAGTCTGAACGAATCCGGGCCGCTCTGATCTTTCACTTCCGCATCGAGAGTGGTAAGAAACGCTTCGGAGAGTTCAGAGAGATTCACGTCGGTGCGCTGGAGGGTGCTCCGCCAGAAAATAAAATAAGTGATCAGGCAGAGAACAATCAGAACGAGCGTCAATACCGCGGTGTACCAGAGCGTGAGCCGGACGCGGACGGAATCAGGCATGGCCCTTCCGGACGGAAGAAGTAGCCTTTGCGCGAGGCCGCGGGGAAATACTTTCGTCTCCCGCCTCCGCGACATCGGAATCATTAAGAGGGCCAAAGAAGTAGCCGGCGCCGCGGCGGGTATGGAGCAAGGGCTTGCTGGAATCCGCGTCAATTTTCCGCCGCACGCGATTGACGTAAACTTCGATCAGATTCGAGAAGGGATCGAAGGATTCATCCCAGACGTGCTCCGCGATTTCCGCCCGACCCACAACCCGGCCGGCGTTGCGCGCAAGATATTCGAGCAGCGCATATTCTTTGGCGGTGAGCGTCACATTGCGGCCCGCCCTGGAAACGCTTTGCGCGGCGGTATCCAGGACGAGGTCGGCGACGGCAATTTTCGCGGGGCGGAGCTCCCCGGAGCGGCGCAGCAACGCACGAAGACGCGCGAGCAATTCGCGAAATTCGAACGGCTTGGTGAGGTAATCGTCGGCGCCGTGATCGAGGCCGGTGATGCGGTCCTCAACGGCATCGCGAGCAGTCAGCATAAGAATGGGCATGCGCTGGCCGGACTTGCGGAGCTCGCGGCAAACTTCAAAACCGTTGCGGCCGGGAATCATCACATCGAGGATGACGAGGTCGTAAGTATTAATCGCTGCCTGGTAAAGCGCATCGTCTCCGTTATTGGCGACATCAACGGCGTACGCTTGCTCGCGCAGGCCTTTGGCCACGAATCGCGCTATACGAGCATCGTCTTCGACGAGTAATAACCGCATGCGAGCATCATACGGCAGCTGCCGGGAAAAGTGAGATACTTGCTGACGGCGCGCGACTCAAGTCCGCCGTTCCTGCCGAGTTGATTCATGCGCCCCGTAACGAGACACCAGTTCCCGGTTTACCAACAAAGTCTGCACCAAAGAAAGTCCTGCGAGCATCAAAATAGTTATGAAGTTCAAGAAGCTCGAACCCGAACAACTTGATTGCACGAAGACTGTAATGCGGCCCTTCGGCTGCATGGAGCTGTGGGCGGGTAATGAGAGGGCGCACCGCTCTCTGGACCTGACAGGACTGGAAAGCGATGTTATCGCCGTGCCCTCAGGCGGCGACAAAGGCGGCGACCTTTCCGCGGTGTTCTCCTGCAGCGATAATATCGCGCGCGTGGTTCTCGCGGATTGCGTCGGCCACGGCTACACGGCCAGCAGCGTGGCCCGGCATGTCCATCACCTTCTGCATAAATATCAAGACATTCGAGACACGGCGGGGTTGCTGGCGGCGCTGAATGACGCCTTTACGCTTTCGAACGAAAAATCGGATGGTCCTTTGCGGCTGACGACAGTGGTCACGGGAACCTTCGACGGAACAAGCGGCGAATTTAACTTTGCTTATGCGGCGCACCCGCGAATGCTTCTCTGGCGCGAGCGTGAGCGGCGATTCCTGGAACTGGGTGAAGGACTGGAAGGCTTCCCGCTGGGATACATCACCGGTGAAACTTATAGCCAGCAGAGCGTGCGGCTGAACCACGGCGACATGATTCTGGCGTTCTCCGATGGTGCAACCGAAGTTCGCTCGGCAGCGGGGGAGCAACTCACTGCAAAGGGCTTCTTAGGACTTGCGGAAAAAACTCTGAGCAAATTGTCTCACCCGCTCGTGCTGCAGGATTTTTCCCGGACACTGCTCGAAGGCGTGCAACTCTACCGCGGCCAGGAAGGCGACCTGGAGGACGATATAACGCTGCTTACGCTTCGGCGCGTAGCCTAGCGGCGCGGCCCGAGAAGCAACGCTACAATCTGGGGCATGCTCTGTGCTATTTGACGGGATGGGACGCGAAGTACTGGTCCAGACTTTCCACAACTTCCTTCACGCCACGCTGGACATTCTTGTCCAATGCCGTGACCAGGGCTGGCACATCTTTTCCACTCGCCGGTTCGTCGTGGGTGTAGTAATGAGTCCAAACGGTCGCACCACTCTTCAGGTCACGCATTTCCAATTCCAACGTGACCCTCGCTGACATCTGACCTCCATCGACCTCTTTGAAATCATATAGGCGCCCGCGAATCGCAAAGTCTCCCTGCATATTGCTGCGGCGGTAGTGAACAGCTCGATAGCGGCCCGATGACCGCAGCTCTCGCAGCAAGACTTCCTGGATCATTTCCGTGGGAGGTTCCGCCCAACGCTGATACTCGTAGGTGCCCAATCGCTCGGCACCGTTGCCGTAGACGATGCGATCCTCGCGATACAGATGTGAGGTCATCAGCTGGCCCAAGAGTAGCGTCACGGGAACCGCGCCCGCTTTTTCGACCGCACCGGCATCGGATGGGACCGTAAGCTGGTAATAATTGCTTGGCCGCGCGGCGCGGCAGCCGCTGAGCAATGCAATCATCAGTGCAACGCCTATGAATACGGTTCTTCTCGCCGCTCCAAGAGCCGCTTCTTCGCGTCCGGCTGGGACTTTTTCCAAATGCCGCACTTTCAAGTTACCTCGCCCCCGGCTCATTGCCGCTCTCCCGGTTTGTGATCGCGCGGGTTATTCGACCGAATGAGCGTGTAAGGCTTGGTCTTGATGGTATTCGTAAATTCTTTCAGGTTCTGGCTCACGTGGCGCAGGTTTTCGAGCAATTCATCGATGTTTTCGGAGTTAACGTCGAGCGTCTGGTCCAGACGCCCGGTAAGATCCTTCACCGTCGCCAGCGACTGGCGCAACTCGATCACGGCTTGCCGAATGTCGGCGCGATTCTCTCCGATCAATGAATCGACGTGATTGAGCGCTTCATTGGCCTGCGCCGAAGTTTTTCGCAGATCCTGGAGCAACGGCTCCAGTTTTTGGCTGGCGGAATTCAAGTTCTGCACCGTTGTCTTCACCGGGCCACGGTTTTCCGCAATCATCCCGCGAGTTTCGGCCAGCGTCCCTGCCAGGTTCGCTCGATTGGTATCGTTCAGAAGATCGTTCACGCGAGCCAGCGTCACTTGCACCTCGCTCGCGCGATCGTTGAGCGTCTCAAGAAGTTGCTGCGCCTGGGGCGCAAGGTCGTTGATCTTTGCCGTGAGCGCATTGAAGTCCACGTAAGGGTCGGACGGTAGGATCGTTCCCTCCGCGGCGAGCGCGGCCTTTTCGCTTCCCGGAACAATTTCCAAATGATTATCCCCCAGCGGGCTCAAGCTCATGATCTTCACGCGGCTATCCGTCTTCACAGGCAAACCCGATTTCACGCTGAAGGTTATTTCGATGCGCGAAGAATCTTTCGGGTCCAGCTGCAACTTCTCCACGCGGCCGACTTTGGGTCCGCCCGCGTAGCGGACCGTCGCCCCGGGCTCCAGTCCGCCGGCAAACGGAAAGTAGGCGCGGTACGTCGCAGCCGTGCCGCCAAACGCACCGGTAAGGGCAAAAACCGTGGCCACCAGCACGGCGCCGGCGATCAGGACAAACAACCCCACCATGGCTTGCTCGCGTTTCGATTCCATGACGTTCCTCTCTTCTCGCTCTTCAGCGGCCAGGGTGGCGGTGCTCTTCCGTCAGCATTTGCAGATAGTCGAGTTCCTGAGAAACTTCGGGCTCGGGAATGCGGTCAAAGAATTGCCGCACGCGCGGATGCGTGCTCAAACGCATTTCTTCTTTGGACCCGATGGCGACCACGTTGCCCTTGTCAATTAAAACCATGCGGTCAGCGATCAGGAAAGCGCTGGCTAGTTCGTGGGTAACCACAATGATGGTCATGTGAAATGCCTGTTTGAGTTCGAGAATGAGCTGATCCACACCGGCTGCAATAATAGGATCCAGCCCCGCGGATGGCTCATCGAAAAAAAGAATCTCCGGATCCATGGCCAGCGCACGTGCCACCGCGGCACGCTTCTTCATGCCGCCGCTTAATTGCGCCGGCATGTAGTTTTCGAATCCGGACAGACCCACCTGATCCAGTTTCAGCCGCAGGATGATTTCGATGGTCGAATCTTCCAGCTTGGTGTGCTCGCGCAGCGGCAAGGCCACGTTTTCTCCGACGGTCATCGAGCCAAACAGCGCTCCGCCTTGAAAGGACATTCCGATTTTCTTCCGGATTTCGTCCATTTCATCGGATGAAATCGCCGCAATGTTTTTCCCTTTGAGCCAGATTTCGCCGGAACTCGGCCTTTCCAGGCCCACCAGCGTGCGCAATAGGGTGCTCTTGCCGGAGCCGGACCCGCCCAGAATCACCAGCGTTTCGCCGTGCATCACATCAAAACTGATGCCGTGGAGAATTTCGCGTTCGCCGTAACAGACGCGAAGATTCCGCAGCGAGATCATCGCGTCTGACTGCGTCGCCGCGCTGTTGGTCTGGTCCATGCGGATATTCCGAACCCTACCTTTCACTCATGAAGAAAAAGAGCGCCGTGAAGACGAGGTCCACCAGAATCACCAAAAATATGGAAACCACTACCGCGCGGGTGGTGGATCGGCCGACCTGCTCCGCGCCTGCGCCCGTGGAAAGCCCTTCGTGGCATCCCACGGCCGTGATCGTTATACCGAACATAACGCTTTTGACTAAACCCGTCGTGATGTCGCGCAGAAAGAGCGCGTCCAAAGACGACTGAATATAACGGACCAATGTGAAATCCGCTTGCGCCACGCCAAAGAGAGCTCCGCCGAGAATCCCCATGGAGTTGGCCCAGATCGTAAGGCACGGCAGCATCACGATCATGGCGATAAATTTCGGGGTAACCAGGAAATGAATCGGATCGATCGCCATGGTCTGCAGCGCGTCGATTTCTTCCGTGACCTTCATGGTGCCGATTTCCGCGGCGAACGCCGAACCGGACCGCCCTATAACCACGATCGCGGTAATCAGCGGCCCGAGTTCCCGGGTCATCGAGATCGCCACGGCGCTGGCAACGAAGTTCAAGGCGCCGAACTTGCGCAGCTCGTAAGCGCTTTGCAGCGCCAGAATCAGGCCAATGAAGAACGTGATCAGGGAAAGAATCGGGAGTGCCCCAACGCCCGTCTGCATGGCCTGCGATACAGCACGCTGCAAGCGGAGCGGCTTGCCCTGAAAAGGAGCGATGAATGTGAAGTACGCTGCGCGGCCGCCCAGCGTGGTCAGCGCTCCCAGATACGCAAGCCCGTCGGTAACCGATTCCCCAATTTGCGTTGTCAGTTCCACAGTGCTCTCGTCGGGCTTCCTCGGTTTGTGGGTTTGGCAGACTCAAGGCGCCACGGATTGCTCTTCGTTATCGTAAATCTCAAAGATTTTCACCAACTTGGAGAGCTGCAGAACTTCCCGAATCGTTCGATTCAGGCCGAACAGAATGAAGCGCGAACCGACGTCGCGCGACGCTTTGAGGCCTTCCACCAGCGACGCCACGCCGGAACTGTCCATGTAACGAACAGCCCCGAGGTTGAGCACGACTCGCGGCACTTTCAGTTCGCGAAACTCGCGCAAAAGCGCCTTCCGTAGTTGAGGCGAGGTCGCGAGATCAATGTCTCCCGAAATATCGAAAATGGTGATCTTGTCCAAATGTCGCGCGGCAATCTGCAAGTTGGATTCTCCTCAGGAGCCTTTCCGGGGCCCTTGCACGTGCAAAATCTTCACCAGGCGGAGCTGATTCCTGCCCTTCCTGCGGCTGAATTCTACCGTATCCATGCTCTCCCGGATAAAGTGCAGGCCCAGCCCCCCCGGCCGCACATCTTCGAGAGCGCGCCCGCACATCTTCTTCGGATTCACCGTCACACCGCGATCTTCCAGGACGATTTCAAGAGCATCCCGGCCCTGACCATCGTGCGGCAAATGAATCCGGCGGAACGAAGCCTCGATGGGTTGTTCGGCGTCTCCGAGGTAGGCATGGCGAATGATATTTGTCAGTGCTTCGTCGACGGCGAGAACCACCGCGTGGCATTCCGGCTCTGAAAATCCCAGCATCGCCGCGAGCTGCCCCAGTGCGTTTCGCACCACGCAGAGCATCTCCGGATTGCTCTGCAATTCGATTCTGAGTAGCAAACTACTCCGGCTCACGTGAGCGCTCTCCTCGGGCTTGAGAAACTGGATTCCCCGTTTGGTCTCGGAAAGATCGCCGCTGGCGGACTTCCTGACGCAACGTCAGTCCAGATAATACACGGAATCCCGCTGGCGGCAACTTGCAAGCTGCCGCTCGCCCCATCTAGAGCGGCTTCGTGTGAGGCTATCATCTTCCGTTGTGAGATAAACTCCCCATGCTGCTTGGAGAAAGAAATCGCGGCGATCGAGCTGAGGTGATCAAATGAATCTGTCATTCGTTGTTCGTTCATCGGTATCTTTGATTGGTTTTCTGGCTCTTCTGATGAGTTCGTTCAACTACGCTTTTCTTGCGGCGGAGACGACTTCAGACTCGCAGGCTCTGCGCGTGACGGTTGATCCTGCAACGGGCGACTATTCCATTGGACGACCCGGATCGGCTTCGGAAGTGTTGCAAGCTACCGTTGCCGCAATGGTGGATGGACACTGGCTCCGCGCGCGTGATTATCCGAAACACAGCATCACCGAGTCGACCGCGAGCGATGACCTGGGAA
>Ga0207134_1123_pt1 | contig 22731 bp, 17 predicted proteins | sample Alteio_BWMinHeat_12_FD_153527 | JGI IMG/M metagenome (GOLD analysis project Ga0207134, IMG submission 153527) | Enriched cells from forest soil in Barre Woods Harvard Forest LTER site, Petersham, Massachusetts, United States -... | ecosystem: Environmental > Terrestrial > Soil > Temperate forest >... | reverse complement strand
TATTCAGTACTTGGTTTTAGATGTTTTTTCTTGTGGTTCGCAGCAAATCAAGCAGTTATGGCAGCTTGCAAAGCAAAAACATATTTACAGCCGATTGAAATTCCGCCAAATATTATGCATCCAAGTGCTTGCCAGCTTGCTTCAACAAAAGCAAATCAAGTGAAAAACATTTTTGGCGGCATACATTGGGCAGAAACAGAAAATAATCCTGATGTACAAATTGTGAGAGAACCAATTAATCCACAAGCAAAAAATGCACAGCCAGAAGCAGTATTTTCGAGAGACAATGGCGCCCCTCTTTCAGCAATAGATGCGCCTGACCAAACTTTGAACATTTATATCTGCCGGGTAAGGATTAAAGGACAGGTTGACCCGCTATTACCAATCCCCTGGTTTAATATACCAGGCTTGTCTCGCGCCCTTGATCTAACAGTATCTTCGGAAGCACAATTTGAAAATATTTCTGGTTTGACTATGTAATTACTATCATAGGACGCAATGATCTATGCATTTATTTAAAAGATACATCCAGAGAAGATCCACAGGAGCTAGCGTCCTTGAATTAATGATAGGGATACCTGTTTTAATTGCAATCGCTGCTCTTTCTCTTGACCTATCTGTGTTACTAATTGGTGCCGATTTTTGTGATCGGACCTGCAAAGATTGTGCTCGTGCTGCTGGACAAATGTCAACGCCAGATGAAGCTGTAAATGCCATGAATGCTACCGCAACTGCTCATTCAATTGATGGTTTTTTACTAAAAAAAATGTATCCTGAGCTACTTGTTTACGAAGATTATAATGATTCTACTAATACACCGACCCCAAAATATGGCAGTACATCAGATTTTACAGGTAAGAATGGTCCGCGGAACATTACACCTATTAGGGATACCACTTATAAGAAAGATAGCAAAATTGACTTAGGCGATCCTAATCAAACTTCCTCACCAGGACCGTACGTTACGGTGTGCAATACGTTAATTATTCGCATACCAGTTATTATCACTTTTTTCGGTGCCAAACTATTCGTTGGTAATGTTCAAACTGATCCAGATTTATTTAAGATTCAGAGCACATACACTTTTCCAATTACGAACACATACTCTCCAGACACTAATTTATCTGGCAAAACGACAGAGTAACTTTTTCGTCCGATTTTGCTCAGAAAATTTAAACTTGATACACATACGTTTGTATGTTATGATACATTTATCGTTCTTATTTGTCAAGAACACAGGAAAATACAATTGCTGCTTAAACAAATTTGTCAGACAAATTTGTTGTTCGCGTCTTTGCGTTTAGGTCTGCCCGTTTAAGAAAGAAACATCATTACTATGAGCACAACATTACCAAAAACATTAATCTCATTACCAGACTCATTATCAACTTCCTCACAAGCTATGTCCCCAGTAACAAAGCTAAGAGAGCATCTGGAAAATCTTTTTCCTGGTCAATGGATTAACCCTAAACAAAGAACAAAAACTTTATCAACTGGCTTAGCTTTTCTAGATAAAGGTATTACCCGCGGACTAGCCAGACAAAGAATAAGTGCTTGGGTAGGTCCTGCTTCTTGCGGTAAAACTTCTCTGTTGCGATCAATAATTGGTCGCTGGTTGGATTGTGGCTTTGAGATTACATACATAGATACACAAGATAAATTACTAGCTAGTAATTGGATCTGTCTTGAGAATACCGAGAATAAAAATAATCAATCACCAGGTAAATTTTGGGTAGTGCGAGATTTGGCTTATAAAGACTATCTATGGGCAACAGAAGCTTTAATTCGCAGTCATGTATTTGATGTTCTAATTTTAGATATGGATTTTAGTTTAGATAATCAAGGCAGTATCAAACAAGCCGATAAACAAGCTAATACACAAGTCAATTGGCGATCAAACAAAATTTATGCTCGTTTGCAAAATGCTTTGAGCAAATCAAAAACTGCTTTACTCCTGCTAACAAGCAATAATCATCTACCTCCTAGTTGGCATTTTTATACCCGCTTAGACTTTCATTGGGGAACAAATGTTCAGCATACTCAAGGATTACAGGGCAATACTATGCTTTTACCATCTATCAATTGTTCTATTAGCAAAGACGGGCTTTCACACAACACGGAGGTACCAATTATCGCCTATGCCGCGAATCGCTTGTTTACGCATTCCCAAGTTCCAGATCGCCGTTCAGCAAAAACATGAACAATGTGATGAAGTCTTATACAAAATAACAGAAAGAAAATTAATTGCAGATTTACTTAATTGCTCGCCAAAAATTAAAGTACAAGAGATGGGCGTTATTCTTCTTGATGCCTCAGGATTGTCTTTACGAGGAGGAGAAAGTAAGTTTTGTCACCATGTTTTAAAAACAACTAGTATGGCTGGTTTCACTGATGCTTATATTGGTATTGCTGATAGCGCTTTTGCTGCAATGATTGCCTCTATCTCAAAACATAGACGCATTAATATTATAGAAAATGACAAAGATGCCCAGTTTTTAGCACCACTTTCTATCAAACATTTAAATTTACCTGACGATATTGAAGACACATTATTAGTACTAGGTATTACAAACATGGGTAAATTGGCCAGCATACCTATTAGTGAATTAAATGCCCGCTTTGCTAAAGCCAGCGAAATTGTCTGGAAACCATGGGAATTAGCCCAAGGTATAGATAATCGCCAGCCAACTTTACCCGCTTTAGAAAAGGTTTTTGAATGTGTACTTGATTTAGGTAGTGCCGCCAGTCAATTCAACGAAATTCTTTTTGCTTTAAAAGCTATGCTTGATCGCCTTATTAATGATTTAAAACAAAATGGGTTACTGGCGCAAGAATTAATTGTATCACTTTATCATGAAACACAAAAATTTGATGAGCGTACATTACCACTAATGCAACCTACAAATGAAAGTAAATTCTTACTAGAAATTATCCGCTTGTCACTCAATGCTAAACCACTCACCCGTGAGTTAACAAGTATAAAACTAGCTATCTCTCGCTTTACCAATGAAAAGTGGGAGCAAACTAACTTGGATAAGCTAGAAAATAATAGCAAAGACACTGTTAGTGAATCTGCTAATACTAAATTAAAGCAAGCAGAATTACTTTTACTACAACGTTTTGCTGCTAGATTAGGTAAAAGCAAAATCTTTAAAGCCCAAGCTAGTGATCAATACTTAAGTGAAAATGCTGGAGTTTGGGTACCAATAGCAAATGATTCAATCAATAATTCGATTAAAGCTAATATATTGCCTTTGGATTTAAATTATTTACAAGAAAAAGGGCATCGTAATATGCTCTCCGATTTGGTGCTCAGACCAACATTGCCAGCACCAGAAGTATTAGTACAATTAAGCAACGCAAAACCAGCCGCAGTCAATTATAGAAAACGCTGGTACAAAATAAAATGTATCACCACTCCTGAGTATTTATCAAGCCAGTGGTGGAGCAATGCTATTAGTAAAGACTATTACAAAATCTTGGTTGAACCAGTGAACGCTGGCCAGCAAACATTATTGATGTTATTAACACACGATAAATTGAGAAATAATTGGCACGTTGAAGGAATTTATGATTGACTATGCTGAGCTTCATTGTCATTCTTCTTTCTCTTTACTAGATGGCGCTTCTAACCCAGAAGAATTAGTTATTGCTGCTAAAGAATTAGGTCTTAGTGCTTTGGCTATTACTGATCACAATGATTTAGGTGGTATTGTCCGCTTTGCTGAAGCCGCAAGAGAATTAGATTTTCCCGCCATTATAGGAGGCGAGCTAACTTTAGCTGATGACTCCCATATAATTTTATTAGCTGAAAATATAGCCGGCTATAAAAATCTCTGTTATTTAATTAACCAGGCTCGCTCAAATTGTCAACGCGGCTCACCAAAAATATCTTATGAAAGCCTTGCTGAATATGCAGATGGATTGATAGCACTATCTGGATGCCCGCATGGAGCTACTCCATATCACATTGCCAGGGGCAACATTCAAGAGGCCAAACGATTAATTAAATTATGCAAAGATATATTCCAGCAAAGATTTTTTATTGAATTATGGGATCATGGCTTATCACAAGAAGCAATTCTTGCTAAAGAATTATACGAATTAGCTAAACACTATGCTCTACCTTGTGTGGTGACAAATAATGTTCATTATGCTTATCAAACAAAAAGCATTATTCATGATGTGCTTACTTGTTTAAAACATAATGTCACTCTATCAACAGCTGGCCGCCGCTTAAGACCAAATGATAATTGGTATCTAAAATCTCCTGAAGCAATGTATGCCCTCTGGCATAATTACCCACAATTTTTACACAACACTATTGATATTGCGCAAAGATGTGGCTTTAGACTCACTGCTCTTAAGCCATCGCTACCACATTTTGCTACACCAGACAATTTAAGCCATGATGATTATTTAGAAAAGCTAGTCTGGCAAGGCGCCAAACAACTATTTACTGTTTTGACAGATAAACACAAAGAACAAATCAAACACGAATTGGCTGTCATTAAGCATATGCAATTTGCCCCCTATTTTCTTATTATGCATGACATTGTTATGTTTGCCCGCAACAATGATATTCTTGTCCAGGGCAGAGGCTCAGCCGCTAACTCAGTTATTTGTTATTGCTTATCAATTACTGCTGTCGATCCAGTAGCCATGGAATTGCTTTTTGAACGTTTTATTTGTGAAGGAGCAAATGAGCCACCAGACATTGATCTCGATATTGCTCATCAGCACCGTGAAATTGTTTTGCAATATGTCTATAATAAATATGGACGCGCACATGCAGCAATGGTATGCGAAGCAATTACTTATCGCGGCCGCTCTGCTGTGCGCGACGCTGCGCGCGTGCTTGATTTTACACAAGAACAAATTGACCAACTAGCCTCTAAAGTATATCGTGAAGAAGCAAAAGAGGCCGCAGAAATTTTAAAAACGGAATACAGTGAAATGGCCGGCGCCGGTGAGGCGGCGGGAATGGAACGTGGATACGCGCGTTTGGGCAAGCGGAGCGAAGACCAAGCAGCGCAAACAAAAGATAAGCGTGTCCAATTGCTTACTAAAGTTGTTGCTGGCTTAAATGGATTGCCACGACATCGCTCTATTCATGTTGGCGGTTTTGTCCTCACTGGAGAACCATTAGGTAAGCTAGTACCCATCGAACCAGCTTCTATGCCAGAGCGCACCATTATCCAATGGGATAAAGATGATCTAGTCCCTATGGGTATGTTTAAACTCGACTTACTTGGCTTAGGTATGCTCTCTATGCTGCAAGAAGCAATGCGCCTAATTAAATTACATAGAGGCATTGACTTTGACTTGGCCAAATTAAATATGCATGATCAGGAAGTATTTAAAATGTTGCAAGAAGCAGACACAGTAGGGATTTTCCAAATAGAGTCGCGCGCCCAAATGAGTATCTTGCCTAAACTTAGGCCTACTTGCTTTTATGACATAGTTGTTTCTATTGCTCTTATTCGTCCTGGTCCTATTCAAGGCAATATTGTCCATCCTTATTTACGCCGCCGGCGCGGCTTAGAACCCATCACCTATACCCACCCCTCATTAAAGCCTATTTTAGAGCGGACATTAGGAGTGCCGCTATTTCAAGAGCAAGGTATGCGTGTAGCAGTAATTGCCGCTAACTTTACTACTAGTGAAGCTGACCAATTGCGACGAGTAATGAGCTTTAAGCGAGCGCAGGAAAAGATGCCGCAGATTTGTCTTAAGCTAGCCGCCGGTATGCGTAAAAATGGCTTTAGCGAAGAGGCTATTAATTCTTTAACCGGTCAATTACAAGGCTTTGCTAATTATGGTTTTCCCGAAAGCCATTCTGCTTCTTTTGCGTTGTTAGCCTATGCTTCTGCTTATTTGAAAAGACATTACGCTGCTGAGTTTTATTGCGCAAGCTTAAACGCCCAGCCTTTAGGTTTCTATAGCCCCAATACTTTAATTCAAGATGCGCTCAGACATAATGTAAAAATCCTTCCCATTGATATAGCCAAAAGCAATTGGGACTGCACGCTAGAAAAAAACAATACAGAAAACAAAGATAAAACACAACATATATATAATGTACGTTTGGGGCTAAGATATATCCAAGGCTTAGGTAGCAAAACCAAAAAATTACTAGAGCAATCCTGGGCTCAATCCGGTGCTTTTACTTCCACAGAGGATGTTTGTGAACGCAGCCAACTTAATCCAGAGACTATTAATACTTTAGCTAAAGCTGGCGCGTTTGAAACTTTTATACCAGAAAGGCGTCAAGCCTTATGGGAAATTATTGCCCTTAATAAAAAACAGCTTAAACAAAAAGAATCGGCTAAATTGCCGTTGGCAAATATTCAATTAACATTGGCTGATTTAAACATTCCGGTTATGACAGAGCTAGAAAAAACTATTGCTGATTATCAAACCCAGCAGCTTTCCACCCATGCCCATATTATGCAATTCTATCGCCCCTGGGCAAAAAGCAAAGGCATGCGTGCCTGTGCCGAACTACACAAAGGTAAACACGACGAGTTCTTAACTATAGCTGCTTGCATCATTTGCCGGCAGCGCCCAGCCACAGCCAAAGGCTTTATGTTCTTCACCCTGGAAGATGAAACTGGTATGGCTAATGTAATAATTAAGCCTAAAATTTTGCAAGCATATAAAAAGGTACTGCTGGAAGAAACTTTTGTTGCCATTTCTGGACAATTGCAAATTGACGAAGGCGTCATTAATGTAATTGTTAATCACGCCCAGCCACTACCAACACTTAAGCAGCCTGGCGCTAAAAGCTCTTTGTTGCCATCGCGTAATTTTCATTAATCAAACAAATTAATCAGTAATAAAAAATCGTGGTACTCTAAGCTTATGAGTCAGTCACAGAGCACACTTTTTATTGACGCCATGCTTGATCCATTAAGTCATTGTATTAATGATGAGTCATCAAAGCGACTCATTGAGTTACAGATTGATCCTATGGTGCAGCAACGAATCAGTACGCTGGCTGAACGGACAAACAATGGGCTTTTAACTATGGGTGAGAAAGCCGAATACGAAGTTTATATCGATATTGCCGATTTTATTGCTATCCTTAAATTAAAAGCACAACATCATTTAAGACAGAAATAATTCGTGAACACCGGTATTATGTGGAACTATTCATCCTTGCTATTTCAGCGCTAGTGTGAACATTCCCAAAGTACCGTCATATACAAGTAAGGTGTTCACAAGAAAATCGCGTCCAATCAACCCTATAAGCTCTGGTTGACCATCCAGAGTCTGTCCTGATAAATCCACACCAACAACAAGCCAAAATAGCGTCAATCCATTCGCTAAGGGAAAGGTAAGTTTAGAGGGATAAACGTTATGAGGGTTTGAGCCAGCAGCACTGCCCATCCGTATAGTACTAATTGGCTGAATTCCTAAAGATTGCATAACCCGATCACTAATGCAGGTGACCCCGGCACCTGTATCAATTAGGATAGATCCTGAAACTGACCGAGGAATAGGTTTTTCCTCACGGCTCAAAATTTCAATAAGAGGATCTGGAAGACTGACCTCTATGGGCATTCTTGGGCCATGAGCTATCATTCCCTGCAACATTACAGCTGGATTTACAAGCCCTGGCTGTAGAGGTTGAAGTCCATGAATTATAGCCATCTTAGCGAGTCAAAAGTCCTAGACTATATGCAGGAACAGAAGTATTATCTCCATCCGGCAAGACCTGCTTAAGTAAAAACGGCTTCAAGCCACAAGCTTTAATACCAGCCTCATAAGCCTGTTCTTGAGTAGTGTAAGAACCTACAAACTTATCATCGCTAATAACAACAAACATATTCGGATAAATACGCAAGTACTCATCCTTATTATCATTGAAATATTTTAGTTCTCTCTCAAGCATTGCTTCACCATCCGCAAAGGGAGACCAACAATCATATTATACCCGCTGATGAAGTCAAGATACGTTATAGATTTGTCTATTATACGGCTGTTATCAGCTAAGCGAAAGTTCGTGGTCATTCATTAATTATTAAACTGGCAAACAAAGTTCGTAAAGGTTGGTCCGAGGCCTTTAGATTAATGAATAAGAATAAAAATGATCAACTTTTAGACTCCGACATCATAGAATCTGAGTTCGATCAAACAGAGTGGACCTGGTAAATACCATCACAAAAGCTGAGAAGTATCCGCTTCCGCTTCCACTGGCATTTAATCTAGCAGTGGGAGAAACCGTATGGTCAAACCCATATACACAGGTGTAATCTCACAACTATCTCACAAAGATTTCATACTATAGTTTTGTCGCAAACCAACAAAGAGTTATCCCCGCTAGAACACCTAGCACATTTACCACAAATTTTAATTTATACCAGGAGAGTAAGACCATGCCAGAAGTAGCAGGAGCAGGAATCGGAGGAATTTCAGACGGTGGCGGCTTAGCCGCAGTGACAGGAGGCATGGCTAGTCCATTTGGCTATTCCTCAATGACAGCAGGATCCTTCGGAATGTTCGGAGGAGGAGGTTGCGCAGCATTAGGTGGTGGAATGTTTGGCGGAGCAATGGGTGGAGCGATGTTTGGTGGCGGAACAGGAGCCATGCTAGGTGGTTTTAGTTTAACTGATAGCAAAGGCCTCGGTGGCGTAGCTAAAGGTGGTATAAGTCAGTGGAGTGGTGCCCCACTAAGTAGTTTCGCTGGTGTAGGCACTATGGAAGGTTTAGCAGGAGCACCAGCTGGCGCAGCCGCTGTAGTTTCACCTGTTGCACCTGGTGGTGAAGCCGGTAGAGGAATTGTTAACCCTGGCGCCCCCAAATTAGGGGACAGTGGTTTGAGTTCAGTACCTGCTACTTCTGCAGCTGATGCTGTCAAAGTAGCATCACCTACAACAGATATAAAACCAGTAACTGACGCTGCGGCAAAACCAGCTGAAATAGCTAAGCCGGAAGTGAAATTTGTCAAAAGTGAAGCAGATGCCCATTTAACTATTAAACAAAATGAAAAGGGCGAGCTGGTACATGATTGGAAAAAGGTACCGACTGCCGCAGATAAATCTATCAACGTATTTAAAGATCCCAAGATCACTGATTCAGCAAAAGTAACAGAAGCTCTGAACAAGGCAAATACAGATCTTAAAGCGAAGACCAATAACGCTATCGAAATGAAAATGCCTTCAGATGTAGCCAAAGCAATGAAGAATCCGGTTAAACCTGGTGAAAAACCAGCTGAAAAACCGAAAACAAATCCTCCTGGTGGCGGCGGTGGTGGCGGCGGAGACGCACCCAAACCCAAACCACCAACACCAACCCCACCCCCGCATACAAAGAAGGACCACAGCAGCACTAAGAGTGATCTGCCAAAATCATATAACGACATGAGTAGCCAAATTTCTCAAGATCATACTGATCCTGTAGATGGTTCCCACTATAAAGGCATGCACCCAGATAGTTACGACTCTTTCGCTAAAGATGTCTACAGCCGTGTTCCTGCATATAATGCCGTAGGCGGTTTAGGATCTATATTGTCAGATATCGATGCTGAAGAAGCAGCAGATGACCCTAATTCTCCAGGATATGCAGAAAGACAAAAAGCCAGAGCTGCTAGACGAGCTGCCTCGGTAAAAGACTTTCAAGAAAAACATGGAAGCGAAATCGAATCAGCAACCGAAGACGTTCGCAAAGAATTAACTGATTTTGGCGATAAAAAATCTGCTGAATCCTTCGATAGCATTAAGAAGACTCTTTCGGATCCTTCTAAAGCTAACGACATCGCTAATATATTCACACAGCATGAATCCACAGGCACTAAAGCAGAAAATGCCGGCAAGGTCTTTGATGAGACAGCTAGAGCTGCAATTGCAAATCTGGCCCTAGCTAGATCTAAAGATGCAGATTGGAAATCCACGTCAAAAGATGAAGAGACGAAAAAGGCTAACATTAAGAAGCAAGCTGACATCGTAGCCCGTGTTATTTACGAACCGTTCAAATTTGAACAAAAAAAATAAGCCCAATACGTCAATAAACAGGAGGTGAATAAAGATGGGTAATGGTATGGATCAAGTACAAGAGGCTAGAGATGCGAACGATCAATCCAGCATCGAGCAACAAGAAAGTCTTCAAATTGATCTACAACTTTCTCAAGCGGATAATCAAGCAATAATCGAATTTTATCGCCAGTCAGCAAATAATGATTCGACCAAGCTATATGATCTATCTCAAGGTACCGATAATCCATCAAGTTCACATTCTTTGGAGAAATGTATAAGTGAACTTGACAAAAGGGTCGATGACCTCCGCGATGGAAAATCTGAGCGATTGTCCGACTTAGAAGTAGCCATGCAAAAGGGCAACGTTAGAGATGCAAACGGAAAGCCCCTTGATAAAGAAACACAACGTCAAGCTACAAAACTTATAGAGCAGAGAACGGCGACAAGGCTCGAAAACGAACTTATTCTGTCAGCAGCAAGTTCTAACTCTATCAAAGGATCTATCGACCGCTTAATTAATGTAGCAGGCAGTGATTTACCTGAAGATTTTGAGGGAAGGGTAGCAGATTTCTTAAACGATCAATTTAGACAACGCGAAGGTAACAGATTGGCAGAGGAAAACGGTTGGACTGATGTTGACCAAAGACGTTTCGTAGCCCCTTGTGCTCAAGACGATGATGAGTCCACCGCTGATGAAAAATTGGCAGCCGTGTTTGATCGTTTTGCAGATGCCTATAAAGCACGTGAAAACGGAGAATTAACCGACAATGCTGCTGTAGGCTATGCCGGTGATAACGACGATGGTGACCTTTGGAAAAGTGACTGGAGATACTGTATGCTGGGAGTCCTCACCCCAACAGAAGAGGATGATCAAAAAAGCATAGGTTCCTGCGCCATGAATACCCAAATAATCCCAGCATGTAAAAGACGCCCAGATCTTGTAGCAGACGAGCTGTGTAGTTTCATGACACAAGGATACTGGGATAGTCCTTTCGGCACAAGAGCAACCGTATATGCTGACGAATTAGGCCGAGGTGACCCGCAGAATAACAATGGACAAACCGCATTTGTTTTCTTATTTAATGCCGGATTGTCATCTGCTTCCTATGGTGACAGTGGTAATGGCATAAACGGCATGCACCACATGAACGGTAATAATACTACCGTAATGAGCGAGGGAGCAAGATCGTTATTTGGAGCTGGCGTAGAAGACGGAGAAGGATCATGGGATAGATTCAGTCCAGGTCATTCAATGGTAGCCCTCAACGAGTTTGGTGTCGATGGTGTAGGAAGAGTAGTACAACGCAATCACTGGAGCAGAGGACAGGGAAGTGGCGAACTAGGCGACGGTGAAGACCATCGTTATGGTTACACAATTGATGTAGACGCAATAGACGAACAAGTAGCCAAAATTATCACCGCATAATTTAGATTCCCAGCTATTTTGCTTTCTTTTCTAATCTTTCAACGCCGTCTTTTGCTATTTGTACTTCTGGGTTAATCGCTAAAGCCTTTTTGTATTGTTCTAGGGCTTCTTGCGTTTTACCGGTTTTTTCAAGCAAGCGCGCGTATTCAACTATCGCCGTTACATCTTGAGGCGTTAGTTTAAGCGCTTCTTCGAATTCTTGCTTAGCCTCATCGGTTTGCCCAAGTTTATCTAAGGCTGTTCCCAGGCGTCTGTGCGCCGGGCTGAAGCCTGGGCATACTTTTAACGCTTTCCTTTGCTCAACCACGGCTTCTTTGTACTGTCCTTGTTTTTCATACATCCACCCTAAAGCACTAATAGCATTAGGATGCGTCGGCGCTATTTTCAAAGCTTTCTTGTATTGCTCTATAGCCTGCGGGGTTTTATCGGTGTCAGCGTAAACATTGCCCAGGTTAATATAAGCTTCTGGAATATTTGGATTCATTTCAATGGCCTTTTCTTCTTCTTTAATGGCATTATCATAGTCCTGCTTTTGCGAATAGACTACACCAAGATTAAGATGGGATGTCGGATCATCCGGTTTTAATTCCATTGCCTTTTTATAAGTAGCAATAGCATCATCCAGCCTACCCAAATGGGTATAAGCGTAGCCTAAGTCTAATAGAGCGCGAAAACTAGTAGGCTTAAGTTCTACTGCCTTTTTAAATTCTTCCAGAGCTAATTCAGTTTTATCTTGATTAGAATATATCTGACCAAGAATAATGTGCGGCAAAAAATATTTTAGGTCTAGTTTTATGGCTGTTTGTTCTTCAGCTATAGCTGCTTCATAGTCATCCGTACCCGCCAAAGCAGCCCCCAGTCTTTCATGCACCCGTGCCTTATCCGGCAGTTGACGAGCCGCTTCACGATATTGTTCAATGGCTTCTTTTAATCTTAAACGTGAATATAATTCTTCACCCTTCTTAAAGGCTTGATTATCTGACAATTCTTGGTCAGCGGGCGGTGTTTGAACTGTGCTTTGCACCGGGCCAATTGTTGTAAACAACGAAAATACAAAAGCCACAATTGCCAATAATCTAATCTGCTTAATCACTTACTAATTCACTCCTCTTTTTTAAGATAACACCGTATTTAATACCACTACCGGAACTTCATTCAATCAATTAAGATACGAGCGTAGATACTATAGAACTATTTTCTATTGTCTTGCTCTTGCTTCCTTTATGCCGGGCTGCTTTTAGTATATTAATGCCTGATGAAGTGCCAAGACGCTCAGCACCACTTTCGATAAGAGCCATGGCCTGATTATAATCCTTAATTCCCCCGCTGGCTTTGATTTTTAGTGCATTGCCGCCTGTGGCAACTATGTTATCAATTGTTTGCTTTAACAAAGTAATATCTTCTAGAGTAGCACCCTTGCCATCTTTCACAAAGCCAGTACATGTTTTTACCATGGTAGCACCAGCTTTAGCGCAAAGTTGCGTAGCTAATACTTTCTCCTTTTCGTTAAGTAAATCACACTCGATTATTACTTTAACCGGACAATTTTTAGCCGCTCTTACTATACCCTGAATTTCTGCTTGCACATAATTAGTATCTAATTCTTTTAGAGCTCCTATGTTTATTACCATATCAAGTTCTTCAGCCCCTTCAAATAAAGCTCGCTGGGCTTGAGCAATTTTGATATCAGTGAGATCTGCCCCCAGCGGAAATCCAATTACAGTAGCCACCGCCACTTGTGTAGCCGAAAGCTCTTTCACGGCGCGCTTGACATGGACAGGATTGATGCACACAGCAAAAAATTTGTACTCCACTGCTTCAGCACAAAGTTTAACTATCTCATCAGTTGTAGCAGCAGGATTTAAAAGAGTATGGTCAATGCGATTAGCTAAGGCTAAAACCCATGGTTTGGCAAAACTCTCTGAGCCATTGGAAACTTTTCTTGGCGCATCACCATTTTCGACGACTTCATTACTTGACTTTCGTCTTTTACCGCGCTCTTTCTTTACAGCCATTATTTCCAGTTTTCTTACCTGTTTCTATGTTACCTAATAATTATATTCGTTACTAAAAATGTACGTTGAAGTCGGCCGTATTTTGTGTCCGTTTGCGACTGGTGGTTTCAGTAGCAGATATTTTTTCATGATATTCCTGCAGACTATGTACCGCTAGAGATCCGCTTTGCAAGGCAGCGATGGCTGAAGCTGTTGCTTTGGCCCCTGAGACTGTTGTTACTACAGGTACATTATAGCTAATAGCAGCTCGACGAATAAGCTGATCATCTTCGCGTGCGGTACGACTTGAAGGAATATTAATAACCAAATGAATATCGCCATTTTTTATACGGTCAACCAAATTTGGCCTGCCTTCTGATACTTTATTAACCACAATAACAGGTATGCCACCAGATCTAATGGCATCAGCTGTACCTCTAGTTGCAACAAGTTCAAAACCAATTTGATATAAAGATTGTGCCACAGGCACAATATCAGCTTTATACCAATCTGAAACACTTATGAAAATACGTCCTTGCGTTGGCAATTTATGCCCTGCTCCCAACTGTGCTTTGGCAAACGCCAAACCAAATTGCGAAGCTATACCCATAACTTCGCCAGTAGAGCGCATTTCTGGTCCTAGAGAAATTTCAGCCCCTGGAAATCTATTAAAAGGTATCACTACTGATTTGACGGACACATGCGGTGGTATCAGCCTGGGCACTACATCCATCTCAGCCAAGGTCTTACCAACCATTACACAAGCGGCTATCTTTGCCCAAGGCACACCAGTAGCCTTAGATACAAAAGGAATAGTCCGACTGGCGCGCGGATTTACCTCGAGAATATATAGCTCTTTGCCTTGCAAAGCAAATTGTATATTCATCAAGCCAATGACTTTCAATTCTTTAGATAAATCGATAGTAGCCCTTCTTATTTCTTCGACAATATGCAAAGGAATAGATTGTGTTGGTAAAACACAAGTGCTGTCGCCAGAATGGATACCGGCCTGCTCAACGTGCTCCATGATGCCGGCAATTATGGTTGTCTTTCCGTCGCTAATGGCGTCAACATCAATTTCAATAGCATTTTCTAAGAATTGATCAATTAATATAGACATTCCCTCTTGCTGCGGAAAGCCCCTGGAAAGCCAGCGCTTAAGGTCTTCGGTGGAATATATGATTTCCATTGCTCGCCCGCCAAGCACATAACTTGGCCGCACTAAAACTGGATAACCGACTTTTTCAGCAATAGCAAGAGCCTCATCATTATTAGTAGCAATGGCACCAGCCGGTTGTCTTAATTTAAGTTGTTTAGCAAGTTCAGCAAAGCGAGCCCTATCTTCCGCTCTATCAATAGAGTCAGGACTAGTGCCCAATATTTTAAACCCTCGCTTTTCCAGGCCGTGAGCCAATCTCAGTGGTGTTTGTCCACCCAATTGCACAATAATCCCAATTGGTTTTTCTGTTAAAGCGATATTAGTTACATCTTCTAGAGTAAGCGATTCGAAATAAAGCCGACTCGATACATCATAATCTGTAGATACTGTTTCTGGATTGGAATTTACCATAACAGCTTCATAATGCAAGTCGCGCAGAGCTAAACTGGCGTGCACACAACAGTAATCAAATTCAATCCCCTGCCCGATGCGATTAGGACCACCACCAAGAATTAAAATACTTTTGTTTGTTGCTGGTGGCGTTTCAGATTCTTCTTCGTAGGTCGAATACAAATAAGGAGTACTAGCTGCAAATTCCGCTGCGCAAGTGTCAATTATTTTATAAGCCGGCATTAGATTATATTTTTGCCGCAAGGCAAAAATCTCGTCTTCGCTGCAACCAATAAGATTAGCTAATTGTTTATCGCCAAATCCCATGCGCTTATATAACAAAAGTGTTTCTTTATCAAGCTTGACTGCGCCTTTTATATTTATTTGAATCGCTACGCTCTCTTCATATAGCTCGACCAAATTATCGATAAACCAGGGGTCAATATTACTTAATTCCTGAATCTCGGCAGGTTTAATGCCGGCGGCCAGAGCTCCGTATATATCAGTTAAGCGATGATGGCTAGGAAGAGACATGCGACGACGCCATTCCATAAGGTCCGCCTTTTCACGAGCAGAAACTTTGACAAAACCGGCCAGACCAAGCTCAAGACCACGCAAGGCTTTTTGTATTGATTCTTGAAATGTACGCCCAACCGCCATCACTTCACCGACAGACTTCATTTGGGTAGTAAGCGTAGTGTCAGCACCGCGGAATCTTTCAAAATTAAAGCGGGGAATTTTTGTTACTACATAATCTAAAGTAGGTTCGAAGGAAGCTGGTGTACTCTTAGTAATATCGTTAGCAATTTCATCAAGAGTTAGTCCAATAGCTAATTTAGCGGCAATTTTTGCAATTGGATAACCAGTAGCTTTACTGGCTAAAGCGCTTGAGCGCGAAACCCGCGGATTCATTTCAATCACTACAATGCGGCCAGTCAGTGGATTGACACCGAATTGAATATTGGAACCGCCAGTATCAACACCAATAGCTCGAATAATTTTTATAGAAGCGTCGCGCAGGCGCTGATATTCTTTGTCGGTTAGCGTTTGTATAGGAGCTACCGTAATAGAATCGCCAGTGTGAATTCCCATTGGATCCACGTTTTCGATCGAGCAAATAATTACAACATTGTCGATACAATCTCGCATAACTTCTAATTCTATTTCTTTCCAGCCTAACACACTCTCTTCTAATAAAATTTCATGGACAGGGCTCATATTCAGCCCATTTAGAGCCATCTTATCGAGCTCTTCCTGGTTATAGGCAATGCCACCGCCGGCACCACCAAGGGTAAACGCCGGCCGGATAATGAGTGGAAAGCCAATTTTAGCGGCAATGTCTTTTACTTCAGACATATTGCGGGCAATGCCCGAATTTGGCACATCAAGACCAATTTCCAGCATCGTTCTTTTAAAAAGCTCTCTATCCTCAGCTAGCTTAATTGCTTCTACCTTAGCCCCGATAAGCTCCACTCGATACTGGGCTAGCACTCCAGATTCTGCCAATTCTACTGCCACATTAAGGGCGGTTTGCCCTCCCATAGTAGGCAATAATGCCTGTGGTCTTTCGCGGGCAATGACAGCTTTCACAACGTCGGCTGTAACCGGCTCTATATAAGTGGCTACTGCCAGCTCAGGATCGGTCATGATGGTGGCAGGGTTGGAATTGACCAAGACAACTTTGTAACCCTCATCCTTCAAGGCTTTACAGGCTTGACTACCAGAATAATCAAATTCACAAGCCTGGCCAATAGTTATTGGACCTGCTCCGAGAACCAATATTTTAGATATATCTTTTCGTTTTGGCATGCCTGGCAATTTCCAAAAGAAATCTTAGCGAATAAACGGCAAAAGCGTTTGAAAACACGCTCCAAGTTGGTATAGAAAGAGTAGTTCTATTGAAGAATTACTTTTAACGATGTTGTCTTGAACCGGCCCGTGCCGGTTTAGGAGCTTGATATGAGGTGGAAATTCATAAAATACTTTGTTACTTTTGATGCCTTCTCAGGCAGCAATAAAGACGGTAATCACAGTAACAAAGCATGCCAAAAGCTTGCCAAGATTGCAATACAATCTTTCCTTGTCACTTTGCTTGGACTCTGCTTTCTCTGCCCTCATGCGCAAAGCAAAGTAATCAGACTTAATGAAGTGGATTTAGCCGGCAAGCATTTTCCATATTTGTATCAATGGTATGACAGTGAATTACAGCCGAAAGCCATCGTTATTGCTATACATGGATTGACCTTGCATGGTCTAGTATATGATCATCTCGCCCGGCACCTGGCCGAACAAGGAATGCTAGTACTAGCACCAGATTTGCCTGGCTATGGACGTCGCTGGCATAAAGAGGATGCATCTTATGCGCAAGCGCAGGAAACTGTGTTGGCTATAGCCCAAGCGGCTAAAGCAACTTATAAGAATTTGCCAGTGATTTGTCTGGGAGAAAGCCTGGGTGCCAATTTAGCCCTGGGAGCAGCACAAATTAAGCCCGACTTGGTAGACGGCATTGTTTTATCAAGTCCAGCTTTAAAGACACGTATGAATTTAACGCCTAAAAGCATCATAAGCCGAGTGAACATGGTGGTCAGCTTTGTTAAACCTGACACTGTTGTGGATCTATCTCCTTATATGCGGGCTTATGCCTCAGAAGATCCAGGCATCATTCAAACAATGCTCAATGATCCACTCATACACAGACAATTAAAATGCCAGGAATTATGGGATAGCTATCAATCCATGAAACCTGTGTTTAAACAAGCCAGTTTGATTAGCAAAACAACACCAGTATTAATTTTTCAAGGAAGCCAAGATAAAATACTGCAACCAAAGGCAATTATTAAATTAGTCTCAAGTCTAAATTCAGACGATCAAACAGTGAAATGGTACAAAAATCGAGGCCATATGATTCTTGCAGAATGCCAACCAAAAGCTGATGTTTTAGCCACGCTAGACGATTGGGTCCAAACTCATATAAACGGGCAGTGGTTGGAAGTAAAAACAAGTACAGCTGTGCCAGTAACGTCTTCATTGCCACCACTTACTCAAACTTTGATCAACGCAAAGTCTAATTAGAAATAATTTGCTAATGTTACCGTCAAATATTCTTTAACTTAGCTAAGTTACTGCCTGAAACTTAGCTAAGTTACTGCCTGACATCAAAAGAAGTGTTAGAATTAACTCTGGTATGGAGGTATCTGTGTATATGCCAGTTTCAGAACAGCCCATGCGCAAGCTGCTTGGCGTTCTTTATCCAACTATTTCTTGGTTACAAGAACAAGGGTCAGTAGCTATTAGCGCAGTGCCAATCAATCATCTAGAAGCTATCAAACAATTAGAGCGGATTGGTATCGTCTATAAAAGAAATAATCGTTCTTATGAATTGCAGAAAATAAGATTGAAAAAGTTGCTTGGCAATGAAAGCCTTGAATCTCTCCACTCGCCAGAAATTATTGATTGCAACATTAAGCCCATCGTAAGCCCCGACATAAAAGCAACTTTGAATTAGCTTTGTCTCAAATATCAATCATCATTCCAGCTTATAACGAAGAAAAGCGGCTACCAGCTACACTTGAGTCTGTAAGCAACTTTTTTACTGACAAAAGAATGCCGTTTGAAATTATTATTGTCGATGATGGTAGTACCGACAATACCGCCGCGATAGTAAATCAGTATGCAAGCCGGCACCTGCATACCAGGCTCATTGTCAATAAAATAAATAAAGGCAAGGGCTTTGCTATAAAAACAGGGGTATTGGCAGCAACGGGCGAATTGATTTTAATCAATGACGCAGATGGCAGTTCACCAATTGAAGAAGTTGATCGCTTAAGAGCAGCAATTGAAGATGGTGCCCAATTAGCAATCGGTTCAAGGGCAAAGCCTGATTCGACCCGCAAGGTCAATGCTTTACCATATCGTACATATATAGGAAATACTTTTAATCGCATTGTGCAGTCTCTGTTATTGCCTGGCATATACGATACTCAATGTGGTTTTAAATTGTTCAAAAAAGATATTGCCCGTAATATTTTCTCTTTGTCTACTATAGATGGATATGCTTTTGATGTGGAAATCCTCTATTTAGCCAGGCTGAACAAATATCGTATAGATGAAATTAGTATTAATTGGAATAATGTTCCTGGCTCAAAAGTAAATGTGTTTGTAGATTCACTAAAAATGCTTGTCGAAGTGCTAAAAATATCCTGGAACGCAGCGCAGGGTAAATACTGCAATAAAGAAGTAAAAGCAAATTAGTGATTGAATCTGCTCATATAAATAAACCAGATAGCAAACAATATTTTTTACCAGATTTAGCAGATATGTTATTTCTGCTAATTTTATATCTAGTGCTCATTTTAAAGTCAAATATGCTCTTAGCTGATGGCTCTACGGCCTGGCATTTAGTCTGCGGAAATTATATTTTGCAGCATCACCAAATTCCACATAATGATCTTATGTCTTATACTTTTGCCGCTAAACCCTGGGTAGCCTATGAATGGTTATCTGATTTGTTCATGGCTTGCTTAGTTAAACTGGGTGGCCTTAATTTACTCAATATAGTTTCAGGAAGCGCAATTGCTCTTTTGATCTCATTACTTTACAAACGTTGCAGGCTTAACGGCTGTAATTTTCTTTTGGCAGCATTTCTAACGATAACCGGAGCTTTTGTCTCGGCTATACATTGGCTGGCTAGACCGCATTTATTCACATTCTTTGGCGTGTTTATCTTTATCACTTTATTAGATCGTTATTACCACGAGCTCATCAGCAAAAGGAAAATAGCAATTGCTTTAACTTGCTACATGCTTATCTGGGTTAATTGCCATCCTGGATTTTTACTTGGTTTTGTCCTCATTGGCATTTATCTAGTTTCATGCTGCTTGGATTATTTGTTCTTTGCTGATTCACAACGTAAAAACATCAAAAGAGAACAAGGACTATTTTTACTTTTGCTATTAGCACTTAATATGGTGGCAAGCTTATGCAACCCATACAGTTATCACCTGTATTCATATATCAGCCATTATTTACTAAAAAGTAATATTATTATTGGAGCAACCGATGAATTTCTTTCCCCCATATTCCATGGGGCCTTGCAACCATTTTTATTAGAGCTTCTTTTTGCCCTAACAATAATAGGATGCGTTATTAGCAAGCGAAAAATGACCTTACCCACTGTACTAATCTATTTACTCTTTGCCCACCTGAGTTTAGCAGCCCAGCGCAATATGGCTTTATATGTAATTGCGGCTTTACCAATCATTGCTGGATTGTATACCGAGACCGAAATAAATTCGCAGACAGGATTTATTTACACAAAGCTGAAACCAATCTGGCAAGGATTTATAGATAAATTCAAAACTTTGGACAAGCGTTTCACTGAAAATGAAAACCTATGCTCATATCATTTGCTGCCCAAGATTGTATTTCTGGCATTAGTCGTCATTTCTTTAAATGGAGGAAAAGTATTTGGCCATACTTTCCTCCAGTCCGAGTTTGACAAAGGCAGCAAACCAAGCACTACCCTCGCTGTTATCAAGCAACTTGGCCTTGATCCTAAGCATGGCTTTGCCCTGGATAACTGGGGCGGCATTATAAAATATCAAATTGATTATCCTGTTTTTATTGATGATCGGGCCGATTTTTATGGTGAAGATTTTTATTTCCAATACGCCAAAATAATACAAACTTCTCCTGGTTGGCAGCAAGTTCTCTCAAAATATCAAATCGAATGGATACTTTTACCGCCAGGCAGCCGCCTCATTGAAGAATTAAAGGCAGACAGTCATTGGCGAATGGCCGCACAGGATAAAGCATCAGTCCTTTTAATCAAAAAAAGTTGATAACAGACAACCAAAAAACAAGGAATTGATAAAAAGGAAATGGAGATTCTTTCAGCCCTTAGCAGTCTTCAATCAAATAACTTGCTTTGAACCGCTTACTTAGCTCCCCGAGGCTATTCTATATTGCAGCCTTTCGTCTACCACTTCAGCATTATAAATTGCCGCTTGCGTGCGTATATAGAGAGGCAATGAAGCGGAAGCCTGCAGGCTTGATCTAAGTCTAGTAATATCATCTCTTAAATCATTGTCCTCATTAAGAACTAATTGCTTACTAGCGGCCGAAGTGTCAATAGTTAAATCAGGCAAATTTGCCGCTATATTGTTAGCCTCATCCGTTTTAGCTACGGTCATTTCAAAGGATTGTCTGATGTCCTGTCTGCCTGCTGCCGTATTGATTAATCCGGCATATTGAATTACCCCGGGATTATCCACATTAGCGGCATCATTAGAGTTTTCAGTTGCTTGAGCTTGATCCGGTGGGATATCACCGGCCCGCAAATTTATTGTATTAGTAACAGGATTGACCGACATAAACCTACCCTCGGTATCAATTCAGGTATAAATCTACTCTTTATTGGCAGTTTTGAGAGGGCGGTAATTACGTAGTAAGGCGCAATCCTTAGCCCGATTTAATCTATTTTCGAAATTATTAATGCCCCTCGAAAGTGGCAATTAGCTCAGCATTCGGCACCTGAGGCAGGCTGGTTATTCTCTGGTCTAAATCGGGCGGATAAGGCTGCCCAAGAATTTTATAGACATTTTTTAGTCTCAGTCTAAATTGCTCGTCAAACATGTCATCGTGATCTGAATTATTAGGTTCGCCAAACCACCAAAACCAATCACTCCCTTCAGCGGCATATATTTCTTCCCAGGCAGCACGCTTAACTTTATCAGCATAAGATTTTCTCTTCAATTCTTCAACTAAGAAATTCCTGGTTGTCGCCAATAAATCCCAGGCTTGATTTTTCTCTGGCTCACCAATCCAAATGTGAAAATCAGCATTTATCCAGGATCCAGTTTCAATCTTGTCTAATTTAGCTGTGGCAGGATTTCTGGCTAAATAATCACTAACGGTACATACAGTCAAAGTACTGTCCTTAGCCAGTCGTCGATAAAGCTCTTGTAAAAATGGTCTACCGTCTTGTTCATAGGTTTCCCAGCAATTCTCACCATCAAGTGCAATCACTACCACACCTTCTCTTTCCCAATTAATAAGACGCCTTTGAATATGTTTTAGCCTCATATACATAGCAGAAGCAGCTTCTTCAGCGCCTCTGGCACCATAAGAAAAGCTCAATTCATTCGATATGACCAATTCTCTAAAAAACAAGTTGATTTTTTCGTCCCCAACAGTGAGTTCATACGGTTGGCAAAGAATTTCAGCACTATTTAAATTGCCATATTCATCTCTATATATACTATAACCAGTAGTTCTAGCGAGCAGGGCTTCGTCCGCTATAACCCATTGCACAGACTGACGAGCAATTATCTCTAAGGCTGCTGGGCTAATAGACATTTCTGATGGCCACATACCGCGTGCTTTTTGTCCCATCGTTTGTTGATAAAGCTTGAGTCCTGCTCTCACCTGGTGAGCAGCATCATCGCCATGAAAAAAAACTTTCTGCGGCAGAACAACATTAGGATTAGGCAAGCGAGCAGAATTACTATCAATCAATAAGGGCAATATTGGATGATAATAAGGTGTGGTAATAACTTCAATCTGTTTTTCTTTTTGTTTTTTGCGATAATACGGAACTATTTGTCTTATTAGATCCCTTTCTACATCAATGACACGGCGGCGCTGGGCTAAAGAAAAATTCTTTCCTTGTTTTATAAGGACTTTCAAATCATCGATACTTGTTTGCCAAATGGGATCAAACCAGGCTAAATTCATCCAGGTGGCCATATCTGCATACTCTTGATTAGAAAATTCTTTGAGAACGTC
>Ga0207134_1122_pt1 | contig 22783 bp, 17 predicted proteins | sample Alteio_BWMinHeat_12_FD_153527 | JGI IMG/M metagenome (GOLD analysis project Ga0207134, IMG submission 153527) | Enriched cells from forest soil in Barre Woods Harvard Forest LTER site, Petersham, Massachusetts, United States -... | ecosystem: Environmental > Terrestrial > Soil > Temperate forest >... | reverse complement strand
ACGCCCCCATAATCTGGAAGACAACGTTTGGTAGGTAAGCCAACCATTAGTTAAAATATTAATAGCAGTATCAGGTGTTTCTATTTGTATAGCCGATGTAGTATGCTCCCAATATTTTTTGACTTTTCCCAAAGCAATGTGTGCTGCATCAGTGCCGCGAAACAGAGTAATTGTATTGCGTACATCATTGATATCTTTTCCTGCTCCGAGTCTGAATATGATCTCACGTTCTTCCCCGATTGCAATATCAAATGGCACTTGTATTGCAGCACAAGGGTCTAGGCCCGCACCTAGTTTGCCTGAAAGCTTTAAACGACGCATTGCATCCGGGTTGTTCAAAGAGTTATTTCGACCGATAAATTCTGTCCTGTCACCTGTGAAAGTTCGAGTTGACGCATCAACATCAAAAAATGCAACCCTGCCAGAAAATTCAGTACTGTAAGAATTTTTAGCAAGAAAGGCTCCTGTAATAGGATCAATCTCTGTGACCAGGTACATTGCTGTTTTGGTCTTCATGTCACCTAATACCAATTCGGCATAACCAGTAACAGACAGACGACGTGGTTTGCCTGAATCATTTCGTATTTTTAAAACGGTAAATTTGATAGCGGAGACCATATCAACATAAACAGACATCTCTGAGTAGATACCATCTTCTATATGTTCAAAAATACTGTAGCCAAATCCATGTCTTATTATATATTGCGAATCTCCTCCTTTTGGAGATGGGGTAGCTGACCAGAAATGGCCTGCTTCTTCATCCCTGATATAAAAAACTTCACCTGCAGGATTACTAACAATATCATTGTTCCAGGGTGTAAGGCGCATCTCATGTGCATTCTCAAACCATGTATAGGCATTCCCGCTTTCTGAGATAATAGTGCCAAAATTAGGATTGGCTAAAACATTCACCCACGGCAAAGGGGTCCTATTTATATTGTCTACTGTAATAATATATTCAGTTCCATCGGGAGAAAAACCACCTATACCATTAAAGAAAATTGAGTTTTTAGGAATTAGTTTTGCACCGACATATGGGACATAATATTCAGGCTCAATAATATATGGGATCACAGACCTAATAGTTGACTTACGATTGATCTGGTCTATCAAAGATCCATTAGCATCACTAATATTAACCCTTGCAACTGTCTGGAATAGTATGCGATCCTCGTTTGAAATTTGATCTGCAACTCTTACAAATACTCCTCCAGGTCGATCCATCAATTCATTTGGAATAAGCGCTTGTATTTGGTTTTGAAATACCTGTCTGTAAGTGCTATGATCTTCATTCCATATGACGAGATCAACGACCAGGCCTTTAAGACGCCAGTAGGTATGCGCTTGGATCAATTGTTTTGCAAGTTGAATATTCTTTTGATCTTCAATCTGCAAAAGTATAATCGGTAAATCTCCTGAAATGGAATACCCCCATAATCCTGATTGACCTCTGTGATTCTTAATAATAATAGATTGGTCAGTACGAAGTGCAGGGTTATTAAATATCATGGAACTTGCCAGCCTGCTGTACAACTGTGCATCTGCTTCAGTCGCATTCATCTGCCTCAAGATAACCTGATTGTGTGTCCATGCTAATTCAAAAACACGATTTTTATGATGTTTATCCTGGTATTTTTCAATAAGTTTTTCACAATTCTCTCTATTGTCACAAACCCCGAATATAAGATCAAGAACAACACTTTCTTCAGGCTCCAAAACTATTTTATAACGTATAGAAACGATAGGGTCTAAAACAGAACCTTGCTTGCCTGATAGAGGCCCTATATTGTTCATTGCATTTGGATTCGTTGCTGAATTGCCATAACCAAGAAACTCCATACGATCAGTTTCATAAGACACCTCTATTTTTTTCCCATCATCCATGATCATTGCGTGAAACATCCATGGGGTATGCTCTTCCACAGAACGTGGACGTCGTGTACAAATAATAGCATGTTTGAGAGGTAATATTTCTGTTTGTACGAACAGATTGCTAAATGCTGGTTGTAGCGCATCTGATGCTGGAGTTGCAAGTACAACTTCTGCATAACTTGTTATCTCAATTGTTCGACGAGTACCTATCTTATTTGTAATATGCAACCTACGCATCTCTATATCATCTTCGGGAGATATGACAATCTCTGTATGTGTTTCAATATTATTAATGGAGTTATGGAAATCTACTCTTCCAAGTGAAAAGGCCGCTTCATAAACATCTCCTTTCCTAAGTGTAGGCTGATGGGTATTTGACCAAAATTCTCCTGTATTTATATCCTGTATATAACAAAATATACCCCAATTGTCGCATGTAGTATCTGCACGCCAACGAGTGACTGCTATATCTTTCCAGCGACTATATCCACCACCTGAATTTGTTAGCATTACATGGTATTTACCATTCGACAGTAGCTGCACTTCAGGAATAAGTGTATTTGGTGTATTTATTATCCTTATTTCAGTTCCGTTTATTGTATTGCTGAATTCTACAATATCGGTAGTATGTGCATGGAATGAAGATGATCTAGGAATGCGTTCCTGTAACAACAACAAAGTTGCCTGAAATTGTGGTTCAGCTTCAAAGCGTCTTTGCATCGGCTGATCAAGCATCAGATATGCCAGAGAAAGAAGATTCATTCCCTGATGATGTGCCATATAAGATTGGATGATTGTATATGGCTGCCCTCTTTGTAAACGTGATGGAGTATAATCTATAGCCTCATAAAAACCATATGACCCTGCAAAGCCATCATTATATAATAATTCCAAATTCTGGCAAGATACCTCCGGGGCTACCATTAATGAAAGTACCGTAGCGTAAGGTGCTATAACCAGATCAATTTCCAGGCCACGTTTTAATCCTAAACCTGGAACCCCGAAAGCCATATATTGATAATTAGACCCAGTATCTACCATATTATAACCTGACTCAGAAATACCCCATGGTACTCCGCGTTGTTTCCCATATTCAACCTGCCTTTTAACTGACGCTCTATATGTCTGGTCAAGCAAAGTATTCTCATATGTTGGCATGATAAGGAGCGGCATAAGGTATTCAAACATAGAACCACTCCATGAAAGGAGTATAGGATCATTTCCTGATTTTGTAAGCAAGCGTCCTAACGCAAACCAACTGTCCTCCGGCAATTTACCTTGAGCTATTCCCAGAAAAACACATAAACGGGCCTCTGATGCAAGCAGATCATAAAAGCCAGGATCGCAAATGTGGTCCTCTACTCTGTAACCAATAGTGAGCAATTTTTTTGTTTTGTCAAACAGAAAATCCAATTCCATATCCGCCAAACCAATACAATCATGACCCAATTTTTCGATGAGCGTTATTCTTTCAAGAAGGCGACGTTCTGTGATAATCAAATCGATCTTGAATATATCTAACCATTCATTTTCTTCAGTAGTGTTTTCTTCAGCACTGATTTTTTCTGTTTCTAATATCAGGTTCTTGGTTTTATTGTACAGTTCATTCAATGTGATGTCATCGCTAATTACAATAGCCGATGTGAATTTTTGAGAAGCGGGCGGTAATAACAACCAGGGTAAAAAGAGTTCAATATCCTCTGTAGCATAAATTAACTGATTTGCCAAAGTCATTTTCCATATATCTGATAAGCTTTGGGGTTCGACGACAATGTCCTTAATATTATTATCGAAACAGATTGACAAGCGCTTAAGTGTCGCTCTGATACTTTCTAATGTTGATAACTTTATAATACAAGCATGTTCAAGGATTGCGGTGAATTCAGCAAGAGTTGTACTGCCTGGATCTAACGTTTCTTTAAATACCAGTAAGGTATCCAACAGGCCTTCAAATATCCTTTTACCAATCATTTTTTTATGGAGTACTTCAAAAATACCCTGTCGGAATGTGAGTAAATGTCCTGCTAGATTTCCACTATCAACAGTCGAAATATATTTGGGGACCAATGGTACTAATGATTGTGTATCATACCAATTATAGAAATGACCTCGATATCTTTCTAGTTTATGCATCGTAGCAATTGTATTAGCACAACGTTCAAGAAAAATACCTGCAGATATATATCCAAAATCGTACGCTGATAAGTTGGCTAGTAATGACAACCCAATATTTGTAGGAGAAGTGCGATGTGCAATGACAGCAGATGGATGCTCTTGGAAATTATCTGGTGGCAACCAATTATCCTCTGCTGTTACAAACCGTTCAAAAAATGCCCAGGTCTTTCGCGCTATATTCTGAAGAAATATGTTTTGCTTTTCTGTAAGCTCTGCTCTTGGCCTCTCGATAGGATTGCTTGCCAGCCAGGTAATAAATGGAGACCCACCCCAAAGAAGCAGGATGGGCAAAGCGATGACCAGATTGATCGGAGCAGAAAATACTAAGTAAGCAAATAAAACAAATGATAGAAAAGGAGCAATCCACATATTTGAATAATACGTGCGGAGATATGTGTCCTTCCCATTTTCCTCATTCCTGGATGGATCCCATTCAAGAAGTTTTTTGTGTGATATGATCAAGCGCCAGATTGTGCGAATGATCGCAACAAAATTTACAAATGTCTCATATGGCAGGCAGATGACAGTAAATAATGTCTGGACAACAATTTTACTGGTAGTATGTAATAGTATCTTTACATGGTGTGATAAAACAACGTCCTCCGGCTTTTTAAATGCATCCCATATTAGAGTTACAAAGATTGGAAATACAATAATCCCGGATACTGCGATGGTCCAGAATAATGGCGCAGATAAAACCAACCAACCAACAATTAATAATACTGTTAGAGCAATGGGTATTAAGCTTCGGCGTATGTTATCAAAAATTTTCCAACGAGACAGAATCGAGACAGGATTCTTATGTAGTTTATTATTTGCATCTTTTACATATGGCAAGAACCATGAAAATATTTGCCAGTCTCCCCTGATCCAGCGTGAACGACGTTTTATGTCCAGACGATAGCTCTTGGGATATTTTTCGAACAGTTCCACATCACTTAGTAAACCTGACCTTACATAGCAACCTTCCAAGAGGTCGTGACTTAAAATAAAATTCTCGCGGAATTTGCCATTTAATACTTTCTCAAAAATATCGACGTCATAAATACCTTTCCCAATAAAGGAGCCTTCTTCAAACAGATCCTGGTATACATCTGACGTGGCACGTGTATAAGGGTCTATGCCAGGTTCATTACCATGAAGTCTGCTATAAAATGAGCTATCTGACTCTGGCAGGCTTACACTCACTCTTGGCTGAAGAATACCATAACCTTCTGTAACGCGTTTTTTCTTCTCGTTATAATAGGCCTGGTTCAAAGGATGGGCCATCGTAGCGATCATCTTCCATGCAGAACCCCTTGGAAGTTGCGTATCAGAGTCAAGAGTAATAACATACTTTACCTGCATTAATTGGGCAACATCCCCTATAATAGATGAGAAACGCTCTGTATTACGCCCTTTTAGCAAATTATTTAACTCACCGATCTTTCCGCGCTTTCTTTCATACCCCATCCATATTTTATCTCTCACATTCCATTGCCGCGGACGATGAAAAAGGAAAAAGATATCATACCCGTCTTTTTCATACTTTTTTTTCAGCCTTATTATTTCCTGCTGTGCTAACTGTAACAACGGTTCATCTTCCGGTAGTATTTCGTGTTGTGCATCTTTGAAGTCTGTGAGTAAGCCAAAAGATAGATTTCTATCTCTATTTGCAAGAAACCTGACTTCTAAAGATTCTACCAGGTCTTCTATCGAATTTTTATCAGTAAGTATAGAGGGTATGACAACCAGCGTACGGCAATCGTTAGGTATTGAATAGGAAAAGTCCATTTTGGGTAACAGCCTTGGCTTTACCAGCAGCGTGGAGAAAAAATTAACTAAGGTTATAGCCAGCTGACTTGAAGACAGCACTAAAAGAATAGCAATAAGCATAAGCATCCATTTGCTCTCTTCGTCATTATATGCCTTTACCCAAAAGCTTAAGCTTATACCAATTGTAACAAAAAAAATAGAACCTAAATATATTAGTAAGCGGTTTTCGTTAATTTCACTTAAGGCAGAAATGTTTATTCCCGCGAGTTTTTTTATTTCATAATATCCTTTACCTACTAAATAATACCCCACATGTGTCTTCCGCGTATCAACTTCATTTTTTTGAACATTTTCAAAGGCTTGTTTAATTACTATTTGAGCTACTTCATTTTCTGAAAGCTTTGACTTTTTTGAAATAGCTTCCACTACGTGACGATAATTATCTCGCGTAGGAAAATCCATTTTAGTGTATAATAGGTCTTCACGAAGCGTTTTCTCAACAATACTATTCGATTCAACGAAAACTCTCCAATCAATTGTACTAAGCAGCCGAAGGCTACCAATACTATTACTAACAGATACCTGGTTAATAGCTTGCTTTTGTATCTCAGAATTCACTAATTCGTTACTAGATCGCCCATCTTCATTTAATTTTTGTTCAATCCAGCTAAGAGGTAATGACAAAGCAGGCCCTTTACCTAATAACTGTCGATTCATCTCTGATACGAATGCCATTACCATGGGAGGGTCAGATCTTACCATATCTGCTGTTATTAAAATGAGGCTCTTAGGGTCATTTTCTATAGCCAATAACATTTGCTTAGCCCAATAGTCTGCCAGATTTTTATCGATCATGTCAATTGCTATCAGTGCAGAGACTCTCCGAAGGTTTTCAATCAAGGTAAGTCGAAGCATGATGGGTATAGCCCATAATTCTCCTAATTGTAAATGTGCTATGGATTGATAGGAATTTATAAATTTATTAAGCCGGTCAATATCTATTTGTCCGTCGCTATGTGACACTATTTGAAGTGCAATGTCATAAACACGTGTTAAACCAGGAGTTGTAGTATCAACTAATTGAGGCAATTTTTCACTATATCCTTTAGGTAAATGCTTTTTTGCTGTACGAATCTGCTCTTCGATCAGATAGAAGTTATCCAATAACCATTCGCCTGCAGGGGTAATAATTCTGTTTTTTTTTATTGCCTCCACCAGTATTTTACGTACTGCATTCAATACCTTCTCGTTATCAGCCAACCTGCTGAGCAATTGTCCAGATATTTTTTTTGTGTTTAATTCGTGCGATTCTGCGAGAGATATTCCAAACTGATATATTTGGTCAGAACTAAACAATTCAGCTCTTAATGGTTCTTCATAAGTGTATTTTTCTTTAAGGTTGTTTACAAGAAAATACGCTCTCATATTTGATATAAGCTCATGTGCAGTCCCAATTGTCAATTTCATGATTAGATTAGTTTTCGGGGTTGTATATGAGTTACTTTCTAATGTATTATCCAATATTATTCTACACTAGATTCCATGTTAATAATCATGCCCTAAAACCTACATCTATAAAATTTGTTTCAAAAAATTGATAAATCCAAGAATAACGCTTGTCTAAATATAAATAACATTATTTTTTATTATCATTTACTGGATGTTTATGTCTTGTATGGGAGGTAAACTATTAGGAGATAATATATTTCAGATTGAGAATCCTGCAATATTATTAGTTTGAATTATCTCCAAAACGGTTTCAGTTAATAAATTCGCTTCAAATCATAAAATGGTACGATGAAAAGGGTCGATAATAGTCTTGAAGGGAGCCACTATGAACTGCCTAACTTTATCTCATGTTCGAAAGAGCGAGTACATTGCACAATGCATTTCCCTCAGGTCTATTTTGGATGGTTAAGGACATAGGCTCCATGTAACCCGAATATCCCTATTGATTAACTAAATATTATTCTATAATTAGGAGGGCATTAAAAATTATTACTTAGCATTTAAACATAATGAATATGCAACATACTGCTCATGATGGGCTAATGAAATAGGAACCGGGAATTCATCACTGTCATTGAATAAAATAGGGCACCCTTGGTTTTTACATATCTGAAGATTGTTGCTCGGGAAAAGGACACTTAGCCGGGCACTCAAAAATGCTCTAACCTTTTCAGATTGACATGAAGGTTCTGATGATGATATCATTTGTATGCCCCAGAAAGTACCCTCAAAATTATCCACTTGATTGACTACCGAAAAAATAAACCCTTCACCAATTATCGACCGAGAATAAATTGTTTGATCATCAAAGGCTACCACGCCTTTGTAAACCTTTTCATTGTCAAATCCACACCCTTCTATTTGATCCACGAATTTTGGCACCTCTTCATAGATAGGCATTTCAAGTTGATTGACGATAATTTTTGTCGGAGAAAAGATCAACGCTGGCGTTATCCTTTGAAGGTACTTATAAGCAGACTCTTTCACAGACCATAATAACCAAACAAAATTTTCAAATGACATTTTGCCTGATAACTGCATGTCGTAAAGCTCCTTTTCAAAAGGGGAAATGATCTTTTTATAAAAATTATATTCTTTGGTTCTGGCAATATTTATAGCCTTTAATGCTACAATATCATTGCCAGTACTCATCATTATTTTTGATTGATTTTTTCTGTGATCACATCAAGGCAGCTTCCTACATTGATCATCTTATCAGCTGAATCGTAATCAATTTCAATGTGGTATTTTGCTTCTGCATCAATGATAATATCAACCAAATTAGCCGAATTAATTTTCAAATCCTTTATCAGGTCTGTTTGATCATTAATGCTGTTTAGCATTTCCTTGTTCATAGTATATGGTGCGATAACAGTTTTAAGTTCATTTAAAATCTCTTCTCTGGTCATTAGTTGTTAAATTTTGAAAACATTAAACAGGAATTAACGTCTCCAAAGCCAAAATTTGCTTTTGCTATAACGTTAATTTCTTTTTTTATTATAGTTGTTGGCAAGCAATCTATGCTTACTATATTAGTTATCTCTGGATTTGGGTCCTCTAAATTAATATTTGGATGTACAAACCGATGCATGAGCTGTAAAACACATGCCACCGATTCAATAGAGCCAGCAGCACTTAGGCTATGACCAATCATAGATTTTAATGAGTTCGTTAGCGGAAAATCTTTCCCTTCTCTTCCTAATACCTGGCTCCAATTCTTTATTTCCTGCTTGTCAGCCATGGTGGCAGTTAAGTGCCCACTAATGAGGTCAATTTCATCTGCATGAATACCCGATACCTTGATAGCCTCTTGTATACATCTGACTACTCCCGTTGAATTAGCTGCCGTCATTGAGCCGCCACCACGTTGCCCACCCGAATTTGACGCACCACCCAAAACCTCAGCATAAATGGTTGCATTTCGCTGAAGAGCAAATTCAAGATCCTCTAAAATCAAGGCGCCGGCTCCTGATCCAGGAACAAATCCCCCAGCAGTTGCACTCATTGGTCGTGAAGCTTGCTCAGGTCGGTCATTAAATTTACGCGACAACACACGCATTGAATCAAAAGTTCCAAAAACATAGGGATCCACATGTTCACTACTACCAACAAGCATTCTTTTTGCATAGCCATGCTTAATATACTCGTAGCCCATTAAAATGGCCTGAGTTCCGGTAGCACATGCTGATGAGTTAGTAATTACTTTATTACCGAGTCCTAAACGCCCTGAGATATAAGAGGTAACACCACTATTCATAGTTTGTTCTATCACACGTGAGCCTAATTTCTTAGATTCCTTATTGTCCACACGATCTATCACGTTTTTCATTGCCTCAGTATCAGGAGCACTGTTCCCAAAAACACAACCTGTTTCCCATCTGGGCTCCTCATTATCTAATTGCATTCCCGAATCCATCCATGCATCCATAGCGGCTGCTATGCCATAACCAATATTGGTTCCTTTTAAACCATGAAAACTAACATCCGAAATATATTTCCTTAAGCTCTCCCATTCAAAATCAGGCCGTCCTGCTACCTGGCAACTCATATTGAGTTCCTCATATAGGGGTACAAAATTTATTCCTGATATCCCTTTTTGTATAGCATTCAAGAAAGTGGGTATTCCCACGCCATTAGGCGATACAACCCCTAACCCAGTAACCACAACACGCCCGTTCATTTTTTATCCTATTTTTTTTATAATACCAGAAAACATCCCATTTGCAATAAGGTCGTTAGAACTGTCTAACATCTCAACATAACATTTCAGCTTCCCGAAACGAAAATATTGTTTTTTTGAAATAACTGTCACTTTTTGGTTTGGCAAAACCATTTTATGAAAAGAAATTTCTGTTGATGTAAACAAGGGAAATAATGGCTCCTCTGACGCTGCATTAAATTCAGATTCTTTTGACATCAAAAATATACCTAAAACCACTAGGCCAATTTGAGCCATTATTTCAGTAATAATGACGCCTGGGGTAACCGGGTTGCCCACGAAATGATCCTCATAAAAAAAAGAATCAGCCTTTAGCGTATAGTCACCCTTAACCCCCTCCTCATTTAGTTCAACTATATTATCTACAAAAAGAAAAGACGATTTATAAGGTAATTGGTCTAATATATCTTTATACATTTAAATAAATTTTATGCTCAGCGGCAATGCTCACCACCGTCAACGTGGATTATCGAACCATTTATCCAAAATGCCTCATCTGTACATAGTAAACATATCACATTTGCTACGTCATCAGGTTGTGTCATTCTACCCATTGGGTTTCGTGTATTTCCAATCTCTATTAGTTTTGCGCTTCCTGGAATCATTTTCAATGATGAGGTCTCCGTAATGCCGGCTTGTATCAAATTTGTTTTTAAACCAAAACCAGCAAATTCAACAGCCATATATTTTGCTAGGCTTTCAAGCGATGCTTTAGCAATAGAAACTGCTGCATATCCATCCCAGTGCTTATGGGCACCTTCACTTGTCAGGCCTATAATACGGGCATCCGGATGAAAGAGTTCAGCTTTTAGGATAGACCTTGTCCAATCCAGCAAACTATTTGACATGGCGTAGGTTGTATACTGTATATCCTCCGCAGAAAGTTCACCCCCAGTATCTTCAGAACCAGTTAACGGCTTTAAATTACCACGAGCAATAGAATGAAGAAGTAATTTTACATTATGTTTTGAAACACCGTTTTGAGAGATAAACTTTTCGATAAATTTTTCACGTCCATCTATACTTAGGGCATTAATATTGTATGGAAGAATGGTTACTCCATTTTCAGTAGCCATTTCTGAAAATTTCTCTATCAATGGTTTTTCTTTAATTGAAGTCTCACGGTATAGTACCGCTATATTCATTCCCTTCTGGGCTAATTTTTCGGCTGAGGCAAACCCCAAACCGCTTGATCCACCTAAAATAACAGCCCATAAACCAGAAAATGGTACGTTTTCGCTCACCTGAATTATTTGAAATTTTATAATGTCTTTTTTATATTATGATGTCTTGATCTAGCTTAAATGTAATAGCTACAAAAATTGCACCCTCAAAGTGTGCAAAGTTAAGTTGTTTTATAGTATAATGTTTGTAATATAATAAACAGCTAACAATTTATCAGCGTATTATAATTTGTAATGGTGTTACAGTTGTTGCTCTTGCTTTATTTATTATGTTTGGTATTACTTGGTATATTTTATGAAGTGGAAATTGTTTTTTATAGTAGTGTTTTTTATGATAACGGGATTGGTTAAAGGAAAAATCCATCCACATAAGTTCGATAAAGCTGAATTTTATGCGGCAATGAGATCGAGTGATCTGGAAATTATCAATAATGAAATTGATGTAATAAAAGGAACTCAGGAAAAAGAAAAAGAAGGCTACGAAGGTGCTTTGCTAATGAAAAAAGCTGAGCTTGTTAAAAGTCTGAAGGAGCGACTCAGTTTTTTTAAACAAGGACGTATCAAATTGGAAACCAACTTATTAGCGGATAATAATAATACAGAATTACATTTTCTGAGACTTGCCATAGAAGAGCATGCACCCAAAATTGTGAAGTATTATTTTGATATAGAAAAGGATAAATCAATAGTGATTAATAATTTTAAAAATCTTTCACCTGTTGTTCAGAATGCAATTTTAGATTACTGCGAAAATTCGCAAGTATTGCACAGGAAAGATTTTTCACTTCACTGAACATATAGTTTTTTAACTTTGAAGGTGAATGGATAAAAAAGTATTGGCTATTTACTATACCCAATCTGGGCAAATGGGTGAGATTATAAATTCGTTCACAAGGCCACTTGTTGAAGTAGGTGCCAGCGTTGAAAAAGTGCTGATCAAACCTGTTGTTGAATACAGTTTTCCATGGACGGGTAATCGTTTTTTTTCTGTGATGCCGGATAGTGTTTTAGGCATACCCGAAGTATTGCAGCCAATTGATTTAAAAGAAAAATCCTACGACCTGATCATTTTCGGATATCAACCTTGGTTTTTGTCGCCAAGTATACCATCAAATTCTCTTTTAAATCATCCTGATTTTAAAGATGTTTTAAAAGGGACACACATTATCACTATCAGTGCAGGAAGGAACATGTGGTTGAATGCATATGACAGGATAAAAAAAGCTTTAAGAGACGCTGGGGCAAATCTGGTAGGCAATATTGCATTGGTTGATAAGCACCCTAACACCATAAGTTTTATTACTATTTTTTACTGGATGCTTACCGGGAAAAAGGAAAGATATCTTAAAATTTTCCCTAAACCCGGTGTGTCCGAAGAAGATATTACCAACACAGGCAAATTCGGTACCACAGTGGTTAAAAATTTGAAAAACAGCAATTGGGAAGGATTACAACAGGAATTACTTGATCAGAACGCCGTGGTAGTGAATTATAACCTAATGCTTATCGAAGGCAAGGCCAAATTTATTTTTGCTGCTTGGGCAAAATTTATTGCTAAAAGGAAAAACAAGACCCCATGGCTTTCGGCATTTAAGTATTATCTCTTTGTTGCATTATTTATAGGTGCTCCTATTCTTCTTACACTAGACGCTATTTTTGTAAAACCATTTTCAACACGAAGAATAAAAGCTAAAAAACAGAACTATTTACAAGTAATTTAACAACATGTCCACAAACCAGGTTTATATAAATGCTACTTCTGCATTTTTCCCGAATGAGCCAGTTTCTAATGATGAAATGGAGCAGTATTTAGGATACATTGATGGCAGGCCTTCTAAATCAAAAAAAATAGTACTGCGTAATAATGGGATCATCAACCGCTATTATGCCTTGGATAAAAATGGCAAATCCACTCATACCAATGCACAGATGACAGCCTTAGCCGTTAAAGAATTATTTAAGGATGATCCGGATAAAATAAAAAAAATTGAACTGTTGTCATGCGGCACATCTTCACCAGATCAGGTTATGCCAAGTCACGGGGTAATGACTCACGGTTGGCTGCCTGAGGCCGAAGCTATTGAGGTGGTTTCACCGGCAGGTGTATGCTGTGCCGGAATGCATGCTCTTAAATATGCCTACCTCGCTATTAAATCTGGCGAAACCAAATTGGCGGTCGCCACAGGTTCTGAAAGGCTTTCAGGATTATTGGTTTCAGATGTATTTGAAGAAGAAGCTCAGAAGTTAAAAGAAATGGAGGAAAACCCTTTCATCGCCTTTCAAAAAGACTTTTTGCGATGGATGTTATCTGATGGGGCATCAGCATTTTTAATGTCTGATAAACCAAACGAAACTGGCTTGAGCTTACGTGTTGACTGGATAGAGGGGGCTTCATATGCCAATGAAATGGAGACATGCATGTATATGGGGGGTGAAAAGATGGAAGACGGTTCATTAAAAGGTTTTATGGATTACACACCTGAAGAAATTATGAACAAATCCATTTTCAGTATAAAACAGGATATTACTTTGTTAAGTGATAACATTGTACACTTGGGCGGAAGAAAAATAAAGGAGATAATGGATAGAAGAGGGCTTACTTCGAATGATGTGAACTACTTTTTACCGCATATATCAAGTGAATTTTTTAAGAGCAAAATATATGACCTGGTAGAATTTTATGGCGGTGGGATCCCTTACGAAAAATGGTTTATTAATTTATATACTGTAGGTAATGTTGGAGCTGCTTCGGTTTACCTCATGATCAACGAGTTGTTCCACAGCGGAAAATTAAAAAAAGGAGAAAAGATCCTTTTACTGGTTCCGGAAAGTGCACGATTCTCCTATATGTTTGCGATGCTGACCGTCTGTTAAGTTTGACCAAGAAATTGTGATATGAAAAAGGAAAATGTGCCACAGGATTCAAGTTCCCTCGGGAAGATCACAAAAGAGGTTTGTTATGCAACCGATAGCTCCGGTAAATATGTTACCGAATTGAGTAGTGGATGGGAAGTGAAGACAAATGCGCTGGATGTAGCTTGGAAGGATATTGAAGAACGCATCGCCAGAGCCAAACAGCAGGTGCTGAATGGGAAAGCAAGTCCATTGCTGTTTTTTATGGAGTATCGTTTAATGGACATCAATATATTGTCTGACTATACCGGTTTTTGGAAATGGCAGATAAAAAGACACCTGAAACCAGAAATATTCAATAAACTATCCTCCAAAAAACTACAAAAGTACGCCGAGGCATTTAATGTTAAGGTTGAATACCTTAAAACCATGACTGTATATGAAGCTTGATTTTGAACACCATCAGTCGGCACATTGCGAATCCGGGGTTACTAGCAGTTTATTACGAAAAAGCGCTACAAATAAGATAACTGAACCGCTTGCATTTGGTATTGGTGCGGGTTTGTTCTTTGTTCACGTTCCATTCATTAAAATAAATAACGGGCCTGCCATCGCTTTTAGAACTTTCCCTGGCCTAATATTTAAACGAACCTGTATTGCATTGGGCATAGCTGTGGTACATAAAAAATTCAGATCGAAGGAACGGGCAAATAACTACTTAAATCAGTGCCTTGAAGAAGGGCATCCAGTAGGATGCCAGGTTGGGGTATATTATCTTTCCTATTTTCCAAGAGAATATCGCTTCCATTTTAATGCACATAACCTGATTGTTTATGGCAAAGAGGATGACAATTACCTCATCAGCGATCCTGTAATGCAAGCTGCTACAACCTTAACTAGTTATGAACTGGAGCGTGTACGATTTGCTAAAGGGGCCTTGGCACCACGTGGCCAATTGTATTACCCTAAAAATGAAAAAATTATCACAGATGAACAAATAAAGAATGCGATCATCAAGGGAATAAAAACTAATGTGAAACAGATGCTTAATATACCCGGATGGTTTGCCGGGGTGAGAGGCATAAAATATACAGGAAAGAAGATCAAAAATTGGCGCGACAAACTCGGGCTGCAAAAGGCTGGACTGTACCTGGCGCAATTAGTACGCATGCAGGAGGAAATAGGCACAGGCGGTGGTGGATTCAGATATATTTATGCAGCCTTTTTGCAGGAAGCCTACGATTATTTGCTGAAAGATGAATTGCTCGAAATTTCAAAAATATTTACACAATCAGGCGATCTGTGGCGAACGGCTGCTGTGCAAGCTGCCGGAATATATAAAGGCAGAATTAGTAGCCAGGAAGATTTTAATTTAATGGGTGACTATTTGATAGAAATTTCCGAACTGGAAAAAAAGGCTTTTCTGATGCTAAAGAATATAAAATGGCAATAACCGATGTTTTGGCTGTGAATATTGAAAATCTGGGCTTTCATTACTCAGGCAATGAAGGTGCGACTTTTTCCAAGTTAAACTTAAAGGTAAAAAAAGGGGAAAGGTTTGGCGTGTTTGGTCCAAATGGTGCTGGTAAAACAACACTATTAAGCCTTATGACTGGCTTGCTTTCTGCCAATGAGGGAAATATCCATTTATTAGGTCTTGATGTAAGCAAAAAAAATAAAGCAGTAAATAAACTGTTTGGCTTTGTGCCTCAGGACTTTTCTTTTTACCAGGAACTTAGCCCGGTTGAAAATCTGGAGTTTTTTGGTGCTTGGTTTGGATTAGATAAACCAACGATCAGAAAAAAAACCGATGAGCTTCTGCAAGTACTCGGATTGGAAGATGTGAGAAATAAACAGGTGCAAAAATTCTCGGGTGGTATGAAACGAAGAGTGAATCTGGCCATAGGTGTGATGGGTAACCCTGAAATATTATTTTTAGATGAACCAACAGTAGGTGTTGATGTGCAAACCAGGCACGCTATTATAAACTACCTGATGGAATTAAATAAAAATGGAACTACATTGGTCTATACTTCTCACCAGTTAAGTGAGGCCGAAGGTTTATGTGAACATATAGCGCTTATAGATGACGGGAAAATAATAGCACAGGACAATTTGGATAAGCTATTAAAGGATTATCATCAAGATAGCTTGGAGCATTTGTTTTTAAATTTAACAGGTAAGGATTATAGAAACTGATGTTTAAACTACTGGCAACAATATTAAAAGATATCCGGGTACTTTGGCGGGATAAAATGGGTATTTCCCTGATGTTCGTTATGCCTATTATACTGGTTATTGTTGTAACCAATATTCAAAACAGTACATTTCAGTTAGTCAGTAAAAACAAGCTGCTTATATTGATTTGCAACCAGGACACTGGACAGCAAAGTAAGCAGTTGATAACTGCTATTGATAAAATAGGAATGTTCAAAGTATCACAGGTTTCAGGTGCTCATACAGAAAAAACAATGACTGGTGCCATGCATGACAGGGATGCTTTGCTGGGAGTTATTATACCTGCAAACTTTTCCTCAAAAGTTGTTGCCAGATCAAAAAATGCTGCGGGCAAAGCATTATCCGGCTTTGGGTTGCAAGGAGATACACTTAAACAGATGGACAATGTTGATCCCCTTACACTATATTATAACCCTGTTTTGCAAGAGTCTTTAAGACTCTCTGTAGCAGGTGGGATACACAGTGCAATACAATTGATTGAAAGTAGGGAAACATTAAGAAGTCTTTACTTTTCTATCAACGAAAAGCAGATGCCCGAAAAACTGGAGAACGATTTGTTGAATAATAAAACGGCAATTAACGAAGTGCCGGTTTCTAAAAGTGGTAGCCATATTAGCCCTAATGCTACACAACACAATGTACCTGCCTGGACAATTTTTGCCATGTTTTTTGTCATCATGTCTTTAGGCGGTAGTGTTGTAAGGGAAAAACTGAGTGGTAGCTTTATTCGTTTAAAAACCCTTCCTACCAATTATCTCATGGGTATCATGTCAAAACAAATTGTCTACATCGGTGTTACTGTATTGCAGACTGCTGTCATATTCTCTATCGGCATATGGTTGTTCCCACATATGGGTTTGCCAACACTTAACCTACCGTCAGATCTATTGGCTTTAATTGTTGTTACATTTATTTGTGGATGGTGCGCAGTAAGCTATGCTATTTGCATAGGTGTATTTGCCGAAACTCAGGAACAGGTCAATGGCTTTGGAGCCATATCTATTGTCATATTATCTGCCATTGGTGGACTTATGGTTCCGAGCTTTGCAATGCAAGGTTTTTTTAAAAACGCCGCTAACCTGTCCCCTATGCATTGGTGCCTTGAAGCTTATTATACCTTGTTCCTTCAAAATGGGAAACTTGGGGATGTGATGAACAATGTCATCCCTTTAATTATTATTACCTTAGTCTTTCAATTTATGACGCTATGGGGTCTAAAACGAAAAAACTTAATATAATTACTTTATGACTACTACTGAACTAAAAGAAAAGCTAAAAAACCAAATCATATTATTTTTGAATTTAACGGATCTTACCCCAGCAGATATAAAGGATGACGAGCCTTTATTTGGCAATGGTTTGGGTCTGGATTCTATTGATTCGCTTGAACTCATTGTATTGCTGAAAAGAGAGTATGGCATAACCATACAAGATCCCAAAGAAGGCAGGAAAGTGCTGGTTGATGTGAATTCAATGGCAGATTATATTGAGAAACACAGTTAGGAACAGCAATTTCTAAAGCAGGTTTTAGCAACCGAAGATGACATCATCAAAAAAAACACAGGCTTTATTTATATATAAATCTAGAGTAGTTCTTATTGAATTGTAAATCATTTACAAAGTAAACATCACCTCAATTTAAATAGCAGAAACCAACATTAAAGAATGATATTTATTCAGGTAATGATTATAAACCAGTATCTTTTTAGGGATTAAATGGTTGTTACCCTTCTCAATAACCACATCGGGAACTGCACCTTTTTTTATAATGTTTGCAGCAAGCCATAGAGCGAATGATGATGATGTGGGGTATTCACCACATAAATGTTTGTAATTGGCCAATGCACTATCTTCAAAAATTGAAAGGCCTAATTTTTTATATACCTCATCATTCCTTGTATCACCGTTTCTACCATTGATCACCAGATCAATATCTTCTATTTTTATTGAATTTTCTTCAAGAAAGGATATAATGCTCGCCTTAATATCTTTTGGTTTATAAAAGGTTTTAATGGCATTAAGTTCAGCAAGGTTATCATCCGATGATTTATCAGTCAATAAGAAAAACACAGCGCCTTCGCCACCAATAGTACCTTTTGATTCGGTTGAAAAAAGAGAAAGATTTGATACAGGCCAGCGTTTGTATAAACCCAATCGTGTCAAGACAGTATAGCTGGCATCTACCAATTCGTCGGTGCCTCCTACCAAGATATTATTGGCTACATTTTCCTTTAAAAGCATGATCGCATCAAGCAAAGCACTTTCAAATGAGATCCCCTTATGAACAAACGTATTATTATATTCATGGCATTTTAGCATTAATGCAATTTGCGCTGCAACCGTATTATGGGTTGATTGTATAAATGCTGTTGGCGAAAGTAATTCTTCATCTTGTTCAACCATATGTGTTAAAAAACTGACAGTATCTTCCAGGCAGCCCAAAGCCGTTCCTGTAATAATTGCGCCAGGCATTTCTGTATTGCCTTTGTTTAAGCAATCTTTTGCTGCAGCCACACCGATCTTAATGATGTGGCTCATCCTTCGGATCAGTTTGGGGTCAATGAATTCTTTATACTCAGGTTCAATAGCCTTTAAACGCGTTCCGTTATACTCAACGATGTCGTCAAAAAAATTTTCTGTGCCGAATGTATTTTGCGGCGATATACAAGACGACGAACGGATGTATATTTTCATATCAGATCCTCGAAAATATTAAAGATGTACAATTGCCGCCAAACCCAAATGAATTTGACATTACGTGATCAATATTCTGATTTTTCAAAAATTTCGTTTCAGGTACCAATCCCAAATCATTCATAGGTGTTTCAAACCGCAGATTGGGATAGATAATTTTGTGTTTAATAGCCATGACAGATAACACCGCCTCAATTCCCCCACTCGCCCCTAAGGTATGGCCTGTGAAAGATTTTGTTGAACTCATTGGTGGGCATTTTGGGTCAAATAACCTTTTGATAGCAGTGCCTTCAGCACTATCATTATTTGGAGTACCTGTTCCATGCAGATTAATATAGTCAATCTCAGACGGCACTAAACCGCTTTTTTCTAAAGCGCCCTTCATTGCCAGATAAGAACCAGTACCATCTGGAGATGAGGCAGTTTGATGATAAGCATCGTTGTTGTTATGGCAACCACTCAATCGGCAGTAAAGCCCTTTACTTAATTTATTTGCTACTTTTTCAGACACAAGTACTAAATAGCCTGCTCCTTCACCCAAATTTAAACCTGCACGATGTTCATCAAATGGCCTGCAAAGCTCCTTGTCCAGTATCATCAGGGTGTTGAAACCGTTAAGTGTGAATTTGGTTAGTGCATCTGCCCCCCCTGCGATCACCACATCGAGCACATCATTTTTTATTAAACGTGCCGCATAAAAGATAGCATTTGCAGATGATGAACATGCGGTGCTTATAGTGGTCATATAATCGCTTATTCCAAGCTGGTCCGCCACGATCTCAGTCATACTACCACATTCATGGTCATATATATTTCTTAATTTACCTTTATTATTGTTAGCTAGAAAATCGACAAAAAAAGCTTCGCTTTTATCCATTCCCCCTACGCTATTAGCAGAAACAAAACCGGAGCGCAATGTATCAAATCCAGGGATAGCAGCATCAGTTAATGCCTCTTTTGCTGCGATCAGGCTTAGCAAGGCTGTACGGCTGGTATCATCAGGTAAACCTGTAATTGCTGTCAGTTGTTTATTATCCAGTTTTACTTCAGCAACGGGTAGTTTTTTACTATGCGTTGTATCGAAGAGGGAAATATCGCACATGCCGGCCTCTTCTCGCTCAAATGAGGCAAGGTGTTGAGGTACATTGTTCCCAATCGCGGATATAACTCCTATACCTGCAACATATACTGATGAACTCATATTCCCTTACTGTTATTAAAAATGTTACACATATTCTCAGCTGAAAATAATAAGGAATGTTCGTTCTTTTGTTTTTCAACCAAAAACAAAACGACTTTATAATCCTGTTCCAACACATCTACCCAACCACAAATGCAGGCTTTTAAAATATCCCTATCCAGAAGATAGTTTACCTGTTTCTCAATAAATAGTGCATCAAAAGTATCCTGTATAAAAAAGGCATGCTCACCCTTAAAATGATTACGGATACATATCTCCCCGATCACGATATTAGGCAAGGTATAAACGAATAGAGAAGGACTGGCGATATCCTTTACTGTATCAAAATACTTGCTGTCACTGTCAAGGCTGGAATTGCTGTTAGCCAATACAAGGCCTACTTCTTCTGATTGATAATTCTCTTTCCCAAAACCACTTTTCAATAATATTTCCGAAGCCAGCCATCCCAGCTTGCTTAAACTATCCATCTTATAAAATTTCGGATAATTCAACTGAAAATGCTGGTAAACCGATAGTAAAAAATGCTGCAAGTCGATGCCCTTGTTTTCAAAAAGCTGTTCGCCATCCTTGAAAACAGCACCATTATTTATCGTGCAACTGCCTGTTATATTTTTTTCTTCCGGCAACTTTTGTCTCTTAACTTATTCTTCAAAAATAATCTATTATTTACCAAAAACCGCTGCTGCATTGCACCCCCCAAATCCGGATGCCGTTTTCAGAAAATTATTTGCATTAATAGATAATAGTGAGGTATTTACATTAACGGGATTTGTTACTCCGACTTCCTTAAAACCCGGTGATGGTAAAACCAAACCCTCTTTTAATGACTGAATTGATATGATCGATTCGATCAATCCTGCTGCACCTAAAGTATGCCCATAATAACTTTTAAGGCTGTTCAATGGAACAGTTTGCAGATCAGATAGGGTAATAGCACTTGCCTCCATCTCATCATTGTATACTGTTGCGGTTCCGTGCGCTGAAATAAAGTCGATGTCTTTACTTGAAAGCCTGGAATCCTTAAGTGATTTAGAAATAGCATAACTTAATTCCTTACCAGTACGTGAAGGCCCGGAAATATGATTGGCATCATTGCTAATTGAGCCGCCCAATACCTTAATATTTTGCGCATATTTTTTATTAGTTGAAAATATGATCGTACCCGCACCTTCACCTAAATTCAATCCGTCGCGCAACTTATCAAACGGTTTGCATATGTTAGTACTAAGTGCCTGGAAAGAAGCAAAACCCGATAAAATAAATTTGGATATCACATCTGCACCTACGATCACTGCGTTTTCATACTGGCCAGACCGTAATAGCCGCATACCTGTAATTATCGCAACAATTCCGGAAATACAAGCATTTGAAATAACAATGGGTTGATTAATACATCCAAAATACGAAGCAACCAATTTTGCAGAGGTTGACAGGGCTATCCGTTTTTTTAATTCAGTATTATAGCTTTCAGTTTCAAGAAGACTAATGTTTCCTTTGGTTGAGGAAATGATAAGTATCGTTTTTTTATCCTTCATATCTATCCCACTACATGCTATAGCATCAGCAGCAGAACCAATAAGTAATTGTTCGAATTTAGTAAAGCTATGTGTATTGTTTTTGATAAAGCTTTCATCATGATCAAAAACTGAAGCATAAAAAGACTGCAATGAAATATTGGCGTCATTATGTTGTTTAACTGCAGATATGCTTTGTTTTAGATTGTCAAAATTTTCAGCAGTGGTTTTGCCCAAGGGAGTCAGCACATTATCTGCAACTACAAAAACATTAAGCTCATGTGTTTTATCAATCCCACTCATATATCTTCGTGTCAACTTTATAATTCAGGAATATAAACCTCCATTAACCGACAATACCTGACCAGTAATATAAGCTGCTTCCGGTGAGGCAAAAAAAGCAGCAGCAAATGCTACTTCCTCGGGTGTGCCAAATCGTTTTACTGGTATCAATGTCTTAAGTTCTTTTTCATCCAATCCATCTGTCATATCAGTTTTAATGAACCCGGGTGCAATTGCATTAACAGTAATCCCTTGTCTGCCAACCTCCTGCGCCAATGCTTTTGTAGCACCAATTACCCCCGCCTTTGCCGCTGAATAATTGGTTTGCCCGGCTAAACCTTTTAATCCCGATAATGAAACAATATTAATTATGCGGCCATACTTCCGTGTCAGCATACTGTTCAATATCAGGCGAGTAACATAAAAAAAGCTATCAAGATTAGTTTTCAATACACTGTCCCATTGCTCTTCTGCCATCCAGGCCATCAGGCTATCATCACGAATGCCGGCATTGTTCACTAACACCTCTACGCTTTTTTTCTCATTTGCAGCTATCCACGTACCCAATACTTGCTGGATCTGGCTTTTGTCTGCAACATCAAATTGGAGTAATGCTCCGTCACCGCCTGCTTGTTTAAGTTGTGAGAGCGTATTATTGGCTTCCTCCAGATTGCTTTTGTAATTAACCAACACATAATAACCTAGTGTAGCCATTCTAATACAGATGGCCCTACCTATGCCTCTCGACCCGCCGGTAATTAATGCACATTTCATTTTGCGAAAGCGT
>Ga0207134_1031_pt1 | contig 22889 bp, 25 predicted proteins | sample Alteio_BWMinHeat_12_FD_153527 | JGI IMG/M metagenome (GOLD analysis project Ga0207134, IMG submission 153527) | Enriched cells from forest soil in Barre Woods Harvard Forest LTER site, Petersham, Massachusetts, United States -... | ecosystem: Environmental > Terrestrial > Soil > Temperate forest >... | reverse complement strand
CCGCGAAAAAAACGGCAGCAGTAAAGACAAGCAACGATGATTAAAGAACAAATTCAGGAAGATATGAAAACCGCTATGCGCTCTCAAGAAAAAGAGCGCTTAGCGACGATACGTTTAATTCTCTCGGCTTTAAAGCAACGCGAAGTGGATGAACGTATCGTATTAACGGATGAACAAATCCTTGCGACTCTCGATAAAATGGTTAAACAACGCCGTCAATCGATTGACGAATTCCAAAAAGGCAATCGACCTGATTTAGTGGAAAAAGAACAAGCTGAGTTAGTCATTATTCAAAAATATCTGCCTGCTCAATTAAGCGAACAAGAAGTCAAAACTTTAATTGAAAACGCTATTCAACAATCAGGTGCGACTTCCGGTAAAGATATGGGCAAAGTGATGGGGATTTTAAAACCTCAAGTCCAAGGCCGTACGGATGTTAGTAAAGTTAGCGCGCTCGTAAAAGAACGCTTAGGCTAAAGATCCCCGCTTCCGTGGGGATGACTGTTAGGCTATTATGATGTTCTATGACAGAACGCATACCCCGAGAATTTATCCAGCAATTATTAAACCGAGTCGATCTTATTGAATTGATCGATAATCGCGTGCCTTTACGCAAAAAAACGGGTCAAAACTTTTTCGCCTGCTGCCCTTTTCATGATGAAAAAAGCGCCTCTTTTTCAGTCAGCCAAGCCAAACAATTTTATTATTGTTTTGGGTGTGGGGCGCATGGCAATGCGATTGATTTTTTAATGCAATACGATCGATTATCTTTTCCGGAATCCATTGAAGCGCTTGCTAAACAAGTTGGCGTTGAAGTTCCTAAAGAAATTCGTAACAACGATAAGCGTGAAGAAAATTTTGATGCGCTTTATGATTTAATGGGTGAGATCTCTAAATATTATCAAAAAGAATTAAGACAAGCGGAAGGTGCTATTAATTATTTAAAAAATCGCGGGATCACGGGCGAAATTGCGAAAAAATTTGAAATCGGTGTGGCATCTCCCGGTTGGGATCATGTATTAAAAACTTTTGAAAAAGATAAACAGCATTTATCAACCCTAGGCATGTTAATTAAAAAAGATGACGGTGGATATTACGATAGGTTCAGAGATCGCATCATGTTTCCTATTTTGGATAGACAAGGTAGAACCATTGGATTTGGTGGAAGAATTATTGATCAAGGGGAACCTAAATATTTAAATTCGCCAGAAACCCCTATTTTTCAGAAAGGGCATGAGCTTTATGGACTTTATCAAGCTTTACAAGCCAATCGCCAATTACAAAGAGCGTTGATTGTTGAAGGGTACATGGATGTAATTGCCCTATTTCAATTGGGAATTACCTATTCAGTAGCGACTTTAGGAACCGCAACGACTGCGACTCATATTAAAAAATTATTACGTTACACTTCGGATATTTTATTTTGTTTTGATGGGGATAAAGCAGGACGTACTGCGGCTTGGCGTGCGTTATTAGTGACACTCCCTGTGATGCAAGATGGCTTACAAGTGCGGTTTATGTTTTTACCGGAAGGCGAAGATCCTGATACGTTAGTTCGCAAAGAAGGTAAAACTGTTTTTGAGCAACGTATTCAAAAAGCCATGCCGCTTTCTGATTTCTTTTTCCAAACTATTGCAGAACAGGCAGACTTAACCAGTGCTGATGGTCGTGCGCGGTTTATAAAACTTTCCAAAGAACATTTAGATACACTGCCACAAGGTATGTTTAAAGATATCATGTTTGAAGAATTGGCCAAAAAAGCGCGGCTCTCATCGGATCATTTCACAACGCCTAAGGCTAGAGTCAAAGCAACACAGCGCCCCACCCAAAACCAAACGGCTTCCCCTTTGCAATTAGCCATGACTTTGCTTATTCAAAATCCTCAGCTGATTGAACATTTAGCTGAACCCATCCCCGTATTGGATATCCAAGAATTTAGTATTTTTTGCAAAATAGTGGAAATATTAAAAATCGAACCCAAACTCACCACAGGGGCTTTATTGGAACATTGGCGTGACCAAGAAGAAAGCCAGATGATTGCAAAACTTGCCCAAGTTGAACATTTGATACCCATAGCCGGGATCCAAAACGAATTTATCGATTCTTTAAAACGCTTAAAAAAGCTCGCTCGAGCCCAAAAGATTGAGAAAATGCTCTCCCTGGCGGCTATTTCGGGGCTTTCTGACCAAGAAAAACAAGATCTTTCTGCTTTAATTCAAGAAGATAAGGGTTAACTGCCTCCAAAACCATTAAACTCATCTATACTCAATATTGTACTAGTTCAAAACAGCAACAAACGATATAATACCAGGCTACTTTAGCTCAAATTATGTAATTAACTGAATAAGTTACGAGGGCCTATGGACCAAGATCAACAACGCTCACGTTTGAAAGAATTGATTGCTCGCGGCAAAGAGCAAGGCTATTTAACCTATGCTGATGTCAATGACCACCTACCACCGGATATTAATGACCCCGAACAAATAGAAGATATCATTAGCATGATTAATGATATGGGCATACGTGTATCTGAAGTCCCACCCGAAACCGAAGAATTATTACTCGTTGACCAAGAAACGGCAGACGATGAAGTGGCTGAAGAAGAAGTTGCAACCGCTCTTGCAGCATCTGTTGATAGCGAGTTTGGTCGAACGACTGATCCTGTTCGTATGTATATGCGTGAAATGGGTAGCGTTGAATTATTATCGCGCGAAGGTGAAATTGCGATAGCGAAGCGTATCGAAGAAGGCATGAACCAAATGCTAACCACGCTTGCTAATCAACCACAAATGATTGCCGATGTATTAGCAGATTACGATCGCGTCGAAAAAGGTGAAATGCGTTTAAGTGATGTGATCAGTGGTTACATTGAACCACCCGCTATTTTAGGTGAAGAAGATGAAGAAAAACCCATTGTTCCTATTGCAGTTGATGAAGAAAAAGAAGAGGAAGAAGGTGAAGCCGGCGGTGAATTCCTAGAAGAAGACACAGGTCCTGATCCTGAACTTGCACGTGAACGTTTTACTGAATTACGTAATTTTTACAATGATGCCATTAAAGCAGAAAAGAAGCACGGCGCTAAACATAAAACCGCTATAAAAAAACGTGAAGCACTCAGCAAATGCTTTACGGATATTAAATTAGCGACGCGTCAATTTAATAAACTTTCCAAAAAAATGCGTGGTCTTTTAGATGAGATTCGTTCCCAAGAACGTTACATCTTAGATTTATGTGTCAATAAAGGAAAAATGCCGCGCAAAGCTTTCATTAATTCTTTTTTAAATAATGAAACGAATACTGAATGGATGGTACAACACGAAGGTAAAAATTATTACGCTGAAATAGAAAAATTCTTACCTGAAATTCACCGTGCGCAGAAAAAATTAATTGCGCTCGAAGAATGGATGAGCATGACGATTTCTGAAATCAAAGAAGTGAATCGTCGTATGTCTATTGGTGAGGCCAAAGCGAGACGCGCTAAAAAAGAAATGGTTGAAGCGAATTTACGTTTAGTTATTTCTATCGCGAAAAAATATACTAACCGCGGTTTACAATTCTTAGATTTAATTCAAGAAGGTAATATCGGTTTAATGAAAGCTGTTGATAAATTCGAATACCAACGCGGCTATAAATTCTCAACTTATGCAACCTGGTGGATACGCCAAGCTATTACTCGCTCGATTGCCGATCAAGCACGTACGATCCGTATTCCGGTACATATGATTGAGACGATTAATAAATTAAATCGTATTTCACGCCAATTGTTACAAGAAACAGGAGTTGAGCCTACCCCTGAAGAATTAAGCAAGCGCATGGACTTACCCGAAGACAAGATCCGCAAAGTCTTAAAGATTGCTAAAGAACCTATCTCCATGGAAACCCCAATTGGTGACGATGAAGATTCTCACTTAGGCGATTTCATCGAAGATACTGGCATCGAATCTCCAATTGAAGCCGCAACCAATTTTGGCTTATCTGAAGCGACTCAAAAAATATTAAACACCTTAACGCCAAGGGAAGCCAAAGTCCTCCGCATGCGTTTTGGTATTAATATGAACACGGATCATACTTTAGAAGAAGTCGGCAAACAGTTTGATGTAACCCGCGAACGTATTCGTCAAATCGAAGCGAAAGCCTTACGCAAACTGCGTCATCCTTCAAGATCCGAACAATTGCGTAGTTTCTTAGAAGAACAAGAATAAGCCACTCTGGTCGTCCCCGTAAAAACGGGGACCTCCCTTCTGATTAAAAACCCTAGAAAATCCCCCCACCTCTCAGTATACTTGCACCTCTCGGGCCCATAGCTCAGTTGGTTAGAGCAGAGGACTCATAATCCTTTGGTCCTAGGTTCAAGTCCTAGTGGGCCCATAAATTACATTCCTTCCATAATTCACTCGAGCTCCAATTTTCCCCCACGCATCTCAATAATAAAGTTAAAAAGGCTACATAGGAGAATTTTATGACCAGAAATATTATCATCACCGGTGCAATGGGCAGCGGCAAGTCCACTGTCTTAAAATTGTTAAAAGCAGAAGGGTTCGCGGTAGTTGAGGAACCTGCAAGAGAAATACTAGCTGAACAACGTAGCATTGAAGATGAGGGAGTTCCAGAGAAAAACCCAAAACTATTTATTCAATTGCTTTTATCGCGGGCTATTTATCACTACAAACAAATGCAGGGTACATATGATACGGTTATTTTTGACAGAGGCATACCTGATAATATTGCCTATGCTCAATTATTCAAATTACATTATTTTCCAGCACACCATGCCGCAAAACTATACCCATATGATACAAACGTATTTATTTTTCCGGCGTGGGAAGAAATATACACAACTGACGATGAGCGAATCATGTCGTTTGAGGCAGCTAAAGCATTTGGTGATGACGTGCAGAAAATTTACAAGGAATATGGCTATAACCTTATTGAAGTTCCTTGTATCTCGCCAGAAGAACGTGCGCGATTTATTAAAGAAAGAATTTAGCTATAACGTTTAAATATTAAAATTAAAGGGGTCAAGTATCAAATTGATAGAGGTTACAATCAAACTACCTCTTTCAATTTGATACTTGACCCCTTTCTTTACTCAAAACCGTCACATAAAAAATAACCCAAGAAAGTACAGCGCTAATGATAAAAGCGAATCCCATAGGCATTTGGGTGTCATGTGGCATTAACGCAATCCAACCGCTGAAAATTGCGCCGCCCAATAATCTTGTTGAATAAAATAAAGCGCTCGCAATGCCTGTGATATGCGGAAAAGGATGGAGCAATCCTGCTGAGGTATTGGGAAAAACTAAAGAGGCAGAAAATAACAGCAGCATTGCAGGTCCTAATATAACACCCGTATTAATAGATCCCATAAATTCAAATAACAACATAGTTAAACCGGCTATCAACATTAAAACGAGTCCCGATTGCAAAATCATATTCATATCAAATCGAGATACTAATTTGCTATTGGAAAATGCACCTACTGCAAAAGCCACGCTGGTTGCTACATACACCCAACCGTATTCAATGGGACTTAAACCCACGACTTCTTCTAATAAAATAGGACCTGCAGTAATCCAAGCTAAAATAGCGCCATAGGTAAGCAAGCTACAGGAAGCATAGCCAATAAAGAAAGGACTACTCAGTAATGTGCGGATATTTTGTTTTAAGATAGGGTATCTTAAATTTTCTCTATTAAGATGCTGATTGGTTTCTGGGATTTTAAAAATAAAAACTATGAAAGCGAGGATCGAAAGCATTGTCGTTAGCGCAAATATCGCTCGCCATCCTAAATAAGTTTGAATATAACCCCCCAATAAAGGCGCGAGGGCCAATGAGACTACAAACACAACACCCGCATAAGACATATATTTAGAAAGTGTTGGGCCTAAAAAAAGATCATGCAAAATAGCCGTACCCACCGCTAATGTCGCCCCTGCACCCAAGGCTTGGCACAATCTGCCTAAAAGTAACGTCTCAATATTGGGAGCTACAAAGCAAATAAGGCTACCCAAAGAACAAAGAAACAACCCCACCACCATGGGTTTGCGGCGGCCATAACCATCGGAGATTGGCCCATAAATGAGCTGGGAAATACCATACCCAAAAGCATAGATAGTTAAGGTTAACTCCACATTTTGCATAGGAGTTTTGAATGCACTGGCGATGGCCGGAAAAGAAGGCAAATACATATCAGCCAATACTTGACCCAAGGCTTGTATGATGACGATGATTGAAAAAATAAAACCTTTAGGCATCAATCTATCCTGCTTTTTATAAACTCTATTATAAGTGTGTAGAAAAGTTTAAATCAATTTGATACTAATTCTTGGAATAAAAAAAGATGGGCTATTTAAGAAACTAAAGCTGAACAATTTTAGAAAAAAATCGTACGTCATTTGTTGATTTCTAAGGGTCTACCATTTCACAAATCCACTTAACCTCGCTATAGATAATAGTGAATAATAAATCCCACCAATACAACCACAGCTAAAATCGCGACTAACCCATGAATCGTTGCTACCAACTTAGGAATTTTTTTACCTTTTAAATCATGCGTAAAAAGATACAAGCCACCTAAAGCCGCTAAGATAAATAAACCCAAACTGATCCAAAATCCAGTAATAGAATAAGTACCTATTGCAAGACAGGCTATTCCTAAGGTAGCAAATGAACCATGCGTATAAGCTAAAACTCTAGGGGGCGTTTCCCCTTGCCAAACATAAAAGATCGAAAACATGCCAAATAATGCAGCCAATATAAAAAGAATTAAAGCAGCAAAAATCATAAACTCTCGCTCCTTGTGCAGATTGATGAATCAAGAAGCTTAGTATATCCTATTGCTTAACGAGCACAATCTTAAGGGTTAGCTAAATGAATTTAATTATATTTGATATCGATGGAACCTTAACCCAAACTAACGAAGTCGATTCTATCTGTTTTGCCCAAGCGATAATGGATGTACTGGACATTCCCGAACTTAATACCAACTGGGCTTCTTATAAATATTCTACTGACTCTGGTTTATTAAATGAAATTTTTGAATCCCACTTTCAACGCTTACCGACAGAAGATGAAATCAATACTATTAAAGATAGATTTGTGAGTTATTTAAAACAAGCCTGGTTAAATGATAAATTTCTTTATTCCCCAATCCTTGGCGCTGAAACCATTTTTCGGAAAATTCAGGATTTATCCACTTGGCATATGGGCATTGCAACAGGCGCCTGGAAATCTTCCGCTTTATTTAAATTAGAATCAGCCACTATCCCGCACGTAGAACTACCCAAATCTTACGCAGATGATCACGTAGAGCGCGCGGAAATTATTAAAAAAACGATTAAACAAGCACAAGCTAAACATAAAGTTAGCCAATACGAAAAAATCATTTATGTAGGCGATAAACCCTGGGATAAACGCGCCGCTATGCAATTAGGGATTGGATTTGTGGGTATTGGCCATGAAATCATGGCAACGCATCAACCCCAAGATTTTTGCCTGCCAAACTATGAATCCGATACGGCTTTATTAGAGTATTTACAAAAATACGAACGTATTTTTGAAAAAACGACTTAACTATGTCATGATAGTTTTTTAAAGGAACTCACTCACACAAGGAATAATCTATGTCACTTATTACCATTGTTATTGTGCTAGTAGTTGTCGGCTTTTTGTTATGGTTAATCAATACTTATATCCCTATGGCGGGCTCTATTAAAACCATCTTGAATGTGGTCGTAATCATTGCCGTTATTTTATGGCTGTTATCGGCATTTGGTATTATTCATGGTATTGGCGGAGTTAAAATTTAAATCTAATTTGGATCAGGTATTTTTGGTAGTACCTGATCCATAATGAGTATTATTTAACTCAGCTTCAATCTCTTCAATCGTTGGTAAACTTGTTTTTATCTTATCAGGAATCGCTTTAGATAAAGCATACTCTGAAAACCTATAGGAACATTCATTCCTCGCAAAGCATACTCTGCAATAATTTTACTTTTTGTTTTACATAATAGAATACCGATTGTTTTGTTATCGCCTTCTTTGCGAAGTAAATCATCTACCACTGCCAGATAAAAACCGAGTTGGCCTGTATGCTCAGGTTTAAATTTAGTGGCTTTAAGTTCGATTACAACATAGCATTTTAAGTGTAAGTGATAAAAAAGCAGATCGATAAAAAACTCCTGGTCATCAAAAACAAGCGGCACTTGAGAACCCACAAAAGCAAATCCTTGACCTAGCTCAAGCAAAAAATCTCGAATGTGGGTGACAAGCCCTTCTTCGACTGCTCTTTCGTGCGCCTCTCCCAAAATAGTCAGAAAATCAAAATTGTAAGGGTCTTTTAATAAATCATGGGCAAGCCCAGATTGATTAGCAGGCAAACACTGCTGAAAATTGGATATTTTTTGACTCACCTCAGATTGGCGTTCATATAATCCGCTTTCAATTTGCATTTCTAAAACTGAACGCGACCAGCCATTCTTAAGTATTTGCTGGATGTACCAGCTACACTCATCTTTATCACTTATTCGATGCAAAAGCACAACAATATGTCCCCAAGGCAATTGGTGCACAGGCTGTGCCCCAATTTTAAACTCGGGAAATTTTTTAGCAAAAAGACGCATTCTTTTAAGGGTAGTTACGGAAAATCCCTGCATTCCAGGAACTGCCTGCCTCATATCTTTGGAAAATTGCTCTAAAAAATGATCTCCCCATTTAAAAGTTTTTTGTTTCTCAATTAACTCACTCCCTAAATCCCAATAAAATTTAACCAGCTCACTATTAGCTGATAGGGCTGCTCTTATTTGAGCTGATTTTAACCTATCCTTAACACCGCTTAAAAATGCGTGATAATTCTCATCTAAATGTAATGAGGCAACAGAATTCTTAATTTGATTCATGCTTAATTTCTCCGTTTTATTAAAATTTTTCAAAAAGGAATTGGAAATAGAGAAGATCAAAAATTCTGAGAGGTAAAACGGAGGAATTACTTTGTTAATTGTAATGATATTTTTTTAAAGGTCAATGATAAACATTAAGTTATTAGGTTATAATACTCTTCATCAAACATGTCGACACCGGATCATATTTTGAAAAACTATTACCTCACAGACATCAACCTTTTCTTAAAGCTCGCTGTGCCCCTTATTCTCACCGGCTTAATCGAAGCCTCAGTCGTATTTTTTTCAAATATTTTTTTAGCACATTTAGGTCCTTTAGAATTAGCGGCGGGAGCTTTAGTTAGCTGGTTATTTGCGACTTTAATGTGCATCATGTGGGGTGGATTATCTTCTGCTAGTGTTTTTGTTGCGCTTAAGTTAGGCGAAAAAGATAATCAAGGTATTGCTTTTGTGTTACGAGACGCTTTGTTCATTGCACTAATGTTTATGGTTCCAGCTGCTTTATTACTTTGGTATGCGCCACCTATTTTATTGTTTTTTGGGCAAGATCCGCTTTCCGTCTCGCTTGCCACTAAATATTTGCATGCGCTTGTTTGGGCAGTGCCGCCCGATTTTACTACCTTAGTTTTATTTCAATTTTTAATTGGATTAGGTCAGACGCGAACTGTATTGGTTTTTACTTTATTATGGGTACCGCTTAATATTTTTTGCAATTATGCTTTTGTATTTGGTCGGTTTCATTTCCCCAATTTAGATATTGCAGGTATAGGCTGGGGAACTTCTCTCGCTTACTGGATAACACTGATAGGAATGGTGATCTATTTATTCGCAAGACCCTATTATAGAAATTTTTTGAAAATGATTAAACCCTTTCATCGTCCGTATTTTTATTCTGATTTATTATTAGTTGGAATCCCTATGGGCGCTATGTATTTAATTGAAATTTCTTTTCTTTTTATCCTGACGTTATTAATGGGCCGCATGGGCAATGAAATACTTGCCGCCAACCAAATTGCTTTACAATTTGGCGGCTTAGTTTTTATGGTTTTATTTTCAGCAGCACAAGGGCTTGCCGCAAGAATGGGTCATTTATTAGGTGCGGATGACTATCAAGCGGCAGAACGCGCGACTTATATTGGCGTTTCAATTATGTTTATCCTAATTTTTATAAGCGCACTTTGCTATTGGTTTTTGCCTTATCAACTCATTGGCTGGGATCTTAATGTCAACAACCCTAACAATGCAAAAATTATTAGTTATGCTAAAAGTTTTTTAGCCGTTAGTGCGGTTTTTCAATTACTAGAATCTATTAGAGTCATGCTATTTGGATCTTTATGCGCATTGAAAGATACGCGTTTTACTTTGATCATCTCTATTCTAAGTTTTTGGTGTATTGCATTACCTTTAGGTTATTTCTTTTCAACTTATGGTGCGACAGGTTTTTGGTATGGCATTGTGATAGGATCTACGTTTAGTTCAAGCGTATTGATTTGGCGATTTCGTTTTAGGATGAAACAATTAAGGAGAAATGCGTGAGATTAGCTAAATATTTTATATTATTCTTGTTTTTAACCAATGTTAGCTATGCAGCAAACGTCACCAATAACCTACAGGGCGTTGGCCCTGATGATGCTATGATTAATCCTTATTTTTGTATTCAAAATGCAGGTGGGGCTGTCACTTATTCTTTAAAGCACGGCGAAACAGTCGATGGAAATAAATATAGTGACAATTTGTGGTATGTAGGAGGGGCATTACGCTTTGGGGGTTGTGATGCTGATAAAAATACTTATCTAGGTTATGTTGGCGCAAGTGTAGCTACTCAGCCCCACAGTAATTCGATGACTTATACGGCCCCTAAAGCTGGCGTTCATCTCACTCTTTCTAATTATGCAATTACCAGCGATGACACTGGCACTATCACCGGTAAAATTGACTATACGGCTATTAATCCAAACTTTAATTTACTAGCACCTAATCAAAACACTAACTGGTCTTTTGTAGGAATTAATTTATCAGGACTCGAATTTGATAAAGTGATTAACCCGATCGTTGTTCCCAATCTTTCTTCAGAAGATTCCAACACAGATTACACGGATCTTGGTGACACACAAAAATTTATTAAAGCCGGTATGAATACCGTGCGTGTGCCAATTAGTTGGGGGTATTTACAATTAAAGGGTGCAGGACAAGGTGATTTAAATCTTTCTTACTATAACTCATTTGTAAAACCTCTTCTCGAATCTCTTACTTCGGCAAAAGTTTATGCGGTAGTCGATATGCATGCGTATATGCGTTATTCTGTTTTTGGAAAAGAATACTCAGGCTGTGGTGCCACAGGTCCTTGCCCCGATGGTACTTTAGTAACAGATGCAAACGCTTATCAAGATATTTGGTCTAAGTTATATACGTTGATGTCTCAAGATTCAAAAATCAATATGGATTATATTTTATTAGATTTAATGAATGAACCGGTCGATGTGCCGAATGATTCTGTTTTTACGATTCAAACTTCCGTAATTAAAAAATTACGCAATCAAGGATTTCAAGGCTATATTTTAGTAGAAGGTAATGCCTGGTCAGGATTACATTCTTGGACAACAGCAAACTGGACATCTACTGATGGCAAAACCACTTACACCAATGCTAGTTTATTCACTAAAGAAAATTTTAACAATGCTGGCATTACAGACTTAAGTAAAATTATTATCAACGTGCACCAATATTTTGATAATAATTATAGCGGCACTGGCACGCAATGTTTAACAGATTTAACAACAACGGGCGCTAATGGATTTAATTTGGATGCGTTTGTCGATTATTTACAAAGAAATAATTTAAAAGCGATGGTAACTGAATTTGGCAGCGGAACAGATAGCACGACTTGCTCTACTGCTTTAACTCAATTTATGGATTATTTAAAAAATAATACCGCTAATAATAAAGACTACGGATTTTTAGGATGGACCATTTGGAGCACAGGACATGGTTGGGGTAATTATAACTTAAGAGTAACGCCCACCTCTTATCATATGACCGTACTTAATAAATATTTACAGGCTTCTAATGAATAAAAAAGGTGTTTTATTAATTAATTTAGGCACGCCCGATAACTGCGATAATAAATCAGTCTATAGCTATTTAACGCAATTCTTAAATGACCCCTACGTCATTGATTTACCTTTTTTTATGCGTTGGCCTTTAGTGAATTTAGTTATCGTTCCTTTTCGTCACAAAAAAACGGCTGAAGCGTATCAAAAAATATGGACGAAAGAAGGCTCTCCTCTGCGTTTAAATTCTATGAACTTAGCAAAAGCCCTTTCTGTTGCATTAGGTTCTGACTATCAAGTTGAACTCGGCATGCGATATGGAAAGCCCAGCATTACCTCCGCCATAGAAAAATTAAAAAATACAGAAGAAATTATTGTCATCCCTTTATTTCCGCAATATTCTCATGCCGCAACAGGATCAGCCATTGCAAAAGTTTCAAGTCTTTCAAAACCAATTATCATAAAAGATTTTTATAATAATCCTGGGTTTATTGAAAGCTATGCTGAAATTATTAAAAATAATACTGCCAATAAAAATATTGATTTTATTTTGTTTAGCTATCACGGATTACCTGACAAACCTATTAATCAGATTTATCAAAATCAATGTCATGAAACCACAAGATTAATAACAGAAAAATTAAATTTATCTAAAGATCATTATCAAACGACTTTCCAATCCAGGTTGGGACGAACACCCTGGATTAAACCTTATACGGATTTAGTATTGCCTGAATTAATTCAAAAAGGCATAAAAAATATTGCAATTGTTTGCCCTTCTTTTGTAGCGGATTGTTTGGAAACTTTAGAAGAAATTAATATTCGAGCGAGAGAACAGTGGCAATCGTTAGGCGGAAGTGAATTTACTTTTATTCCTTGTTTGAATGCGGATTCGCAATGGGTTGAGGCTTTAGCCTCTATCGTTTTGAAACAAACGCATTCCCTTTAATATAAAATCTCAATAATCTTTTCGCCCAATGTTTGGCGTAATCAACCCCTACTCTAGGTTTTTTTACAATCGTAAATTTCTCTTTGCTTCCCTCAGTAATAAAAAATTCATCCGAAAGTAAATCATGTCCATGCAGTCTTTTATCAATCTCCATCGCGCGACATAAAAGACCCGGGCCGCTGGTTTTATCTTGAATATTTTTGATAGGCTCCAAGGCGCGAATTAATACAGCAGAAGCATGCCCTTCCTCTTCTGTGACCACATTCATGCAATAATACATGCCATAAATTAAATAAACATAAGCGTGTCCTGGTGGACCAAACATCACTTTCGTTCGCGGCGTTAATCCTTTGGCAGAATGCGCAGCAAGATCATGCGGACCTAAATAAGCTTCGACTTCGACAATTTTACCTATGCGCTCACCTTCTGGTGTTTTATGAACCAAATATTTACCGAGCAAATCTTTTGCAACCTCTACCGTATCTCGGTCATAGAAGGATCGATTAAGCTTTTTCATGGGTAAAAATCTCTGGTAAACTAGGCGCCAACTTTAAAATCATCATTCTAAGGAACCTGACATGTTGATACAACCCAAGATTCGGGGATTTATTTGTACAACGGCCCATCCTAAGGGCACTCGTAAGGTAGTTTCTGATCAAATTAACTACGTAAAATCCAAAGATCCTATCAAAGGTCCTAAAAATGTATTAATTATTGGGGCATCAACTGGTTACGGATTAGCCAGTCGCATTGTGGCAACTTTTGGTGCTGGCGCTAAAACCATTGGTGTGTTTTATGAAAAAGAAGCGGATGATAAACGCACGGCATCAGCCGGTTGGTATAACACCGCTGCTTTTGAACAAATTGCACACGCTGAAAAACATTATGCTAAAAGCATTAATGGCGATGCTTTTTCAACTGACATTAAACAACGCACGGCAGAATTAATTCGCGAAGATTTAAAACAAATTGATTTAATTATTTATAGTTTAGCCTCCCCTAGACGGGTACATCCTGTCACTGGCCAAGTCTATTCTTCTGTACTAAAACCCATTGGACAAACTTTCACGAGCAAAACTGTTGATGCTTTTCGCGGTGAAGTGAAAGAAATTACGATTGAGCCTGCAACCGATGAAGAAATTGAAAATACGATTGCGGTCATGGGCGGTGAAGATTGGGAAATGTGGATAGATTTTTTAATGAAAGAAAATTTATTAGCAGAAGGCGCCACTACTGTCGCTTATTCTTATATTGGCCCAGAACTCACTCACGCAGTCTATAAAGAAGGGACTATAGGTAGAGCTAAAGATCACTTACGTATCACAGGTGATAAATTAGACAAAAAATTAAAAAATTTAAATGGACGCGCACTATTATCTGTCAACAAAGCAGTCGTAACACAAGCAAGCGCTGCTATTCCCGTCGTACCACTTTATATTTCACTATTACTAAAAGTCATGAAAGAAAAAGGGACTAGCGAAGGTTGCATTGAACAAATTTATCGTTTGTTTAAAGATAATTTATATTCTACGACTGGCTTACATACTGATGAGCTGGGTCAAATTCGTATCGATGAATTTGAAATGGAAAAAGATATTCAAGAAAAAATCGCTGCGCTTTGGCCAAAAATTACCACAGAGAATTTAGAAACATTGACTGATATAAAAGAATATCGTAGAGAATTTAATCGTTTGTTCGGATTTGATGCAGAGGGGATAGATTATAATCAAGAGACGGATCCAATTGTCAAAATTGAATCAATTAGTTCTATCCTGACATAATCTGATATAATTGCCGAATGAACAGGACCAAGGGATTTATTTTTCTTTTTTTTCTATTGATAGGGATAATCAATCCTTGTTTTGCTTTGACTCATCATCATAAAAAACATCATGTACGACATAAAACTCACAAACACATTATTGCCTGTATTCCAAATCGTAAACCCGATACTGTCATACCAGAAGAAACACCTACACCTCATAGGAGTTTTGCAGCATCCATAGGCCAACGCTTAGTAAGCTTCGTACATAAAACAGTAGATACTATACGCTATAGTGCTTACAAACTTGGCGGCACCCACTTTGATCCTTCGCGGGGAATTTATATCGTCGACTGCTCTACGTATGTAGATAACATTCTTGAAGAAGTTTACCCACGTGCGTATTCAAGCCTAGTGAATTCAGTCGGCACAGATAAACCCACCTCACAACATTATTATGATTTTTTTAATGGATTAAATAATCGATCACGTCATTATTGGAATAAGGTCGATGATGCCGCACAATTGCAAGCTGGTGATATCTTAGTTTTTCGTTATAAACAACCCCATAAAGCTTTAACTCAAGGTCATGTGATGGTGGTTATGGACACACCTACCCGTTTTCATAATGCTATCTCATTACAAGTTGCAGATTCTGCACCAGTTGGCCATAGCAATGACACTCGCGAATCGCATGTTTCTGGGATTGGAATTGGAACTATGCTATTAAAAATTAATCCCCGAACTGGCGAACCCTCTGCTTATGCTTGGAAAGAAAATTCCTCCTGGAAAGGGCATGTCCATTTTGCAATGGCTAGACCTAGGGAAATATCATGAAAGCAAAAATACGCGGCACAGAAATTTATTTTGATATAGCAGGGATGCAAATTGCGCCGGTAAAATCAGACTTTGAAGAAAGACCGGTTGTGTTTATGTTACATGGTGGCCCTGGTGGCGATCATTTACGTTTTAAACAACATTCAGCAGAATTTCAGGAAGTGGCGCAATTAGTTTTTATTGATCATCGAGGCTGCGGGCGCAGCAAAAAAACTAAAGCGTCAGATTACACTTTAGAAAATAATATTGAAGATATAGAAGCTTTACGTAAACATTTAGGTTTAGAAAAAATCTGTATTATAGGAGTTTCATACGGTGGAATGGTCGCACAAGGTTATGCCATTCGTTATCCTAAAAATGTTGAGAAATTAATTTTAGTTGTTACTGCTCCGAGTTACCGCTGTTTAGAAGAAGCGAAGAAAAATTTACTGGAAAAAGGCAATAGCAAACAAATCAAAATTACAGAACATCTATGGAATGGTACTTTTAAAAATGCCAAACACGTAGGCGAATATTTCAAATTAATGGATCCCATGTATTCTATGGTATCTAAAAAGAAAAAAAAGCCCGTCTTTGCAAAATCCAAAACCATTTGGTCACATGAAGCGCTCAACCAAGGATTTGGTGGATTTTTAAGAAAGTTTGATTTTATCCCTCATTTAAAAAAAATTACCTGCCCCACTTTAATTTTAGCGGGAGAACAAGATTGGATATGTAGTCCCAATCAATCAAAAATCATGGCAAAACACATCCCCCATTCTCAATTAAAAATCTTTAAAAATTGCGGACATGTGATTGCCGTCGATGCCCATAAAAATTACATCAATACAATCAAAGGGTTCTTGCGCCCAAAAAAAAGAAAAAAATGATATAATGGTTAGATGAATACTTCATGGAAGAACATTGAACCTGCTTCCGTTTATTCCCCCCAAAAAAAGGTGCGGAAGGGTTTATTAACATTTGCCTACAAACAATTACCCATGTCTCAAATGGCCTCTTTTTTTTGCGCGACGTTGATTTATTTAGGCCTACATAATGTTTTACCAAACGCTAAAACCCTTCAATTCTGGTACTTTTCTATTTTCTTGATAGCCCTCTGCAGAATAACATCAGGGATCACTTACCAAAAATTACTTTATAACCATACCAAACCAAAATTTTCATTTTGGAAGAAAATATATTTTTGGGGCGCGGTATTAGGAGGAGCTGCATGGGGAATAGTAGGCGGATTTTTCTTTCCTGAGGTAGATCACATTCATCAAATCTTTATTATTTTTATTCTGGCAGGTGTGACAGCGGGCGGTATTCCCTCTCTGGCTGCAGAACTAAAAGCTTCTATTTTTTTCATGATCACTTCTCTATCACCTTTAGTTTTTAGATTGTTTTATAATGACCTCCAAGATATCTTCATTTTATTTGGTTCCGGATTGGTTGCTTATTGTATTTCACTGATTTTATTTTCTATGAATACGCATAACATTATAAAAAAATCCATCCGCATTCAATGTGAAAATGAACAATTAGTCGAAACACTTTCTCGTTCTAAAATTCAACTTGAAAATATTAATACCAAACTAAAAGATGCCGCTACTCATGATCCTTTAACGGGTATCGCTAATCGTCTTTTATTAGAAGCTTACCTTAAAACTGCCATAGAACAGGCTAAACATAATCAAGCCAATGTCGTTCTCATGTATCTGGATATTGATAATTTTAAACAAATTAATGACGTCTATGGCCATCATGCGGGCGATAAATTATTAATGGCCTCAATCAGCCGAATAAAAAAAGTGATTAGAAAAACAGATTTAGTCGCGCGCCTAGGAGGAGATGAAATTATTATTGCCTTAGCCGATATCACAGAACTAGACATCATTAAACGATTAGCCAATCAGCTTTGTCAAATTACTAATCGCCCCATTAAAATTAATGATCAAACCATCAATACAACCATTAGTATTGGGATTAGCATTTATCCTATTGATGGCTCGGATATGGATATCCTTTTATCGAAAGCTGATAAAGCCATGTATTACATCAAAAAACACGGCAAGAATGGATATCGCTTTTCTACCCCTGCAACAGAACTCGAAACGACTATGCAAACGCAATAAAAGAAGCCTATAATAAATAACCTTAGATCATTGCAATCAAAACGGATATTGAAGCTATGTATCATGATTTTTATCAATTTAAAGAAAATCCATTTAATGTAACGGCAGACCCAGACTTTTTCTTTTCGAGCAAATACCACTCTGAAGCTATTTCTAATCTGGTTTATGGCATTGAACAAAGAAAAGGCATACTCGTTATTACGGGAGAGATAGGCACTGGAAAGACTACTCTCTGTCGAAAATTACTCAATCAATCTGATCCTTCAGTCAAATTTGCCTTTTTATTCAATCCAAAATTTTCAGAACTCGAATTACTCAAGATGATCGTGATGGATCTTGGTATCTCGACTAAACAAAATAATAAGTTTGGACTGGTTAAAGCGTTAAATGAATTTTTGATTACTGAAGCAAACCGCGGCCATAATGTCGTGATAGTCGTTGATGAAGCACAAAACTTAGGTGTCAAACAATTAGAACAAATTCGCTTGCTTTCTAATATTGAAACTCAAAAAGAGAAATTATTACAAATAATTTTAGTCGGACAACCAGAATTACATGAGAAATTGCAACTCCCCGAATTGCGCCAATTAAAACAAAGGGTAGCGGTTTATTTCCATTTAAAATCCTTAGAAAAAAATGATATTAAAAATTATATTCAGCATAGAATTTCCAAAGCCGTGCGCTTTGAAAATACGATTAGCAAAATTAATTTTACGGATGCTGCGCTAGAGAGCATTTTTCGTTATACCCAAGGCTCACCTAGATCCATTAATATTTTATGTGATCGAGCTTTATTAGCAGGGTTTGTTGCGGATACCCATTCGATTGACGAAATGATTATTGAAAATTGCGCCAAGGAGGTTATGCATTGTGAGTATCATTTATGAAGCTTTAAAAAAAACACAAGAACAACGTGAGCCTATCAGAGAAATGGCTGCCCCGGTAAAAAAAATTTCTGCCAAACGTACCAAAACCAGAATATTTTTTTATGGAATGATGATTGCACTGATCTTTTTGGCAAATTACCCTGCTTTTAAAAAGAATCATCATCCGGTGAAAACTATTGCAAAATTAACACCACCCACAGCCCCTGTAACACCCCCGGCGGTGACTAGCCCACCGGTAATACAGCAACCTATAGTTCTCAATGGGATTTTTATTTCCAATCAAAAACAAACGGCGCTAATAGACAACCAATTTTATACGCTGGGCGATACCATACAGGGAATGAAGATCATCTCTATAGAGACCAAGAGTGTAAAACTTCAAAATGCTAATGGTAGTATTTTAGAACTCCATTCAAGAGTCTAAGTCTCCTGCTAATTTTGAAAATTCAGCCAGAGTACACGAATCTCCCTGACAACCAGGGATTTTTAGTACTTTTCCATTAAAAGAAACTTTAATATATTGTTTCTGGCCATTTTCATATAAAGAAAAATTCAAATCAGAAGCAAAGGGAGGCGGTGTATCTAACGGTGTTTGCATACCACTCATGACGGATAAAATCGTTGTGTCATGCGCTACATATAAAATATATTTTAAAGCACTTTGTTTTTTGCTGGCGTCATTTAAATAATCGATCACAGTACTTAAGAACTCATGCGCTAAAGGCGCACCGACTTCTTTATGTTTCTCTCTATAAGCAATTGCCCAACCCGCTGTCGCTATAATTTCTTTTGTATCTTGCTCGCTAAGTCCTTTAGGTATAGTAATATGGTGTAATTGACGAATAAATAAATCATCGCCCAAATGAATTAAATCAGTTAGTTTCGCAATGGTTAAACCCGAAGCTTCACTCCATTTTTTAAACTTAGCTGAAACACTGGCTGTTTTTGCTTTCCACTCAGGTGTTTCGTAAACATACTTTTCTAATAAAGGCTTAAGCTGGTGCGGCTGATCATAGGCCGCTAGCAAATTATCGTGCTTCTTTGGAACGGAGTGAATAGGTATTGGCTGAAATTGATGAGGGAGAGTCATAGACCCAGTCCCTAAAGGATAGAGTCCCAACAAAAATGCTTCTGCGCTCATTAACGTACGATTAGTATCGGTTGATCGCACATACAAAGTATCATCCTGATAATGGTTAGGCAAAAGATGATAATGTTCGATATATATTTTTCGTTTACTTTCCCCCAGTTTAAATTCCTGCAACATGCCCTCAGGTGTTAACTCGGCTAAACCTTCTTTCCAATAGTGAGGATCTTTGGGCAAATCATGCATGGGCGCTCTATCGCCATGACGTATAAGATCGATGGCAAAAATTAATTTTTCATTTGCGTTAGCAACAGTTATCATAAAAAATAAACTTAATAGAGATAAGGAACGCTTCATTAATTTTCTCCCAATAATGTTGCGACAAATTTATCATAAAGGACGATAAAAAACTGTGAAAATTGCATTGCTCTTATTACTTTTATTAACTATTTTTGGGCCTTTAATGATATTAGCTCGAGGAGATATGGATTTTTCTCTTCATTATCAAACCGCCGATCGATCCAGCACCCATCTTGCGCCTGATCCTAAAACAAACCCTCAAGCTATTATCCAAATCTATGCCGCGCGCGCCTTTAATTGGCGTGGTTTAGTGAGTGTTCATACTTGGATTGCCACAAAAGCTGAAAACGCTAAAGACTATACTGTTTATCAGGTGATTGGCTGGTTAGCGTTTAGAGGATTACCGCCGCTTAACATACATCAAGATATCCCCGATCGGTCATGGTTTGGTCAAAAACCCGAGGTCATTTTAGATCTACGCGGTCCTGAAGCTCAAAAACTCATTCCAAAAATTCAAAGTGCAGCAGAAAAATACCCCTATGCTGATCGCTACGATACGTGGCCTGGCCCCAATAGCAATACTTTTCCAGCCTTTGTAGCCCGAGAAATCCCAGAGCTAAAGCTTGTTATGCCAGCCAATGCCATAGGTAAAGATTTTTTACCTAACCATCAGTTTTTCGCAAGAGCCCCAAGCGGAACGGGCTATCAATTTTCTGTGTTTGGCTTATTCGGTATTTTAATAGCCCGTAGCGAAGGACTAGAAATTAATCTATTAGGGTTAGTTTATGGTTTTAACCCTCTGACCTTAACACTTAAATTACCAGGATTAGGAGATCTTAGCTTAAGGCGTTATCATAGCACCCCATGAAAGCCTACACTTTTGATCAACCCATAGGTATTTTTGATAGCGGCATTGGCGGCTTAACCGTTGCGCATGCGCTGGTTAAACTTTTACCCCAGGAAAATATTATCTATTTTGGCGATACCGCCCATATGCCTTATGGTGATAAATCCACAGCAGCCATTCAGGCTTATTCTATTAAAATTGCGCATCTTTTATTACAACAAAACTGTAAGCTTATTTTAATTGCTTGCAACTCAGCATCAGCGGCGGCCTTTGATTTAGTCAAAGAATATGTAGGCAGTAAAGCGATCGTCATGAATGTCATAGATCCCGTCATTCATCTTTTGCGTGATCACTATAAAAATAAACAAGTGGGATTAATTGGCACAAGACAAACGGTTAATTCTAATGTTTATAAGAAAAAAATTGATAAACTCAATAACGGTATTAACGTTATCTCGCATGCGACCAACTTGCTGGCTTCAGCCATTGAAGAATTTGGCAATAATAAAGTTATAGATAGTTTACTCGAAGAGTACTTAACTCATCCTTCACTTAATAATATGGATGCGCTAGTCTTAGCCTGCACCCATTATCCTTATATTAAAGATAAAATTGCGAATTATTACGCCAACAAAATTGAAATTATTGATCCTTCACAAACGGTTGCCAAAGCAGTAAAAGCCCACTTAGAACAAGATAATTTAGTCAATCAATTAAACGAATCCCCTACCAAACATTTTTATGTGTCTGACTATACCGATTCATTTGCTGCCAATGCGAAAAAATTTTTTGGCGCCGAAATTACACTCGAACATTATCCACTGTGGGATTAACATGAATTATCGCCATGAGTTTCACGCCGGTAGTTTTACCGATGTATTTAAACATATTGTATTAGTCGCACTATTAGAATCTTTTAAGAAAAAAGAAAATCCTTTTTTTTATTTTGAAACGCATGCGGGTAATGGAAAATATGATCTTGCCTCTTCTGAAGCCCAAAAAAGTAAAGAATTCTTAAATGGGATTGCTAAATTATTTTCAGAAAAAAATGCGCCGCCGCTGATTGAAAGTTATTTAGCGATTATCAGAAAACTTAATCGTTTAGGAACTTTACGTTTTTATCCAGGCTCGCCTTATTTTGCCAAACAATTATTACGCGAACACGATCGAATGTTGTTATGCGAATTACAACCCCAAGTTTTTGCTGATTTAAAAAAACTATTAGCACGCACTGAAAATATTTCCGTCAAACGTCAAGATGGCTATGCAGGCTTAAAAGAATTTTTACCGCCTAAAGAACGCCGAGGTTTTGTTTTAATAGACCCGCCTTATGAAAAACCCGATGAGCTAAACTCTATTTTAAGCCATCTGGAAGAGGCCCTAGAACGCTGGGAGACCGGTACTTTTGTGGTTTGGTACCCTATCAAAAACCGCCACCCTGTCGATGCTTTTTTAAGAAAAGTGCAAGCTAAAATCAAGCGGGAAACCCTAGTCACTGAGTTCAGTATTTATCCGAGTGACATCCAAACCCATTTAAGCGGCAATGGCATGCTTATCGTCAATCCCCCCTGGCAATTAGACCAAAAACTTGAAGAAACCCTACCTTGGCTGCTTTCGCGCTTAAACCAAGCCAAAGGCCGCTTTGAGATAAAATTCCTAGTAAAATGAAAGACTTAAGACTATAAATCTCTGCTATACTATAAGAGTATACACAAATCCTTAAGGAGAACTTTATGAAAAAGCTAATCTCGTTATGCGGTGTGTTACTTCTTGCTACTTCATTAAGCGCCTGCCAAGGCAATCCAACCGGTGGGACTATCGGTGGTGCAGCAATTGGCGGCGTTGCTGGTAATGCACTCACTGGAGGCAGCGCTTTAGGAACGGTAGCAGGTGCTGTGGGTGGTGGGTACATCGGAAATCAACTCAGCCGATAAGTAAAAAAGTAATATAAAAAGGGCTAATCTTAGATTAGCCCTTTTGTTTTAGCTAAAAACTTATTAACGACGTGGACCTGATCTTGCGGGGGAAGGAAGACCCGGTTGCTCCTCATTTTCATGTATGACTAATACGCTTGGATTACGCAAATCACGAGCTGCTTGAGCAAGTCCAGGGTTCTGCATTTTAAATCCTTCCAGTTCTTTTAAACTATCATTCGCA
>Ga0207134_1098_pt2 | contig 22911 bp, 31 predicted proteins | sample Alteio_BWMinHeat_12_FD_153527 | JGI IMG/M metagenome (GOLD analysis project Ga0207134, IMG submission 153527) | Enriched cells from forest soil in Barre Woods Harvard Forest LTER site, Petersham, Massachusetts, United States -... | ecosystem: Environmental > Terrestrial > Soil > Temperate forest >... | reverse complement strand
GTATTTTTGAGCGGATTATTTTTGGGAATATTTTTGTTTTCAGTGCAAGGTGATAACGAAGCTAAATCGATTGATAAGAACATCATTCAGATTGCTGCAGGCGGCTCACATAGTTTGGCATTGACTTCGGAGGGTCAAATTGTGGCTTGGGGTTCAAATCTCTATGGGGAACTGGGTGATGGGACGAAGCTTGGACGCAACGCCCCCATCGTGGTAAGCCCCAAGGGAGATCGCTTCAGCCGGATTGCTGGAGGATTTGGTCATAGTTTGGCGCTTCGAACGGACGGGACCGTGTGGAGTTGCGGTTTGAACATGGAAGGGCAATTGGGGCATCCTTCGGATTCGCTTTTTTTTCAACCGGTTCTCGTAACAAGCAATCAGACCGATCATCCGCTCCTTAGGGATGTTATTGCCATTGCGGCGGGTGAGGAACACAGCCTCGCGTTAAAAAGTGACGGAACGATATGGTTTTGGGGGTTCGAAAAATATGATTACGAAAGGTATCATGAGAGTGCATATTCAGTAAGCGTTGATTCGGGGTCGAATTATGCGCCAGTGGCTGTTCCCGTACCGGGACTCAGCAATGTGGTTGCTGTCGCTGCAGGGGGTCATTTCTCATTGGCTCTCAAGAATGATGGAACGGTTTGGGGGTGGGGGAAGAACGAGAGGCACGCTTTGGGAAGGCTTGCCAACTCGGATAAAACACCCCCACAACAAATCACCTTCGCTTCGCATACGGGTCAATCAAGTGAATTTCTGACAAATGTGGTGGCGATTTCAGCCGGATTTGAACGGGGTCTTGCTCTGAAAAAAGACGGCACGATTTGGACTTGGGGAGACGCTTCTGATCGAGCTGACCTTCTTGTGGGCGTAAGCAATGCCGTCGCGATTGCCGTCGGTAGATATCACTCTCTTGCTCTTACATCCGCTGGAACCATCTGGGCTTGGGGCGGCAACGATCAAGGACAAATTGGAAATGGAACCCGAACTGATTTCTATCAAAAGGTTCCGTTTCAAATCCCCGGCATCACAAATGCCATTGGAATTGCCGCTGGCGTGGGTCATTCCATGGCCCTTCTTTCAGATGGGAGTGTTCGAGTTTGGGGTGGCAATCGAATGGGGCAAGTGGGCACTGGCTGTAACTATCGCTCGTTTGGAATAAGCAATGCCGTTGCGATGGCTGCTGGAGGGACACATGGGGTTGCGCTTTGCAAAGATCGAACCCTGCTGGCCTGGGGAGAGAATTCGGTAGGGCAGTTGGGAAATGGCACCATGGTGGATCAGCTTTTGCCGGTTTCGGTGTATCGATTTTCGGATGCTGTCAGGATCGCAGCGGGCAACGCACACACCTTGGTTTTGAAAGAGGATGGAACGGTATATGGATTTGGAGCCAATGAAACGGGCCAATTGGGGATTGGAATCACGACGACTTGCGAGCCTTTTCCGGTGGCTATTCCGAATCTCAAGGGAGTCGTGCAAATCGTTCTGGGATAGCTGAGCAGAATGACACCGAATCTTGTCCCAAAACATCGAAGCGTCCATTCGATAATTGAAGAGTGAACATCTCCCCCTTGCAGGGTTGGGACATACACTTCATCAGAATAACAAGGTCCGGTTTTTCGACTGGTCGTGAGAGGGGTATTTGAATACTGTGAGACGGACTCGCAGTGGCGTTAACCGGAGCTGTTGTGGGCGACGCAGAACTTGGTTCAACAGGGTAGAGGGTCCCAAGTGGTTGCCATTCCGCTAAACCCTCGCGCCATGCGAGATCATCATAAGAAAACGTTCCGTCCGAAAGGGCCTGCAGGATAACATCATCAATGAACGGACCAGTCTGTTGATTGTCCTTCCAGATGTAAGTGTTCATAGCAACTTTGTGGTCTAGACGTCCTGTTAAGCTCAGCTAGGGTGCGGAGCACTGTCAGACGAGCAACCGGTAAGAGCCTGAGTTATTGGTACCCCATGTTTTCGAAGATTTTCATGATCACAAAACATATGGCGAATCCTAAAGCTGCGGGAATAACGAGCACCAGCAGGTTCGTGAAGGACAGATTATTTTCGTCCATCTTCAATAGTTCGCTGGATCGACCGCCGAGTATCATAAGCATCAATCCCAGACACGTGAAAATCGTTGCGGCTCCTATCAATTTATGATTGATGATAATGGCTGCTGCGCCAGAGACTCCACTGAGGGTGCCTGTGCAGCAGCCGCCTCAGCCGCGATCTTGTCGTTCAGAGCCTTGATGTTCGCAGCGAAGGTCGCGGTCGCCGTCTGGATCCCCAGCAGCAGCGAGTTCACGAATGATTGAATTGAGTCCATGATTTTCTTCTCCAGTTCTGCGAAGTCGGCCTTCGTTGCGAAACCGGAGCCTAACCTCTTTAACTCCGATGGAAGGTGAGCGCGATGAATATTGTTTCTGTCCCCATGACATTTATAGATGACGCTTGTTTTCATTGATTCAGCTTTCTTGTTCGGTTACTCCACCCACGTCAGGACGAGCCCGTCCTTCGACTTCGTGCCCTTGAACGTGATCGTCGAGCCGACGAAGACCCTCGCCGGGTTGGGATACCCGACGAGCTGGACGACCTTCTCCTGGTGGGGCTGCTCCCCCAGGGAGTGAGGCGCGCCCCGGGAGCGAATCGAGTGCGGCTGCGACGGCCCGGCATTGATGATGCTGTGGTCCAGGTCGAACGCGCCGCTCAACCCCTGCTGCCCGGTAACCAGGACGACGGATATCCCGGCGGTGGACTTCGAAACCACGCGGACGGTTATCGTCTCCACAGCCGGGGCAACCGCTGCGGCCTTCTGGACATCGTTGGAACTATCGACGGCGAGGACCGCCATCGGGACAACCAGCATGAGTATTAGAGTATTAGGGTTTTTCATATTTGCATTACTTCCGGTTTTTTGCCGAGCATCGTGTAGAACTTGACCCGCTCGGCAGTCGGGAAAAGTTCCTCTGGAAACCTGGAGTGGCGCACCTTTCCATCCGGAAACCAGATCTTAAATGGACCTTCCAGCTTACCTTTCCCGAAATGCATTTCTCGTAACTTTTCTCCATCGGGAGAATACTCGGTCCACAGGCCTTCCTTGACGCCATTTCGAAGTGTCGCTTCCATTCGTTTTTGGCCGTTGGGATAAGACTCGACATACGATTGGCCCTCGTTTGTGTCCTTATTTTCCGCCAACAAGGAATAAGTACATGCTCCGAGGGACAAAATCGCAATTAGCAGAGCTCGACAACTAATAGTAACATTTCTACTTAATCGGTTCGATGGCTGGCTCATTTCTTTTCCTTTCCGCTTTTGATTAGCCACGCGCCCAATGCTAAAAAAATGCACGTGCCAACAACTCCGCCCATAAGTTGGGAAAAATCTGTCGGCGCCGCCGATTGGGTAACCGCATAGGCCATTACGGTGCGAACAAGTTGTGAAAGTGCTGCAACAATTAACAATGCTCCAAAAATAATTTTAATGAGTTTCATGGATCCTAACGTGAGCTCAATAACAGCGATTGAATTCCTTCTTACCTCGATAATTGTTGTTTAGGCTCTGTTGGTTCCAGTAGAAGCTGATTCTTCGCGGCGAACTCGCGGTAAGTGTCCTTATAAAAACAGTACAGATAATCGTTCGTTTCGATGACATATAATCTGCAGACGCTAAGACAAAATGCTTTCCTTCTACTGTACTTGTAAGGCGATAGTGAGAACGCAATCATGAAAAATCCTGTAAACAAAAGGGGTATCCCGAACAAAGCCCCCGTAACTACATCGAAGACAAGAAGGCCGAACCCGAACAATGGCAAAAGAAGCATCAGGAGAACGCCCATATTTCCAAGATCGAGGATCCTCATGCAGGAATTGCAGAGCGGAATTCGTACTGAACCCGATCTGAGAAAGTAGGACCAAGGTCCCAGAAAGAAATAGGAAGGAGACTTGCGTATGATGGCCGCCCCATCGAAGTCAGCATTAGAATAGCCTGATGGAAGCGCCTCAACCTTTAGTGGAAATGTTTTGTTCGCAGGACCACCACACCTGGAACATAGAGGCGGAAAATTGATCGGCTTCGGCGACCTTATTAGAAACCGAGGTCTTGGCTTTTGCGAACGTATTGAAAGCCGGAGTTCTGCTACTTGGGATAAGCGACAAGTGGGAAGGTGGGCACGCAACTGATTACACTCAGGACATCTTTCGAGCATATTTCAATTTTTCTTTTTTTCTGAAAAAAGCTGATCCTTCATGCCTGTCGCCGCAGTTGTGAGCGTTGATATTCAAAAAAACCCATTGCTCTGCCAGAGAAGGCCAGTACATACACCCCGAAAACCAGCGGCAGGATCAAAACGATTAGAGCTGGAATTTTTGCACACGCAAAGGTCAGAGTGAAAAGCTGAATACATACAAGCAGCACAACGAGCCATCGAGACAGCGCACGTCCACGCCAGGCTCCATGGCACAAGACCGCTATAAATGAGAACACTGATGAGTGTGCGGCTAAGAACAGCCCCGGTCGCAACTCGCAGACCGAAATAAATGGCCTCGCTAAATAAGATGGCCAAGATGGCTGCCAGAACGATGCCCCGTCCACGGATGGGTGGAGTCGGTGGCGAATCCAAAGATACCGCTCGGGATGAATTGGGGCAGGTTGGAAGGTGAGCTCCCAACTGGTTACATTTGGGACACACAGTAGGGTAGAGGGTCCCAAGCGGTTGCCATTCCGCTAAACCCTCGCGCCATGCGAGATCATCATAGGAGAACTTTCCGTCCGAAAGGGCCTGCAGAATAACATCATCAATGAATGGACCAGTCTGTTGATTGTCCTTCCAGATGTAAGCGCTCATAGTAACTTTGTGGTTTAGACGTCCTGTTAAGCTCAGCTTGAGTGTGGAGCACTGTCAGACGAGCAACCGACGATTCCAATGATAAGCAGTACGATGCCGAGTGTTTTTTTCATTTGTAAATTTCAACGTTTGATCTCAACAACGGCCGACTAGGCTGGTTGATGAAGCAAGTGGTTAGGGTTCATGTTCAGGCTGTTTGGTTGAAGATTCACAGAGTTACTACGATCGTGATTGAAATGGCCTGTTACTTGTGTTTAAACGATAAAATAAGCCACTTTCTTTTAAAGTCAACTCGCCTGGCGTTGTTACTTTGGCATGGGTCAATGTCAAGAACCGGCTGTCGGCAGCAGAGGGGACTGTGAGTGCACCTAGCAGCAAAAGAAATACTTGGAAGTACATCATGGGTGAGCATTGGCTGCCGTGCCGAGTTGGGCTGGGTGAAAGCATTTTTACGGTCAGCGACGGAAATCTACAGACAGAATCCACTTCCCGCCCAACGAGCTGAGATCCAAAAGAGATCATTTTCATATAATAATGGAACCGGTTCCAATAATGGAAAATAACCCATTTTAAGGAAAAGTCAAATGACTAGCGGAATGGCCTGAATTGAGCCTGAAATAAGCTGGGAGCATTGACACCTACTTCCGGATTCCAACACCGGATAGGGGGAAAATTGTGGTGTCGCCTTGCCCCAAGGGCTGGAGCGGAAGTATCCCAACGCTGGTAAGGAATGGGCCTGGTTTTGGGTGTTTCCCTCACGGCAGCTTTCGGTGGATCCTCTCGAGTGGAATCCGACGTCGCCATCATCAGCATGAGAATGGTCTGCAAAAAGCGCTGAAGGATGCGGTATATCGGGTGGGTATTTCGAAGAAGGTGGGATGTCACGTAACGCACCTTTTGGAATCGGGGGTTGATTTGCGGAAGATTCAACAACTACTCGGACATAACAGCGTTGAAACCACCATGATCTACACCTACGTTGAGCAAACGCCGATGCTCAATGTCAAAAGTCCATTGGATCAAAGAAGCGCACTGCTTAGTTCGTGAACCTCGGCAATCTCTTCTGAGGGGAAGACCGAATGGAAATCTTAGGCCACGGCTTTGGCTTTAGGCGCTGAATGCGTTCTATTGAAATGCATTTTTAAGAAGCGACGCCTGACCTCTAAGCGGTAGGCTTAGAATGCGACGCACGATTAACGCAACCATAGGAGCAAGCTTGTTGCAACCCTTGTTGCCATCCCGGTGCAGCAATGACGCAGGGATCGATTACATTTGGCAGATCCTTGGCAAGCAAGTGTCACGCAGCGCCCACCAATGAGTTTATAGAGGCCCTGCGTTCCCTTTCTCAGGAACTTCCCGCAAAAGTCTCAGAGGTGTCTACGCGACGATCATAGATATTTTACGCAAAACGGCGCCGGGGTTCACGCACATGATATCCTACCCGGCACAAGCCGAGCGTCGAAGTTTCTACGCGGCGGTTACGCAGCTAACTGTATGCATCCAACGCTGGCGATTACGCAGTACATGGATGATCTGCGTTGCCCGCGCGATCCACCTGCGAATCGTTGCACAATGGCTGCTCCACAGTTCTGCGGGATGCTCTGCGAGACCTCCTCCGCGGAGGCGCCAACTTCAGCACCTTATGGCAGAATCGCGCCATCGTATCGTGCGACACGTTGACGTTATTGTTGCGTAGAATATCCGCGATGGTTTCGTAAGATGCGCCCTTGCGTCTCAACTCCCCGATGCCTTCTTTGAACGGCAATAGTATCTGAAATTTTTGCGACACTTTCGGTGTGAAGTTCCGGACAGCAATTGCGAACCGATTCAGCGTGGATTCAGCGGTGGTCGGATCATTCATGGGTTGAGTGGTCGGAATTCGTTGCGTGGCAAACTTCTAAGCACGCTTAGAGGTCAGGCGTGCCTGTATAATGTGCGGTATTAAAACGCACCTCCCGAAAAATGGTGTTCCCAATCCAGAACACAAATCGCGGGCTGGAATTGTAATCTTATGAAGAACAATCTTGAGACATTAGCCCAGTTCTCCCGAACCACGTCAGCGCCACATTTTCAACATTGGATTCATCGAAGCTCACGATCGGCGAGCGAGCAAATCGAAGAGCGGTTCGTTAATGTAGTAATTGGTCCGACCGAGCTTCGTCTTTCGCACAAAGCGGGCATGAGCAAGCTCATCCAGATATTTCATGGCCGTGGGACGCGACACTCCGAGATCCCGTTCGATAAACTCGATCTTGGTGTAGGGATGGCGGAATAGGTTGTTCAGCAAGTCCTGGCTGTAGAGCTTGGGCAGATCTTTCCTCAGACGCTGCTTGGTCTCCTGCATCAGCGTACGAATTCGATTCACCTGATCAAGGGTCTCCCGTGCTGTTTCTTCCACGCCGCGGAGCATGTACATCAGCCACGCTTCCCAAGCCCCGAATTCCCGCACCGCTTGCAGACCTTGATAGTAGTCCGCCTTGTTCCGGACGATATGACGACTCAGATAGAGGACGGGCAAGTCGAGTAGACCGTGCAGGACGAGGTGCAGCAGGTTCAGGATCCGTCCCGTGCGACCGTTGCCATCGTAGAAGGGGTGGATGCTCTCGAATTGGTAGTGCAACACCGCCATCCGCACGAGCGGGTCGGGATCGCCTGGCTCGTTGCGGTTCAAGTAGGCGACAAAATTGTCCATCAGCCGCTTTACCTCCGAGGCATCCTGCGGCGGCTCGTAAACCACCTTGCCCGTCTTCTCATTCTTCAACACCGTGCCGGGCAGTTCGCGCAGACCGGCGCGGTTTTGCTCAAGTGCGGATTGCACTGCAAGGATGTCGTCCAAACGGATGAAATGCTGCCGTCGCACCCGCTCAAATCCCACCTTCAACGCCACCGCATAGTTGTGGACCTCCTTGGCTGCCGCACTGCCATAATTGCCCGAGGAAGCATCCGCCTGGAACAGCTCGTCCTCCGTTGTGATGATGTTTTCAATAGCCGAGGAATCCTTCGCCTCCTGCAAAGAAAGGGTATCGATCAGGATCGACTCGTTTGGAATCGTCGCTGCGGCCCCTTTTAACTCCGCCAGATGACGGTGTGCCTTGGCCAGTTGTCGCAAAACGTCCTTGGTCTCCAATTCAATGGAGGACGGCAAGGGAAGCACTTTAAGGGTAAAAGGCATGTGTAAAGAATTTCGCTTATTCTTTACATGTTTTTAGAAGATGTAAAGAAAGAAGACTTTTCTTTTGATTCAGTTCAATCCCGTTTGCCCCTAGGCATTTTCGTGGAATAGTCCGGGCGCGGATACTCTGCCCAGGATGGACCGAGTCCGCGACTTAGGCGACAGTTTCTCTCACAAGCGGGACGATGTTTTTGCCCGTCGGTTTAGAGAATGTCACTCGTTGAGCCATCGTGGTGCTGTGCTGGTCCCGCAAATGGCCGTAAACCTTCATCGCCAGCGCTCCGCCGTCTTTGTGGCCCAACCAGCGACTTACGGTCGGAATATCGACCCCAGACTCAATGCAGCGGGTGGCGAAGAGGTGTCTCAGATCGTGATGGGTGATCCTGTGAACTTCGAGTTTTCGACAAGCCGCGTCCAGGGCCTTTTGCAGCATGATCTGTGGAAGCACCAAGTGCTTGACAAAAACTGCTGAATGATGACAAATTGTCATCATGAGGATCATCAAGGTTCCGTTTCTGGTTGATGCGGTGGAAAAGCATCCAAAGGCCAGGAAATGGGTGGAAGCTTGGTGCAGCGTGGCACGGGTGGCCGAATGGAGGAATATCCAAGAGGTTCGAGCCAGTTACCCCTCGGCCGATACGGTAAGGGTAAAAAGCGGGAGTAATGTGGTGGTTTTTAACGTCTGCCACAACGATTTCCGCTTGGTTGTGGCAATTCACTATAATCGGGGAATCGTATACACGTTGCGATTCATGACCCATGCGGAGTACAGTAAGGAAAGGTGGAAAGAAGAATTATGAAGACCAAAATGGATTTTAAGCATCTTCCAAAAACTTACGAAGAGTTGCTGCACTGCCACATGCTCCGTCCGATCCATGACCGTGTGGACTATGAGAACTCCATTGAGATTCTCGATGCCCTCGCGGGACATAACTTAACTCAGGATCAGGACGACTATTTCGAGGCCCTGTCGCTCCTGGCGGAGGCATACGAGGCGGACCACTTTCCAACGTTGAAGGGCAAGAAGGGTCTGGCCTTGTTAAAGCACCTTCTGGAAGAGAACGACTTCTCAGCCGCCGATCTTTCAAGGATTCTGGGTGTGGATCGGAGTCTCGGTGTGAGGATCCTCAATGGCGAGCGCCAGCTCACCATTGAGCATGTTCGAAAGCTAGCGAAGCGATTCCGTTTGCCCCTGGGCATTTTCGTGGAATAGCTCGGGTGTCGTTACCGCCCAGGATGGAGGGGGTCTGCGATTTAGGCAACAGTTTCTCTCACAAGCGGGACGATGTTTTTGCCGGTCGGCTTTGAGAATGTCACTCGCTGAGCCATCGTGGTGCTGTGCTGGTCCCGCAAATGGCCGTAAACCTTCATCGCCAGCGCTCCGCCGTCTTTGTGGCCCAACCAGCGGCTTACGGTCGGAATATCGACCCCAGACTCAATACAGCGGGTGGCGAAGAGGTGTCTCAGATCATGATGGGTGATCCTGTGAACTGCGAGTTTTCGACAAGCTGTATCCAGGGCCTTTTGGCATTCCTGGATTTCCATGATTGGATTTTGCGACCACCGATCGCCTCTTTCGGACTGGATTCGTTCCAGGAGCAAACGCATATCAGGGATCATCGGCACACGGCGGACTTCCCAATTCTTCGTGCCGGTTTCAAGCGAGCCACGAACGAGGATTTCTCCCTTCTTAAAATCACAATCCGCGCCTTTAATCATGGCGGCTTCGCCCTTGCGAAAGCCTCCAAAGGCCAAAAAGCGCACCAAATCGGCACAGGCACGGCTAAACCTCCCTCCCGCGTTCTCGATCGTTTCAACCATTTCCAGGAACTTGTCGTGCTCGGGAAGATCGAGAGTTTTCAATCGAACCCTGACTTTTCGGATTGCCCGTGCCGGATTGCCGTAGCGAGCACCTGCTTTAATAGCTATATCGAAGATATGCCGCAGCGTTCCAACCGTGTTGTTGAAGACATTGGGCGAGTAAGCCGGCTTGAACTTTCCTGCCCATTCCAGGCAGGCTGACTCCGAGATTTTGCGGATGTCTGTCGTCCGTAACCCAGGCCAGCTTTTGAAGATTCCTTCGATCATCCTCTTCCGATACTCTATCGATCTGGGCTTGAGGTGGGTCGCATTCGCAATCTGTTGCTCATAGATAGCCGCGGCATCTTCGAAGGTCATCTTGCCATCGAAATCCTTTCGACACTCAGCAAGGGTTCGCTCATCTTTCAGAAAATCGTTCAGCCTCAACTGGGCGACGCTGAAGACCCTCGTCTTAAGGGACCTTCGAATTAACTTGCCTGCCACTCTGGCATGGGCGAAGTAGACTTTTGATGGCTCATACCGAACGAGATTTGGCACCTTGGTCTTGGTCCAGAGGTCATTTTCTTCGTCTTGACTCCCTTTCATCGCAGCAGTATCAGATTGCAGTATCAGATTGTCAATTTCCGATATTTTATAATTCAGTAAACCATAATAAAATCAATACTTTGACCCCGTAGCTCAACTGGATAGAGCAACGGATTTCTAATCCGTAGGTTGTGGGTTCGATTCCCGCCGGGGTCGTTTCTTGCAAAGATCAGCTCTTCTTAACCCAACAGCGCCTTGCCCTTGGCAACTGCTTTTTCAGCCCAAAGCTCATAGCGGTCGCCCATCTTCGGAACCAACGCCGCCGCGCCTTTGATGCGCATCAGGTCGTTGTAGCCGGGACTGCCGCTGATGGCGATGACTCTGGCCCAGAGATTGGGGGGAACAGCATGGATGAAGGTGCCGTCCGGCGCTTCACCATCGCAAAAAATCAAATCGGGTTGTGACTCCTTGAGAAATGCGCGCGCTTCCGACTGCGTCGTCTTGATGACGATGGCGCACTCCTCATCCTTGAGCAGCTTCTTCAGCGCCAACGAGTAGGTAGAAATGTCTTCAAGGATGAGAACAAGTTTCTTTTTATGTTTCATGACTTCGGCTGCCGCGGTTCCCGCGGTTGCTCCGCGCGTGTATCCGAACGCGGAAACAGCGGCGTCGGCGCTCCGACCTGGTGCTGTGATTTGAGTGACGTTAGACATGACAAATCCTTTTTGGTAAAACCAAATTTTTCCACCTGCAATTGACTCGCGATTTTATGCGAAGTTTCAGGGAGAAACGGCGTCAGAATGGTGCCAAGCGCGTAAACAACCTCGACGAGCAGATTGAGCACCGTATCAAGCCGGGCATCGTTGGAAGGATCCTTGGCGAGCTTCCAGGGGGCGTTCTCCTCGACATATTGGTTGGCCCGCTGGACAAACCGCGCAGTTTTCTCAAGAACCTTCCCATATTGAAAGAGCGGCATGTTATCGAGGTAAAAGTCGACCGTCTCGGAAGCCATCTTTCGAAGCTCCTCATCACCCGTTCCCGCCTTTCCCGCAGCCGGCAGCTTGCCGGCCCGGTAGCGCTGAAGCATGCTGATCGAGCGGTTCACCAGGTTGCCTAGGTCGTTGGCCAGCTCCGAGTCGTATCGCTGTTTGAAAAGCTCATCGGTGTAATTGCTGTCCCCGGCCAGCTGAAGCTCGCGACAGACAAAATAGCGCACCGCGTCGACTCCGTAGGTCAGGACCAATTCGGCCGGATCCTTCACGTTGCCGAGCGACTTGCTCATCTTCGCGCTCCCGAAAAGCCACCAGCCGTGCGCGAACATTCTCTGGGGCAGCTCCAGGCCGATCGCCTTTAGCATCGTCGGCCAGTAGATCGCATGCGGGGTAATAATCTCTTTGCCGATCAAATGAACGTCCGCGGGCCAGAAATCCTTGAATCGTGGCTCGCCGTATCCGGGAACCGAGATGTAATTAATCAAAGCATCGAACCAGACATACGTGACGTAATCCTTGTCAAAAGGCATCTCAATGCCCCACGAAAGGCGCGACTTGGGCCGGGAAATGCAAAGGTCGCCAAGAGGCTGATTGAGAAAACCAAGGATCTCATTGCGCCGAGAGTCCGGCTGAAGCAATGCAGGATTTTTTTCCAACGTTTCGATCAGCCACGACTGGTACTGGCCCATTTTGAAAAAATAGTCTTTCTCGGAAATTTTGATGACTTCCCCGAAGTGCTCGGGGAATTTTCCGTCGACCATCTCCTTTTCTGTGACAAACTGCTCGGCCCGGGTGCTATACCATCCGTCGTGTTCGGCAAGATAGATTTCCCCGCGGTCGTAGAGCTCCTGGAGGATGCGTTGGACCACTTTCTGGTGGCGCGGCTGGCTCGTCCGTACAAAATCATCATTGGAAATATTGAGCAGTTTCCAAAGATCGACGAACGATTTGGCCATCTCGTCCGCGTGCGCCTGCGGTTCAACCCCTCTTTTTTTTGCGGTCTGTTGAACCTTGGTTCCATGTTCGTCCAGACCCGTCAAAAAAAACACGTCGTGCCCCATCATCCGCTGAAAACGGGCCTGCACGTCGGCCCAAATGGTGGTCGACGCATGACCGAGGTGCGGACGGTCATTGACGTAATATATAGGGGTGGTGATGTAATACTTCTTCATGAAATTGAGTGCTTAACTAGCCTTCCCTCCGGCAAGTGGCTAGGCTTTTTTCAAAAAGATGCTTTTACATCAGGTTCAGGGCATCCACATCGACCGTGACACGAACCGATTTCTGACGGGGAATCTTGCCCAGGAGAGGATGCAGGACTTTGGCCAGCGACTTCATCACCCTGGATCGCAACAGGATCTGCCTGCGATGCCGCCCCCTCAACTTGGCCATGGGCGGGACTGCAGGTCCAAGAAGGGTCACGTGTTTCGAGATTTTTTCCGAAATCTCCTTCTGGAGCCAGTGGGCGACAAAGTCGACCTCGGTTTCCTGGACAGCGGAAAGCTCGATCACCACCAGGTGCGAATAGGGCGGATAGTCGAGCTGCTCGCGATAGGCAATCTCCTCCTCGTAGAAGCCGATGAAGTCGTGATGCCGCGCGAACTGGATCGCGGAATGATGCGGCGTGAACGTCTGGACCACCACTTCGCCAGTCACGTCGCCGCGCCCCGCCCGGCCGGCCACCTGCGTCAACAGTTGAAAAGTCCTCTCCCCGGCCCGGAAATCGGGCATATGGAGGGCCATGTCCGCGTAGACGATCCCCACCAGCGTCACGTTCGGGAAATCGAGCCCTTTGGCGATCATCTGGGTGCCGAGCAGGATGTCGATCTTCCCCCTGCGAAAGTCCATCAGTGTTTCCGCGTAGGCATGTTTGCGCGTCATCGTGTCCGAATCCATCCGGGCCATGCGCGCCTGGGGGAAGAGTTTCTTGATCCCCTCCTCCACTTTTTCGGTGCCAAGGCCGGTGAATCTCACCTCGGGGCTCTTGCATGCCTCGCAAATACTCGGTGCGGGTTTTTCGGTGCCGCAGAGGTGGCACATCAGTTTTGAGAGCGCGCGATGGTAGGTGAACGGGATCGCGCACTGGTCGCACTGGGGAACGTGACCGCACGCCGGGCAGAGCATCGATGTCGAGTATCCGCGCCTGTTCAGAAACAGAATGGTCTGTTCCTTGCGCTCGAGCCGCTTCTGAATGCCTTCCTTGAGCGTCTCGGAAAAAATCCTCAACCCCTTTTGCCGAAGCGCTTCGTCACGCATATCCACTACCCGCACAAGCGGCATCTGGATTTCATCGACGCGCTTCGGGAGGGAGCAGAGCCGGTATTTCCTGGTCTGGACGTTGTAGAACGATTCCATTGAGGGCGTCGCCGATCCGAGCATGACCAGGGCCCCCTCGAGTTTGCCGCGCATCACCGCCACGTTGCGCGCATGGTAACGGGGCGCCTCCTCCTGCTTGTAGCTGCCTTCGTGCTCTTCATCGACAACAATCAATCCCAAGTTTCGCATCGGCGCGAACACTACGGATCGGGCTCCGATGGCAATTCTCGCCTCTCCTTTGCGAAGTCGCTGCCATTCGTGATAGCGCTCACCCGCCGAGAGGTGGCTGTGAAGGATCGCGATCAAGGCGCTTTGCTTTCCCCCTCCAAAGCGCGATTGAAACCGCTCGATCGTTTGCGGGGTGAGCGCGATTTCAGGAACAAGCATGATTGCCGATTTGCCGGCCTTTAGAATCGCCTCGATCGCCTGCAGATAGACCTCCGTTTTTCCGCTCCCGGTGGCACCGTGCAACAAAATGGGCGCCGGGGCCTCCTCCTCGAGTGCCCCCCGTACAAACTCAAGCGCCTTGCGTTGATCCGCGGTGAGCTCAAACCGTTTTTGAACGTGTTCGACCGCCTCCCCGTCGTCGGAGACGGATTTGCGTCTCCGTTTGCCCTTGATCTGCGCCTTTTGCACGGCCGATGGCACCAGGCACCGAAGCGACTGTTCGAGAGGGCAAATGTAGTAGTCCGACATCCACCGGGCCAGGCGCAAGATTTCCGGCGTGAAGATCGTCCGGTCACCGATGATCTCCGAGATGGGCTTCAAATCCTCGCGCGGCGTTTCGAGCCCGGCCCAGGCGACGACCGTGCCTAGGATCTTGCGACGGCCGAATGGAACACGGACGCGCGAGCCGAGCTCGATGTGCCCGGCCCAGTGCGGAGGAACCAGGTAGTCGAACTCCCGGTCCAGACTCAAATCGACGCGAACCTTGGCAATTTGCATTTTGAAATTGGAAAAAGAAATTCCGCCGCTATCATAGGCTCGTGCGAAAGGTTTGGCTAATCGTTTTCGTCAGCATAGGCCTCTTCCTGGTGACCCTGGTGTTACAGAACCTGCGCCTGCAGTACTGGATGAGGGAGAACCGCTTCGACTCGCTTATTTTGGAATCCTCGGCCGAATATGGGGTGGATCCCAACCTGATCAAGGCCGTCATTCTCCGAGAAAGCAAATTCGACCCCAAAACGCTGGGCACCGTCGGCGAAAAGGGCCTCATGCAGGTTACCGACACGGTCGGAACGGAGTGGGCGAAGGCCAACAAGATCGACGGCTTCCAGCCGGACCAGCTCTTTGAGCCCCGAACGAACATCCGCGCCGGAACATGGTATCTGGACAAGGCTCTCAACAACTGGCAAACGGCTAACGATCCCGTGCCTATCGCTCTCGCCGAGTACAACGCCGGCCGAAAAAATGTCCTGCGCTGGATGGATGAGAAGAGCCTTACGGACCCGGACCACTTCATGGGCCGGATCGGATTTCCATCGACGCTGATGTACGTCAAGACGATCGTCCAGCAGAAGAAATTTTACACCAACAACGGCGAGTTTTAACGGGTAACGGAAATCGCTGACCGCGTGGCAGTTTCCCCGCCCAATTCCAACAACGCGGCTTCAAGCCTCTTTCGCTCCGCCTCAAATTCGTCATCCGTACGCGTCCTCGCAACGGTGAGCGGTTCGCCGATCAAGATTTTGCAGCGCGAAAACGGCAGCGGAATCATGAAACCATCCCAACTTCCCAGCTCGACCTTCCAGTCGGCGATGTACGAGACGGGATAGACGGGAATGCCCGTGCGCTGGGCCAGTCCGATGATCCCCTGGTGCGCCTCATAACGAGGACCACGGGGGCCGTCGGGTGTGATCGCCACGTCGGTCCCATTCTCCAGGTGCACAGCCAGTTCCCAGAGAGCCTCCTTGCCGCGCCGCGAGCTTGAACCACGCGCTGACTTGATTCCGAACCGCTCCACCACGCGGGCGATCATCTCGCCATCGGAGCTGGCGCTGATCAGGCAGATGCAACGGCGATTTGAAAGTTTTGATTCGTGAAAGGGTGCCAACAGGAGCATCCGGTTGTGCCAAAATGCGTAAATGGCCGGCTCCTCGAGAGAGCGGTATAAAAGTTTGCCGTGATCGTCGATCGACACGCGGAGCGTGAGCCAAAGAAGGCGAAGTAACGGAGCGCCAATCGCCCCGATCAGAAAGTTCCGGAACTCTTTAAACACGGCCTACTTGCCGGTTTTGACCGCGGTCTTCTTGGGCAGGAGACCGCGACGCCGGAGGATATCCTCGGGCAGACGCAGCTGTTGCAGACCTTGGAGGGTGGCTTTTACAACATTGGGGATGTTGCTGGGGCCAAGAGTCTTTCCAATGATGTCCTTGATGCCCACGGCTTCGACAACCGCACGGACGCCGCCACCGGCCACAATTCCCGTGCCAGGGCTCGCCGGACGCAGAAGGACGCGGCCACCGCCGAATACGCCTTCGACCTCATGCGGAATGGTGCTGCCCTTGATTGAAATCTTGACCAGGTTCTTGCGGGCGATTTCCGTGCCCTTGCGGATGGCTTCCGCCACCTCGTTGGCCTTGCCGAAACCGTAACCGACGCTGCCCTTGCCGTTACCTGCGACGATGAGGGCGCTGAAGCTGAACCGGCGACCGCCTTTGACCACCTTGGCGCAACGATTGATAAACACCACCTTTTCGCTGAACTCGGGCTTCGGCTTGTCGGCGTTAAAATCATCCCGTCCACCAGGGCGTCGTCGACCTCTGGGTCCGGAGCCTCCCGGCCCGTGATCCCTGCCTGGCCCCCTTCCCGGCGCTTGCGCGGGCATAATGGCTGGCGTTACCACTGGCGTCACTACCGGCGTTGCCGCCGGGATGACTTTGGGGGTTGGTTCTGTGTTTGTTTCAGTCACGCTGTCAGCTCCTTGATGATTTCACCGGATAAAATATTCCTTAAAATTGCAATCCCGCCTCGCGAGCGGCATCTGCGAGCGCCTTCACCTTGCCATGGTATTTGCGGCCGCCGCGATCGAAAACGACAGCCTTGATTTTTTTGGCGATCGCACGCTCCGCAGCCAGTTTGCCGGCCTGGGCCGCGCCCGCCATGTTGGCTTTCAGCTTCGTCTCCCGGACTTCCGGCTGCACTGACGAAAAAGAGGCCAGTGTCACGCCGTTCATGTCATCGATGAATTGCACGTGGATGTGGCGTCCCGAAAATTTCACGCTCAGACGGGGCCGCTCGGAAGTGCCAATGATCTTCTTGCGCACCCGCCAGTGCCTCCGGATTCCCAGCTCTCTTTTTGATTTGGCCATGTCTCAAATTCTCTTGATCAAATGTTCTTATTTTAGGCGGTCTGACCTGCGGTCTTACCGACCTTGCGGCGCACCTGCTCGCCGGCGTAACGTATTCCCTTGCCCTTGTAAGGCTCGGGCGGATAATAGCGACGAATGCTTGCGGCGACTTCTCCGACCACCTGCTTGTCCGCTCCATCGATTTGAATCTGGGTGTTTTCAGTCACCAGGATCTTGATGTCCTTCGGGATCGGGAACAAAATGGGATGCGAAAATCCGAGGCTCAAATTCAAATTCGCGCCCTGAACGGCAGCTTTGAACCCGACGCCCTGGATCTCGAGCTTCTTCTGGTAGCCCTCGGTCACGCCCTTGACCATATTGTTGACCAAAGCCCGGGCAAGGCCGTGCAGCGCCTTCATCTCGCGATTCTCGCTCTTACGCTCAAAGTGGATCACCTTGGCCTCAAGCTTGGCCGAAATGCCTTCCGGCAGGGTGTAGCTGAGCTTTCCCTTCGGGCCCTCCACCTTCACCAGGCTGCCCTCCAGGATCACCTTCACCTTGTCCGAAAAATCGATGGGTTTTTTTCCAATACGGCTCATAAAATCACCAAACGAAACAGAGGACCTCGCCTCCAACCTTTTCCTTCTTCGCCTCGCGGCCCGTCATGATGCCGCGGGAAGTCGAAAGGATCGACACACCCAGACCGCCCCGGATCACCTTCGGAATGTCAGTGGCCGAAACATAACGGCGCAGACCCGGCTTGCTGATGCGCTTGAGACCCGTGATGGCTTTCTCCTCGCCCACGCCGCGTAGCCTGATCTGGATCCGCATGTGGTCTTTCACCTTCTCCACTTTGAAATCCTCGATAAATCCTTCTTTCTTCAGAACGCGCACGATGTCCGCCTTGATCCGCGAGTGCGGAATCGAGATCTCGGCCTTTTCGACCTGGTTCGCGTTTCGAAGCTGTGTCAGCAAATCTGAAATTGGGTCGCTCATTATTTTTCCTTACCAGCTGGCTTTCGTCACGCCAGGAATATTTCCGTTCAGAGCGAGTTCTCGAAAACAGATACGGCACATCTGAAAGCGGCGCATGAAGGCGCGGCGACGTCCACAACACTTGCACCGGTTATAACGGCGCGACGTGTATTTCGCCGGCAGCCTCTGTTTAATTTCCCATGAGAGTTTCGCCATAGATGTTTCCTGATTACGCTGCCACCATCTTCCGGTCCGAGAAAGGCATTCCGAGGAGGGCCAGCAATTCCTTTGCCTCTTCGTTGCTCTTCGCGGTCGTCACGAAGGTGATGTTCATTCCAATGTTTCGTTTGATCTTATCCAGCTCGATTTCCGGAAAAATCGTATGATCGTCCACGCCAAGCGTGTAATTGCCACGGCCGTCGAAACTACGGGCCGGGACACCACGGAAGTCACGGATTCGTGGAAGCGCCGTGCCCATGAACCGTTCGAGAAACTCGTACATCATGCGACCTCGCATCGTGACCTTTACGCCGATCGGTTGATCCTTGCGCAGCTTGAAATTCGAAATGCTCTTGCTCGAGCGCGTGATGATGGGCTTCTGGCCGGTCACAATTCTAATTTCGTGGACCGTGTCCTCAATCGCCTGTTTCTCCGCCGAGGCGTTGATGCCAACGTTGATGACGATCTTCTCAAGCTTCGGAACCTGCATGCGGTTTTTGTACTTCCGCTGCTCCATCAGCTTGGGAACGATGTCCTTTTTATATTTTTCCTGTAGCTCGCTCATTTCTTCGCTTCCTTCTTGGCCGGCTTCTTCTTGGACTCAGCCTTCCCTTCCTTCTCTGCAACAACACGGAGGTTCGAAACATGGACGTGCGGGTGCAGGTCGATGAACCCTCCCTGCGGATTGTCCTGCGACTTGCGGATCGCCTTCTTGATATACGGCAGCTCCTGGCCGTCCTTGTTCTTGCGCGGAAACTCGACCGAGGCGCGTCCTTTTTTTCTGAGGATGGCGACGACCTTGCCGCGGGCACCGCGCCAGCGGCCGGAAATCGCCTCCACCATGTCGCCTTTTTTCAAATGATAAATGCGCATGATCAGATGACCTCCGGCGCGAGTGAAACAATTTTCATGAAGTTTTTGTCGCGCAGCTCCCGGGCCACGGGGCCGAAGATGCGGGTTCCAACGGGATTCTTCTGCTTGTCGATGATCACAATTGCGTTGCGGTCAAAGCGCAGAACGGAGCCATCGGAACGGCGGATCGGCTGGCGCGTGCGGACAATGACCGCGTCGACAACGGCACCCTTTTTCACGGAGCCGTCCGCATCAGCTTCCTTGATGTTGCACTTGATCACGTCGCCGATTCGGGCAAACAGGCCGGGACGGCCCAGCACGCCGATCGCCGAAGCCCGGCGGGCGCCTGTGTTGTCCGCGACATCCAAAATGCTGCGTACCTGAATCATGCCGGCACCTCGGCTTCATTCTCTATTTTTTCGATCACTTCCCCGTGAGCGATAACCTTGACCAACGACCAGCGCTTGAGGCGGCTTAGAGGACGTGATTCAATGATGCAAACGACGTCTCCGACTTTTGCTTCATTCTTCTCGTCGTGGGCGTAATATTTTTTGGAAAGGTTCATGACCTTGCCATAAATGGGATGGCGCGTGCGGCGATCAACGCGGACGACGATGGTCTTGTCCATCTTGTCCGACAAGACTACGCCCTGCTTTTCCCTTAAATGTTTTTTCGCTTTCTCAACCATAAATGCACTCGCCTATTTGTTTTTCTCTTTCTGCGCTGTCAAAATCGTTTCGATCCTGGCGATGTCCTTTCGGATATCCCGAATGCGGCTCGGCTTCTCGACAGCCCCGGTCTGCTGGCGCAGACGAAGGTTAAAGAGTTCCTGGCGGAAATTTTTCGCTTCCGTCAACAGCTCTTCCTTCGACAAACTTCTGAGGCGCGACAAAGCCTCGTGACGCTTGCCCTGTTTCTTCTTGCTCTCTTTTTCCTTGCTCATACTTAAATCGTTTTCTTAGACCTCATGCCGCTTGGACAAAAACCGGGTGCGGATCGGCAGCTTCGCTGCTGCGAGTGCAAGCGACTCGCGCGCCGTCGTCACAGGAATACCGTCGACCTCGAACATCACCACTCCGGGCTTCACCACCGCCACCCAGACTTCGGGAGCGCCTTTACCCTGACCCATGCGCACTTCAGCCGGCTTTTTCGAGACCGATTTGTGCGGGAAAATTCGAATCCAAACCTTGCCTTTGCGCTTCATATGGCGCGTCAACGCCACGCGGGCCGCCTCGATCTGCGGACCCGTGATCCATGCTCGCGCCAGGGCCTGAAGGCCGTAGGAACCAAAATCAATTTTCGTCGCGCGGCTGGCAAAGCCTTTACGGCTCCCCCGCTGCATGCGGCGGTACTTCACTTTTGCCGGCATCATTGCCATAAATTATAAGCCCCTCGTCGGTCAACCGACTTTGGCAACTTCCCCCTCTTTCTTCTCTTCCTTGAAAATCCAGGCTTTGACGCCAATCTTTCCGTACGTCGTCAGCGCCTCTGCAAATCCATAGTCGATGTTGGCGCGGATCGTATGAAGCGGAACCTTGCCCAACCGGTGCCACTCGGTACGCGCGATTTCCGAACCACCGAGACGTCCCGAGCAGCGGACTTTGACACCCTGCGCTCCAAAATCCATCGCGGTTTGCGCGGCCTTCTTCATGGCGCGGCGGAATGAAATTCTGCGTTCCAGCTGCAACGCAACGTTCTCGGCAATCAGCTGCGCGTTGGTCTCCGGAGTCTTGATCTCCTGGATGTCGACGTAAACTTCCTTGAGGGTGCTCAACGCGGCGATATCCTCCTTGAGTTTGTCGATCTCGGAACCCTTGCGGCCGATGACAATGCCGGGGCGCGCGGTGAAAATGGTGACACGAAGACGCTGCGAAGCGCGTTCGATGTTGATGCGGGGGACCGCGGCTTGCTCGAGCTTCTTCTTGAGAAATGCGCGGATCTTCAGATCCTCGTGCAGCATCTGGGCATACTCCTTCGGCCCGGAATACCAGCGCGAACGCCAGTCCCGATTCATCTGAATTCGAAAACCGATTGGATTTACTTTTTGTCCCATAAGCTACTTTTTCTTTTCCTTGCGAGTCTGCTTGGCCGGATGAGCCTTCTTGACCTTCCCGGCTCGCGCCTCGTCGCTGACCACAACTTTAAGGTGACTGCTCCGCTTGCGAACCACACCGGCCGAACCCCGTGCCCGGGAACTGATGCGCTTGATAGTCATTCCCTGGCCGACTTCCGCCCGTTTCACGCGCAACTCTGCCGAATTCAGGTGGATCTTGCTCGTGCGGGCCTGATCCTCCGCATTGGCGACCGCCGATTTGAGCGTCTTGGCAATTAGGCGCGCGGCTTTCCGCGGAATGAATGAAAGAAGGCTTTGCGCCTCCTCCACACCGAGACCAGAAATCTGCCGCATTACCTCCCACGCCTTGCGGGGGGCAATTCTCACGTTTTTAGTTATCGCTTGTACTTCCATTAAAATTTCTTTTTTTCTTATGTCTTTCTCAAGACTTTCTTAACACTGCCAAATCTTCAACCTTCACAGGGTTGCTTTCCTCCATCCTCTCGATCAGAGCGCCGCACAATTTGTCGCGAACCTCCACAACGTACACGGTCGCCACCAGCTTGTTATCCCGGATGATGTCAAACGGCATCCCCGGCTTTACCCCATGCTCCGCTCCAACGTTCAAAACCACCATGCTCAGGTCCTTCCGGATTTCGGAGACCTTCGCCCTCTTCAAGGACTCGATGTTGATGTCATACCTCGACTCGGCGGTCGCTTCTTCCCTGCCTTCCAAGAGCAACGGACCCAACAAACTCCGAACTGATCTCATCTCATCCTCCAAAAGGCTCCGTTTCTTCGGATCAACCTTTTCGGCGGATTTGACGGCCTCGCCCGCAAGCAACGTGACCTTCCTGAGTCGCTGTTCCAACTCATCGTTGGCCAACTGCTCCCGACGCAACAGACGCAATGTTGTCAGCATCTGCCACCGCAACTCCTCCGGCGTTTCCGGCACGCCACGCAGGCTGCCCGAGTTTTTCTCGCTGAACGAACCACCTGGTCCACTCCGGGCATCCTTCAGGTTCAGAACCTCGATTTTCATCAAGGCCTGCTGCAACTGTTTCTGCAAGCTCAGGTTCTGCTGACGCAGAGCCTGAACACTCAGACGCAGCTCCTGGAGCTCGTCACCGACTTCCTCTGATCGAACTGACAATGAACAAACAACCACTAAAACGATGCCTGCGATGACTGCGCTAGGCTTCACATGCTGTTACTTGGTGACTTTCTCCGTATGCGCACCATGTTTCTTGAAAGTGCGGGTCGGGGAGAACTCACCCAACCGGTGTCCCACCATGTTTTCGGTGACAAACACCGGGTTAAAAATTTTCCCGTTATGAACCATGAAATGATGGCCCACAAACTCAGGAATGATCATCGAGCGCCGTGACCAGGTCTTGATGGGTTTTTTATCGGCGCCCATCTTCTGAACTTTCTTCATCAGATGGTCGTCAACAAACGGTCCTTTTTTCAGTGAGCGTCCCATAGATCCTCGGGTTTACTTCTTGGCCTTGCGGCGCTGAACAATATATTTATCCGTCCACTTATGCTTCTGGCGGGTCTTGAGGCCCTTGGCAATCTGGCCCCACGGACTGCACGGATGCGGTCCACCCTTGGATTTGCCCTGGCCACCGCCCATCGGATGGTCGACCGGGTTCATCACCATGCCTCGCACGGTCGGACGCCAGCCCAGATGCCTGGACTTGCCCGCCTTGCCCAACGAAATATTTTCATGCTCGGTGTTTCCGACTTGGCCGAGCGTCGCGTAACAATCCAGATGGATCTTGCGCAATTCTCCCGACGCCAGCTTGACCTGGGCATAGTCGCCCTCTTTGGACGAAACCTCGGCAGCGGTGCCAGCC
>Ga0207134_1120_pt1 | contig 23212 bp, 20 predicted proteins | sample Alteio_BWMinHeat_12_FD_153527 | JGI IMG/M metagenome (GOLD analysis project Ga0207134, IMG submission 153527) | Enriched cells from forest soil in Barre Woods Harvard Forest LTER site, Petersham, Massachusetts, United States -... | ecosystem: Environmental > Terrestrial > Soil > Temperate forest >... | reverse complement strand
TAGTGAATAAAAAGTTAATGCTTGCTGGTCAAGAACTGCTGAATTCATCGGAGGTGCCTGCACAACATTACTGTAACCGCAGGTATAGAGGAAATTGTTGCACATCTCATTACTACGATTCGACTTAGGCGCCGCGAACGATCTCTTCCAGTTGTGGCTTGGAAAGTGCTGTAACGAATAGATAGTCTCGCCCATTCTGGGACCATAGTGCAAATTGAAATTTGCCGTGGCTGCCAAAGAGGACGCGCTTGCCTTCAAGATTTTCAAGGTTAGCGACTTTCGCTTGAATCACACCTTGAGGAGCCTGGTAACAACTGAGGTGCTGATCGCCTGCTTGGCTCTTTCGTACGAAATCAAATCTTGCCATCGGCATTGTTGTTTGCGATCTATACACACCTGACTGATTCATCTGCCACTTAGGAAGCTGAACATGTTTAAGGTCATAACCCACTCTTTTGGCAAGTTCGTTTCGATCTATGACCGGCTCTAAAGTTCCTTCCGAAACGAGATCGTCCACCAGAGTATCCGCCGATGCTATTTGTATCGAAGTTTGTTGGGTGTTAATTTGATGAATCCGCGGCAGGAAAAGAAATCCAATTAAGGCAATGGCTGCCGCAATTGCCACTATCGAAAGTGGGCGAGCATATTGCTCGAAAAATCGCTTGTATTTTTCGAAGAATTGCATATGCTCATTTCTTTCCTCATCCTTGAGCTTCTGCGATATTCTCTCCATTAAACCCGCTGGCAATTGAGATTTGTCTTTCGCGTCGCGAAAACTGGAGCGCAATTGCTCGAGATCATTCCACTCACTTTGACATTCGTTGCATAATTTTAAATGATCGAGCACGAGCGCGGTATCTTTATTTTCGAGGGCACCATCGCTAAGCAAATCTAATAGTGGATGAACATCACTGCATTTCATGATCTGCAACCTCCGGTTTGACGATTTCTTGCGCATTGTTTGTAAGTCGATCTCTAATCACTCTTCTAGCTCGAAACAAGCGTGACATCACTGTGCCGCTTGGAATGCCGAGAACCGCTGCAATCTCGGCGTATGTCATATCTTCCAATTCTCTTAGTAAAAGCGGATTTAGTAATGATATTGGCAGTCGTTGCAGCGCATCCAGTAAATCGGGACGAATCTCTCGCTCGATGAGCTGCACTTCTGGATCTCTTGTTGTAGCTGAATGGTCCTGCAAAGATACCAGTTCATCACAGTCATCCTCAATTGTCAGTAAGTCTGGCTGTCGAATTCGTTTCTTGAGCGTGTCATTAACAACATTGAGCAAGATTCGCGTCATCCAACCTTTGACGTTGGTCCCTGACTGAAATGTATGGAATGAACGAAAAGCTCTTAAATAAGTTTCCTGAACCACATCTTCTGCGTCTTGCAAATTACCCAGACGCCAATGAGCCAAGCGAAAGAGGTCCCGGCCAAAAGGCCAGGTTAACTTCTCAAATTCTTGCCTGCGATTGTGGAACAGTTTCATTTATTCAAACCTCGCTAGCTGTTAGTTTCTCATAAATATCAGTTTTTTCGCTTACGCAGAACAGAATCCCTATGAACGCTAGTCCTATGAAAGCGGCTGGGGCAAGCAATGGTGGGTGAAGTGCTTTAATGGCTGCCCCAGTTTTTAAGCTGCTCGACCAGACGGAAAAAACTTCCATCAGTCTTTGCAGCAAGTGTCCTTCGGAATGAAAGATTAAGCCCAAGATGCCGATGCAGGCGGTGAGACAATAGCAGCAAAAAATAATGCTTTTACCACCTCGATCCCAGAACAGAGTGGCAACAGGAATCACCACCAACATTAACCCGCAGAATATAATTGGAGTCCATGGGCGCCAGTCATCAACTAATACTGCCCGATGCTCAAATCTAATTTCGCATAGTAAGAGAAAGAATCCGCCACACATGGCCGCCGATTGACTTAGTCTCATTAGTTTAGGTTTATGTTGGACTAGGATTGACATGTGAAAGCTCCTGAAAGGCTCAATCAATAGGATTAACTGATATGCCCGCCAATTTATTCCCACCCCATCCGTTGGGAGTTTGCGACCAGCGGCATTTTATCGCTTGCCTGCGTTTTCTGCTCTTTTATCAGAACATTTAAAAACAGCTGAAAAATGTCCGAAACTGGTTCTTGCTGGTAGAACGAATGCGCGATGTGCGGATTCCATTTTGCGCTAAAAGAAGTGCGCGAGCCGGTGGCTTCGTATTGCCTGGCTTCACTGCCAGGCTGCCACATATATGTTTTGATTAGCATTGCTGTCTCCTTGCGATTATTTTGACTGCGGTTCCTAGAATGTCCAAAAGAATTAACCAATATGCCCCAATATTTATTCCAGCCCCAGCCATCGGCAGTTTCCGGCTATGGGAATTTTTTTTGCTTCCCGACAGTTAACTCTTTTAGATGAGTAGCTTTTGAGGAACTAATTATGAATAATGAATTGGATCGCAGGGAATTTTTGAAATTTGCTGGCGTAGGCGGGGTAGTCTTTCTATCTGGGTTAAGCGGGCAACCAGGACTGAGTTTCCCTATCTGGAAGAGCAAGGATTTCTTCTTTGTTCAACTGTCAGACACCCATTGGGGCTTTGAAGGAGCCAAGATTAATCCCGACGCCAAAGGTACACTTATTAAAGCAGTTAAAGAAGTGAATAGCCTTCAGCAGAAGCCGGACTTTGTTGTTTTTACTGGTGACCTGACGCAGACCACCGATGATACCAATGTGCGTAAGGCTCGCATGAAAGAGTTCAAACAGATCGTGAGCGAGCTGGATACAAAAGTGGTTCATTTTATGCCCGGTGAGCATGATGCAGCTCTAGATAAGGGAGAAACTTACAAAGATTTCTTTGGTAAAACACATTATACTTTTGATCATAAGAATGTGCATTTCATCGCCATTGATAATGTATCGGATCCAACAGGCAGCATAGGCGAGCCACAGCTTGAGTGGCTGAAGGCAGATCTGGCGCAGCAAAAGCCGGATGCAAATATTGTTGTTCTAACGCATAGACCTCTATTTGATCTCTATCCTCAATGGGATTGGGCGACACGGGACGGAGCAAAGGCCATTGATTTGCTGATGCCGTTTAAGAATGTGACTGTTTTTTATGGACACATTCATCAGGAAAATCATCACATGACAGGACACATTGCGCACCACTCAGCAAAATCATTGATGTTGCCCATGCCCCTCGCGGGCTCTATGCCTAAGCGCCAGCCAATTCCATGGTCTGCCTCTGAACCATATAAAGGAATGGGCTTCCGAAATGTGCTCAGTGAATCAAAGAGCGATAACTATCAGTTGAGCGAATACCCGATAAAGGAGGATGCAAGAATATGATAATGCGAATGTGGGTTGCTGTAATAGTAATGGCTAGTGTATTTGGCATGACCAGCTTAGGAGCTTCTAGCGACGAGACTGCAAAAATTATCAAAATCAGCGCAAAGCGATTTGAATACACCCCGCAACAAATCACGCTAAAGATAGGGGTGCCAGTTATTTTTCAGCTCACAACTGAAGATCGCACACATGGATTCAATATTCCATCAATGAATCTAAGAGCGGACATTGTGCCGGGAAAAGTTACTGAACTAAAAGTAACTCCGCAAAAGACTGGAGAATTCGACTTCTTCTGCGATGTCTTCTGCGGCAGTGGGCACGAAGGGATGAATGGAAAAATAAAAGTTGCAGAGTGATGATCGGTTTCCTCTTTCAACTCATTAATAATCTTTACCGACAGTCATATCCATCTTTTGAAACGATTTGACGGCAAGCAAATTTGCTAGAGCTAAGAGGATAATCTGAACGATAATGAGAGCCGCGTGATTCTTCTCTGCGCAAAGCACTAGCCGCAATTAATCGTGCCACCAATAAAATATTTGCTGCTTCGATATTCTCGACTGAGTAATTGTTGGTTATTAAATTGTCATTGCATAAATCTAGTGCCTTTTCCAGGGAAGAGGCATTGCGAATAATGCCAACGCTCTGTGCCATGCACTGTCTAAGCGCTAACAGATGAGTTGGCTTGGTATATGATGGCATAAGTAAAGTTTCAGTCTCGCTCGGCTTATTCCGACTATTGTTGCGTCTCTCTTCATTTATCAATTGAGCTACTTTCATTGCCATCACTCCCGCTTCAAGCAATGAGTTGCTCGCTAGTCTATTAGCTCCATGCAGCCCGGTACAGGCGCATTCACCAATAGCATAGAGGAAAGGTATTGAAGTTCTGCCAGAGCAATCTGCTTTGATGCCACCCATAAAGTAGTGCGCAGCAGGACTAACTGGTACTGATTGCTTAAGAGCATCGATGCCATAATCCTTTAACTTATGCAAAATATTAGGAAACTTCTTTTCCAACGCTTCCTTACCGATAGGTCGCAAGTCTAAAAAGACACACTTTTGCTTTGTCTCTTGCATGACTTGATAAATAGCTCGGGCAACTATGTCACGTGTTGCTAATTCACCAGAAGGATGAAACCGTTGCATGAAACGATCATCGTTATGATCAAGTAAGATAGCCCCTGCTCCTCTAACAGCTTCTGAAATTAAAAAAGCCGGTTTACCGGCTTCGCTCCCAAGATGTAGGGCAGTAGGATGAAACTGAACAAATTCCATATCGATAAGTTCGGCACCAACTTGATAGGCTAGCGCGATACCATCCCCGGTGGCCACAGTGGGGTTAGTGGTGCGGCTATAGACCTGGCCAATGCCACCGGTGGCTAGAATAGTGTGTTTAGCTAATACAGTTGTTATCTCTTTCTCTTCAGAGGAACCCGATTCATTTGGTTCGTTGCTAATGAATTTAGCTCCCCAGCAGACACCATTGGACATAAACAGGCTGTATACGAGTTTGTTTTCATGTATTTGTAATTTGGTTCTGTCTTTGGCAGCACGTTGTAACGCCTTCAATTTATTGATAAGTCCATGAGAAATAGATTTACCAGTGGTGTCTTGATAGTGATAAACTCTGGCGGTGCTGTGTCCACCTTCGCGGGCGAGGGCAAAGGCGCCATTTGCTAGATGATCAAAAGCAACGCCATATTCCTTTAAAATTTCTATTAATTGCCAACCGCCGGCGATTATTTCTTGTGCTGCTCTCTCATCTATTAATCCTGCCCCTGCTTTGAGGGTATCTTCCAAATGCAGCTGAATAGCGGCTAAGCTTCCTTTGTCAGTGGCAGCAGCAATACCCCCCTGGGCATAGTTTGTTGTAGACTCTGGCAAATAAGTCTTGGAAGCTAATACAATGTGCGCGCCGGCTTCGAATAATTTTATGGCAGCCAAAAGCCCAGCAAATCCTGAGCCGATAATCAGAACATCTGTCTCAATTAATTTGCTCATGATAGTTATGCTATATCAAAAAATAGAAACCATACGTTCAATTGGTCGGCGCGCTTTATCAGCTAATTCTTTTTCTATAATGACTGGATAAACATCGTCACGCAAGCTCTTGTGTAACTTTTCTAGTGTAATCATTTTCATGAATTGACAAGTCATTTCAGGCGCTATAGGGATAAATGTTTTATCGGGATTTTCTTTTCGCATTCTATGCAAAATCCCTTCTTCAGTTGCAACAACAAATTGCGTTGCCTTTGATTTACTAGCTTCCTTTACCATGCCTTCTGTAGACGTGACTTTTATCGGCTTTAACGCGGGATTGTCAGCTAATTGATCTAGAAAAGGTGTTAAGCAACCACATTCTGGGTGAATGAGTAATTCTGCTTGTGGATATTGCTTTAGTTTTTCTGTTACCATCTCAGGCCGCATAGCCGCATGAACATGGCATTCACCCATCCATATTTCCATATTTTTTCGCCCGGTTACTTTCTTTATCCAGGAGCCAAGAAACACATCAGGCAGGAACAAAATCTCTTTATCTGTTGGTATGGCTTGTACAATTTTTACAGCATTGCCGGAAGTACAGCAATAATCCGATTCTGCTTTAACTTCTACACTGGTGTTTACATAAGAAACTACAATAGCTCCAGGATGTTCTTTCTTCCATGTTCGTAATTGATCAGCATTGATCGAAGCAGCTAACGAGCAACCAGCTTCTAGATCTGGTATCAATACTCTTTTGTCCGGACAAAGAACAGCTGCGGTTTCCGCCATAAAATGTACACCACAGAATACAATTGTCTTGGCTTCGGTTTTTGCCGCTTGCTGAGCCAGCCCTAAAGAGTCTCCAACAAAATCAGCAATATCTTGAATTTCCGGAATCTGATAATTATGAGCAAGAATTATTGCCTGACACTTTTGCCTGAGTTTCTTGATGTCATCAATTAAACTGTCTTGCTCGGCTTTTTTTAATTTGTCTGCTGCAACTGGCATAATAGGTGTGCTTTTAAGAACGGGCTGTTTCTCGCTGCTTAAGACTTCATGGGATTTGTCTTGGCTGTTCATAAAGATTTTTCGACCTCGAGGCTGAGATCTATGCTGGTTGTAGAATGGGTAAGAGCACCGACTGATATGGCATTTACTCCTGGTTGCAAATACTCGTTCATATTCTCAAGATTTATGCCTCCAGATACTTCAACAAAACTCCGTTTATTAACGAGCTTTACTGCTTCTTTCACCAATCCTGGGGACATATTATCCAGTAGAATTTTATCTGCCTGCAAGTTAAGGCTTTCCTTGACCTCTTCTAGATTAGTACATTCCACTTCTAATGGCTTGGTTGGGTATTGCGAACGTAACAGTTTTACAGCTTGGCTTACCCCGCCGGCCAACTGAATATGATTATCCTTGATTAATATGGCATCATTTAAGCCGAATCGATGGTTTTCTCCACCGGCTGTTAATACTGCATATTTTTCGAATAGTCTTAAACCAGGACTGGTTTTGCGCGTATCTAATATGGCAATTTTATAGGGTTTTGCTTTTTCTACAAATTGACTGGTTGTCGTGGCCACAGCGCACATTCGTTGCAGTAAATTCAAAGCAATGCGCTCTGCACCCAGTATGGCTGCCACTTTTCCCTCTATGCTCGTTACGGCTACTGGGGCTTGGATGATTCTAGCGCCTTCGTTCAGCAGAGGGGTAATTTTTGACTCTGGGTCGAGCTTTTTAAAAACCAGTGCCATTACTGGTAATCCAGCAATAACAGCCGGGGCGCTTTTGCAATATATTGTCGCTTTAGCAAGTTTGGTTGTTCCTGCTAAGGGGGCTGTGGTCAAATCAATCGGTGGTTGCCCTAAATCTTCCAAAAAGGCTAATTCAAGAGCCTTCTCGAACAAGATCCTTCCCAAACCGTAGTGATTGATAAAGTCCCAATCCGGTTTATTGCGGTCAAATGTGCTGGATTCAGGCATTGCTGCAGGCGCTTTCATAAATATGCCCCTTAGACCTGGTTGCTAGATACGTTATAACATCAGAATTCCAATAAGGCTTAAATCTAAGGCTTTCGTTAATTTTGCTTGAGCATATCTATGATTGCTTTCCACTCCTTTTCACTTACTGGCTGGATGGAAAGACGACTTCCTTTCTGCAACAAAACCATTCCCTTTAGCTTTGCATTGCCTCTTAGCTCTGACAAAGTGACGGGTCGCTTGAAAGTTTTCACGTGTTTGATGTCTACTGAGTACCAGGCGGGATCTTCAGGATCGCTTTTTTCATCAAAATACTTACTTTTGGGGTTAAAAGCAGATGGGTCTGGATAACCAGCCTTAGCGACCTGGGCAATACCAACAATGGCAGGCGGTTCGGTATTACTGTGATAAAAAAACACGTGATCACCGCTAGCAACTTGTTTACTTAGAAAATTTCTGGCCTGATAATTCCTTACCCCATCCCAGCAAGTAGTTTTATCAGGTGCTTTTTCAAGATCAGTTATTGAAAATGTGCCAGGTTCTGATTTGAAAAGCCAATACTGCTTAGCCATTATTCCGAATATCCTTAACTCTTACCACACTTGTTATAGGTTATTATTCTGCCTATCTTTGCTAATTCTTCCTTTTTGCTTATGGATTTGTTACCAATAGTTTACTTCTAATCGACTTCTCCTTACGTTCTCAAGGACATCACTAATCAGGCATAGGCATGGAATACTTCAAGCTTTTAAAGCGCAAGACAATTGCTATCTTGTGGTTAAGCCAATTACTATCGGCGATAGGCGATCAAATTTATCTAGTTAGTGCTTGTTGGTTAGCGGCTCAAATATCTCCTAGAGCCCTTGCCTGTGTCGCTGCCTCTGAGTATGTCAGTGCTTTTCTTTTTAGCTTTGTGGCTGGAGTGCTTACTGATCGGTTTAACAAAAAGAAGCTGATGATATATGCCGATCTCGGACGGGCTATAGCGGTTTTTACTCTGCCTATCGCCAGTCTTTATGGTCATATCTCAACGATGCATTTAGTGTTGGTTGGTATTGTCCTTGGCTCTCTGGGTGTTTTATTTGACCCTTGCCTGGTGGCTACAATACCCGTCTTGACAGATGAACGCAGCTTGCTGCAAGCAACAAACGGATTGATCGATTTTACAAAACGTTTGGCTCGCGCCCTGGGCCCTGCAATCGCTGGCTTGCTTGCTAGCTTTGTTGCAATTCACTTTCTTTTTAGTTTGAATGCGATTAGCTTTTTAATTTCAACCGCTGGCATTCTTTATGTTTCCAGCCAAGTTGATATTGAAGATATAAACAAACGAGCATCCGATGAACGTGGCTTATTCTGGGGAGAATTGCTGGGGGCGCTGAGATTAATAAAAACACACGCAATACTCGCGTGGGAATTTGGATCATTCTTCTTTGCCAATATAGCCTATGCTCTCATTTATACTACAGGTTTGCCTTTGTTAGCCAAAGAAAGATTCGGTAATAACATTGCTGCCTATGGCCTTTTGATAAGTATTTATGGGGTGGTTAGTATAATCGCCAATCTTATAGAAGGAAATAGAAAAATCCGCAAACCTGCCTTAACAGTTTTTAGAGCATATGCACTCTGGGGTTTGGGGTTTTCAATATTGGCTCTGGCACCAAATATAGTATTGGCTGGTTTTGGCCTGGCGGTAGCCGCGATTTCGGCTCCTGCTGTTTTTATCACTATAGTTACTATGGTGCAGCGAGACATTCCTGAAACGGATACCGGGAAAGTCTATTCTTTTAGGACTGCCATTATGTACTCTGGTCTCGGTCTTGGCTTGTTATTATCTAGTTATTTATATGGCAAATTTACAACGATAATGGTGATGCCATGTGCTGCTGCTGCCTTTCTTGTCATAGGCATCTCTGGTATACTGCGCTTTTATAAAAAGGAAAAGGTCTAAAGAGTCATCTTTAAAGATAAGAATATGCCGCAATCAGATCAAACTGCCGATAATGAATCCGCAAATAAGCTAATTACTTTGCAGCGACAATTGACCGTAATAGTTCTTGCTTTACTTGCTTGTGTAGGCATATTCCAAATTTGCATATATTTTGCTGATATTTTGCGGGTATTAGGCATTTCAATACTTTTTTCGTATCTCTTTTTGCCTGTTGTAGACTGGCTTCATAAATATCTTAAAGTGCGTTTCCTAGCAGTATTAGTAGTTTATTTTGTGGTTTTGATTGGTATTATATTTAGTGCCATAACCCTGGTACCTACTATAATAAGTCAGGTCACTCAATTGTTGAACAGCATGTATGAACAGCTGCCGCAAATCGTCCACTATTTTGAGCAAACTTTGCTTCCTGTAGAACAGCGTTTACATAGCGCGCAAATTGAAATTAAGACAATTGATTTGGTTAACGGACTTCTATCCATATTTCCCACAATGCAGGCAGGACAAATTTTTAATCGTGTAGGCGATGTTGCTGTTTCAACAATGACCGGCACTGTTTATGGATTAAGTATATTGCTTCTAACTTTTTACTTTTTATTAGATGGAGATAAGATGCAAACGGCAATTATCAAGATATTTCCGCAGAAACATCGTGAGCATTTGCAATCCATCGCTAGCGAAATTGATCAAAGTTTACAGGCTTTCTTTAAGGGACAAGTTGTTCTGGCCTTTGGCTTTGGCATATTAATGACTATTGTCTACTACATCTTAGGGGTGCATTATGCTTTGCTACTTGGCATTATTCTTGCTGTGCTGGAAATAATACCCGTGGTAGGTCCGACGGTTGGTTTCATTCCGACAATTTTTGCTGTTTTATTTGATGGTACAGATCATATTCCTGCTGATAGATGGACTCAATTAGTTCTAGTTATTGCCATTTTTTGCGGTTTGCAATGGTTGAAAGATAACCTTATTGCTCCCAAATATATGGGCAATGTCATTGGTTTACATCCAGTGGTAATTTTTCTAGCCATAATGATCGGGGCCAAAATCGATGGCTGGCTAGGTATTATCTTTGCCCTGCCGGTAGCCTGTATTGTTCAAGTCCTGGCTAAAGATCTATACGCTGGTTATGTTTTTTCTAATAATTTGCCAAAGAACGCCTCGGGCAAAAAGATCTTTTAGTCGATAGTTTCTTGCAAAACAACAAAGTTATATCAACTTGTAAGCTTGGCGTGTCTATAATTTGGCCGCCTTATGGGAAAAAAGTTCCCAAAACAAAAATACCATCTAGACTAAATCTACGATGGTATTAGTGCTACTGCCTAACTGCCCCTTGCGAAGTGGGCTCAGTATTTTATTACACTTCAGTCAGTCCTTCGTGTAAAACGGGCTCGCTTGCTACTGTTTCTAATTAGCGCTTACTTGAAGTTTCCGCAAGGCCCCTCGGCTCATAGTACTCAACTTTTTAGTGAGTGCTCACCGGATATGTGTACTAGTCTATCGCCTTCTTCTAGGATTTGAAGTACCCCAAATCTCATTTTATTTTCTTCGACAAAAATTTCAAAAACTGCTTCTCGACAGAGTTACGGTTGGACATAACATTATAAAGTGCTGGGACACCTTGCTCCGCAAGCGATAGAGAGTCATCATATATTCGGCATATGCTATATATAGAGCAAGTACTTGCAAAAGATAGAAAGTATCTTTCGATCTGTCCAAATATGCTTAAAAAATAGTCTGAGCGACTATTCGATAACGAAAAAGAAATTAGTCAAGAGCCTTCTCAATTGCTTCAAAACGCTTTTCTATTGTCTTAAATGGGACTGGATGGTGGTCGGGGTTATTTGGATTGATTTCTTTCAGCTCGCTGCCAAGCATCCCATTTATGATGACTTGAGCAGATTCACATTTGCTATCACTGGTCGCATTCAACAAACTCCTGGTGGCTTTTAGAAATCCTCTTGTATCTTGATATTCCAAAAATCCATCTTTGCCAGGTGTCGCTACTTGCAATACCACGATGCGGCCAGTACTAATAGCATCCTTATATTCGTCTTCTGCTTGCGCTAAAACTAGAAGAGCGACCTTAGCTTTATATGTTGATTCGTTGTATGACTCGCCCCCAATAGTCCGTCGTGCCTGTTCTACAAGGGCAAGTAAGTCTGCATATCCTTTAGCAAAGTCCTCATTAGTGGTACTACTATTCCCTGCCAATAGACTGTATTTTTGCAGCCCTTCTTTAAGCTTGTCTAATAGATTATTTTTTTGTAGAGCCGATTGTACTAATAGTGCTTGAGGTGTTTTTTCTTCGAACAATTCATGCACTGGGTGATAAGCATGTTTTTTTGCTCTTGCTAAATCGGCTTTTGCATTTGAATTGCCCTTAATGCATGAATCTAGATGTAAATCATATGCTGCTTGTACATGTCCTTCTAGAATTGTGAGCGCAGCCACTATTTTTTGAGAATCATCCTCTTGCATATTTTTTTGACTGGGGATTACAGTTACTTGAGCAACAAGGGCACTTCCTTCTGGGCTGATTGCATATTTGCCTGGGGTACCTGTTACTTCTACAGTTGACTCACCGTTTTTCGGAATCAATACTTCTTTATTTATCAATCCCTTTGCTTCTATCTCCAAAGGCTTGTCTGTTTTATTGGCAAGTAAAATATAGCCGCCCCGAGAGACTACTAGTTGATTTGGTTCTACTTCATTCTCTTCAAAAGAAATCTTGCTGCTAGCAGCTTGACTGCTTACTTCTTGCGACTGACTCTTTACCGATGCTGCTTCTATATATATTTCTGTGCCGATGCCAACAATAAGACCAACTGTTAAAGCAGACATAGCTTGCACCGTGGGCAAATTATTGAATCGTAGGCGGAGCAATTCTCTAGTTACATATATAAGTGAACCAACAGCCAGAGATAAAATGAATAATTCTAAATTCGTATTAACAAAGCTACCACCTAAAACAGCTCCCACAGCAGTGGGCGCACCAGCAATTAATCCTAAAGAAATTAACTTATTCCAGGATATATTTTGACCAGCTAATGGGGCAGCAATTCCAAAGCCTTCAGTAGCATTATGTAAAGCAAACCCCAGTACCAGTATTAATCCAAAACTAGTGTTACCACTTGAATAAGATTGTCCAATTGCTAAACCCTCAGCAAAATTATGTAAGCCGATACCTAGCGCAATCATATTGGCGATTTCAAGTGGAGTGGCGCCTTCACCTTTTGCTTTATGCCTATTCTCTTCAATCGCGCCTAGTCCTACCAGTCCTAACGCAAGTCCGATGATGAGCAATCCGCCCTGAAACATAGAGAGGTTAAAATCTCCACTTTTTGCTGTAAGTTCCAAGGTTTCGATAGCGCGATGGCCAACTTCAATAATAAGAAATATAAGAACGCCAGCCGAAGCCAAAGCCAGCTTTCCTCTCAAAGATTCTGAAGCTCCTTTGAGCCGTGCTATCGGCAAACCAAGAAAGACTGTCATCCCAGCAATGAGACCTAAAACTATATTTGTTGGCGCTCCTACACACACGTGACTATCTCCTTTGTGCTATTGATAATTGCTTTGGATCTTATCTTGATATACATCTATATGATCCTGTGAGCCTTATACCTTTTGATGTATCTATATATTTTAGAACTTTAGTATAGCGGTTCCCAAGAAAAGATTTTGTCACGCTAAAGGCGTATAGAATTTAGGCTATGCGGAGCGCGTAGCATTGAAATAAAGGAACTATGACTGAAAGGCAACCGAGTTTAAGTAAGACATTCAGCCTGGTTGCTTTACTAAGTGTATTGTCAAAGGTAATTGGTCTAGCACGCGATGTTGTGGTAGCGGCCGCATATGGTACTTCCATTCTCGCTGACGCATATAATTATGCTTATTTATTTACTGGTAATATTCTGATTTTATTTGGTGGTTTGGGTGGGCCATTTCATTCAGCTACTGTTACTACCTTGGCACCCAAAAGATCTTCACCGGACGCTGGCGCTTTGGTTGCACAAATCTCTTTTTTCACTGGTATTGCCTTAGCCATAGTTGGCATTGTCATATTTTGCTTCTCTCCACAAATTATGCACGTTGTAGCTGGCAATTACGGTCATGGCGACGCTGCTCGCGTTAAGTTTTTCAGCGAGTCTATAATGCAATTGCGGGTAATGTCTCCCCTTATTTTTATATCTGGATTGATTGGTATCACATATGGTGTATTGAATGTTTACAACCTCGTCTTTTGGCCATCATTATCCCCAGCTATTGCCAGTCTGGCTATTATTGCTGCCATATTGATTTGTAATAATCATGAAACATCCATGCCGGTTGCTATCGGCACTCTCATAGGCGCTTTTGGTCAATTATTTGCACAATTACCGGGCATGTTTGCTGTGGGCTTGAAGTATCGTTTGCAATTTAAACCAATAGAAGGTTTGTCCAACTATACAAAAGTTTTATGGCCAGCGATTATAAGTACTTCAATTGGACAGCTAATTATCTATGTTGATAGCTTCTTTTGCTCAAATATTGGCGAAGGCGCCTGGACGGCAATTGCTAACGCCAACCGCCTTATTCAATTGCCGCTAGGTGTATTGATTACAGCCATGCTTGTTCCTATATTGCCACGCTTTACTGAAATGGCTACCAGTAATAGAAGCGAAGAGCTAAAAAGTGAATTTCGCCGTGCTCTTAGTTTTTTGTGGTTCCTGGCCCTACCTTTGAGCGCAATTCTTTTTGCTCTACCTGAGCCCATAATAAGACTTCTTTTTCAACGGGGCGCCTTTAACACTCAATCAACTTATCTTGTTTCCACTGCTTTAATTTATCTTGTGCCTTCGATCATCTTTTATATGGCGCGTGATTTAATAACGCGGGTATATTTTGCTTTTCATGATAGCAAAACACCATTCTATGTTGCCATGGCAGCCATTTTTACAAAAGCCTTTCTTGATTGGTTATTTGTTATTGCTATTCCACTTGGTGTGGCGGGCATATCACTTGCTACGTCTTTAATTACAGTTTTTAATCTGGTTCTCTTAGCTTATTTCTTACGTCCTAAGCTAGGCTTGATGGGTTTTACAAAAATGCTAAAACCTGTGTTTGTTATGATTTTTGCTGCCGTGATTACATATTTGTTAGCCAAATACGGCTTTGCCATAATGCAACACTATTTGGCCAGTATGTCCATAATATTTTTGGCTAGCAAAATTTTTGTTGCTGCCACTATCAGTGGTATCATATACTTTGCTATCACTTATTTGTTTAATATAGATGAAGCAAAACTTCTCTGGCAAAGATTGCCGTTGACAAAATAACAATGTTGTGAAAAATACTATTCTTCGCCAATAGAGGACTAATGAAATTTAGATACTAAGGGGCTACAATAGTAAACCTAATGAATCGCAAAATCGACTAAAATTATTACGCCTACAATAAAACATCCTAATAAATAGCTTAAAATCGAATCTGAAAATTAAGAGGTACTATCCATGTCAGAATCTATTTATACATTTAAGTATCAGGGTAAATCCAAATTACAAAAAATCTTCTTGTCATCAATCTCAATCTTTTCCCTATTTCTTTTAATTAGCCTGATCTCTACTAATTTCAATGTTTGTTCGTCAGTTTTTGCTACTAGCAAAGAGGTGAGTATGTCAACTGTCAAAGAAATTTCGGTATCTAGTTCAGCCTTTAAACAAGGACAAGGAATCCCGACTCAATATACAGCCGATGGAGCCAATGTTTCTCCCCCTTTGTCCTGGGACACTCCTCCGGCTGGTACGAAGAGCTTTGCTCTTATTTGTGAAGATCCAGATGCTCCAGCTGGTACCTGGATCCACTGGATTGTCTACGATATTCCAGCTAATAAGACAGAGTTACCCCAAGGAGTGTCTGCGCAAAAGGCATTATCCGATGGCACCAAGCAAGGTATCACTTCTTTCCATCGTGTAGGTTACGGTGGGCCCTCCCCGCCACCTGGGAAGCCTCATCGTTACTTTTTTAGGATTTATGCGCTCAATTCTCTTTCTGGACTTGAGCCCGGTATTGACCTGGCAAAGTTCAATAATCTTGTTAGAACGCACAAAATTGCTGAGGCGGAGATAATGGGTACCTATGGTCGTTGAAAAATAATGGATCAACTAGAAGGAGCAATTTAGGATAATCAGTGGCTAAAACAGAAAAACCAGCAGCCAAAGTGAGTGAAAAGCTCAATAAGATCAGGCAAGGTGGTGCGGCTAAGTATCATCAAAAATTGAAAGAAGACAAAAAACTTTTCGCCCGCGACCGCTTGAAATTATTGCTGGATGAAGGTGCGGAATTTATAGAAGATGCAGCCTTTGCTAATTGTATCGATCCGGAATTGCCAGCTGATGGTGTAATCACTGGCATTGGACAGATATCTGGCAAAACTGTTTGTTTAATGGCCAATGATTCTACAGTTAAAGCAGGTTCCTGGGGCAAACGTACTGTAGAGAAAATTATTCGTATTCAAGAAACTGCGATAAAAATGCAAGTGCCGATAATCTACTTAGTAGATTCAGCGGGCGCGCGCATTACCGATCAAGTAGAGATGTTTCCAGGGCGCCGTGGCGCCGGCAGGATTTTCTATAATCAAATTTATATGTCCGGCATGGTTCCACAAATATGTCTTTTATTTGGACATTCTGCTGCTGGTGGCGCATATATACCAGCTTTCTGCGACATAGTAATAATGAATGATGGCAATGCTTCTATGTATCTCGGCTCACCACGCATGGCAGAAATGGTAATTGGTGAAAAAGTTACACTGGAAGAAATGGGTGGTGCAAAAATGCACTGTAGTATTTCTGGTTGTGGTGATATTCTTGTCACTTCTGAAGAAGAAGCCCTAATGCTTGCCAGAGGCTATCTAACCTATATGCCTGATAATTATTTGGATATTTTTGATCATGCAGCGGATAGTAGTGAAAAAGCGGCTTCCAGGGCGAATGCAAAAACTGGTACTAATGCAAAGGCTGCTATTAATAGTAATAATTCTTCCAAGGTAAATGCCAAAAGCATCTCCCAAATTATTCCTGAACATGAAAATGTGCCCTTTGATATTTATGAGGTGATTGATTCTCTAGTTGACAAAGATTCATTTTTTGAAATTAAACGCTTATATGCTCCGGAAATAGTTACAGGTTTGGCACGAATCGATGGCCGTGTGATTGGCATTGTTGCCAATCAACCAAATGTAAAAGGAGGTGTGTTATTTGTTGACTCAGCTGATAAGGCCACGCGTTTTATATGGCTCTGCGATGCTTTTAATATTCCGCTTCTTTTTTTAGCTGATGTGCCTGGCTTTATGATTGGTACCAAAGTCGAACGGGCTGGCATAATCAGATCTGGAGCAAAAATGATTTCAGCTGTTGCCACCGCTAACGTGCCTAAAGTATCGGTTGTGTTGAGAAAGGCATATGGAGCAGGTTTATACGCCATGTGTGGACCAGCCTTTGAACCTGATGCATGCTTAGCTTTGCCGACAGCGTGGATAGCGGTGATGGGACCGGAAGCGGCCGTAAATGCTGTTTACTACAATAAAATTATGGAATTGCCTGAATCTGAAAGAGCGGCTTTTATTGCTGAAAAGCGTGCCAGTTATAAAGAAGATGTGGATATATACAAACTGGCTGCTGAGATGGTTATTGATAGCATAGTCGAGCCAGATGATTTGCGTAATGAATTAATCGCTAGATTCGATAGCTATAAGACAAAGGCTCCTGAACCCTGGCCCAAGAAATGTCCTATCCCGCCTGTTTAAATGAGTAAATTCGATCAGTCTCTAACTGAGAAGTTATGGATTGTGGCTGCTCTCATCTTGGGGGCCGCCGAGCCAATTATTGTAAAATACAGCTACAGTGGCGGCTTGGGATCCTATCAATTTTTTATTATTAGAAATATAACCGGCGCTATTACCTTAACTCCCATATTTCTCTATTTTTGCTTTAAACGCGCTGACCAGGATAAAGTATTAAAGCCTGTTATACCTATAGCATTTTTATTGATGATCACTAGCTTATGCACAATCCTCGCTTTAAAAAGTCTAACTGCAGTTACCGTATTGACAGTTGTGACCACGACACCAGCTCTAGTGGCAATTATAAATGAAAAACTTGGGCGCGATATTTTAGGAAAAAAATTCTGGCTCGGTTTTTGGCTGTGTTTTGCTGGTGTTGTCCTTAGTATGCCATTTGATAATTATTCCGGTGATTGGCTTGGTACTGTTGCCGTATTGATTGCGGTTTTTAGCTCTGGTTTTTATCGGGTTAAGATGGATCAAATTACGAGTAAACATAACTCAATTTATGTCTCAGCAGGATGCTTTGTTGTGTTAGGCGTTGTCTCTTTGTGTTTTTTACCTTTTGTTGGCAAAATTTCAACTTATGATATTTACTATGGCATTGTCGTCGGCATTTGCGCAGCCTTGGCTAATGTTGCTTTCATTAAATCACTAAGCTTGGTAGGTGCCACACGTATTTCAGTTATTACTATGATTCAGCGCCCAGCATTTATTTTAGTCGCCGCTTTAATCTTGCGCGAGGTACCAACCTGGTTGCAATTTATAGGTATAGTCTTAGTGGTAGTCGGTGTCAATTTTGCTAAAGTGCGCAGGAATGTGGCTAATCAATCTGATTAAATCGTAGTGACGCCAACTATAAAACATAGTCAACAGTATAGATTTGTGATTTTAAATTTGTTACTATTGCGTTGATTTGTAGTCGTCAATATGTGGGGTCGGGCAATATGTGCAATTCCAAAAAGAGTCATCGCAGAGACTGACAAGAAGAGATAGAGAAATTGCCATTAAGCTAGGCTTATAGGGATAATTCTTGTGAAGGAATATTGAAGGTTATCGTATGTCGTTGAACGAAAAATTTGGACGTGGTGGTGGTTCTAATATTCGCAAAGTGAATATTAACGATGCGCCTGATATAGGTATGTTGCAAAAATTGCTTAGCGACTTGAGTACTTCAACAACCGGTTCGCAGTGTGACGTATCTTGGCAGTCTGAAAATAATGTTTATACACTTAGCTTGATTCATTCGCGTCAAACTGCCCGCGCTGGTTGGAAACTCTATCGTGGCAAAGGGCTCCAACCAAGCCTTCTGTGGGCCCATGCGACTAATGATGTCGGTACTATACAGAATTTGGTTGCTGAGGCTCTTAAACAAGTGAAGCCGACACAAAGCCAGATAACGCTTAAGCAAGTTAAAAAACCAACACAAACTCAGACCTCGCTTCCTCCAGCAGTCCCACAAATCAAACCGACACAAAGTCAGACTTCGCTACCACCCGCGCTGCCAAAAATGAGGCCAACACAAACCCAGACTTCACTGCCCACAGCACGTAGCCCCGAGCCTATTCGTCAAGAAAGACGAGCTATCAATATAAATAGTAATCTGAGTGGAAAGCTAAGAGAGCTTTTTATAGGGACTCAAGAAGATATGATAGCTGGGACCCGTTCCTCACCCCCACCAGCAACCAGAACTCAATCGCTAAATAAGCCGGTGATTAAATTTATAGATTTAACCCCCGGCAGAGATATTCTCCAGCATCTATTTATGGGCGAGTTAGGTATTTTTTCCTACCCGACTTTTTTATTCTTCTTGGAACGGGAATACTATGAGGCTTTGGAGAATAATAGTCCAATTACCCTAATTATTTTTCAAGCCACTAGTACAGGGTCCACCGGAAATGATCCTCTCTCGCCGCCTGTTTTACAAGAATTGGCAAAAAGAATAAAGCATACACAGCGGAAAACAGATATTCTGGCTCAATATGAAGGGAACAAATTTGCTGTCCTTTTGCCGGATACTACTATAAGCGGGGCAAAGTCGTTTATTCAGCGAGTGGAAAAGGCTCTGCTTAAAACTGAACTTGCGCCAGGGTTGAGCAGCAGTTCGATGAAATTTACTTTTGGTTTAGCAACTCTGGGAGAACATTGCAAAACCCTGCAGGCGTTTTTATTTCTAGCTGAGAAAGCTCTGGAAAGAGCTCAGCAGCATGGAAAGAATCTAGTCTGCGATGAGGATATTCTATCCGCGGAAAGCTTTGACGAGGATGAATACTTGAGTAAGTCCATAGATCTAACCAAAACCAGGGAGTTGGTGTCACAGTTGATCTCGGCGGGTATTTTCACTTACCCTGCTTTCCTTGCCTTTCTGGAGCATGAATATTATCGTTCTGCCAGAAAAGAACGCGACCTTTTAATTGTCATATTAAAAGTACGGGTTGATGAAGAAACGTTTGACGAGGCTTCCAATATGCTACCGGCACCAGCCTTTTATGAGGTGATTAGACGTATCGGAACTATGTTAACCAAGCGCGATATATTTGCGCATTATGGACATAGTAACTTTGTCATTATGCGGTCCAATACTTCGACCACCCAAATGCAAAATTTTGCCAAACGATTGATCCAATCTGTTATGGACGAAGAATGGCTCACGCCCGAATGCCCTGTAACTTCGTTGCGGATGCGTACCGAAATTTGTATTGCGCGCGCGCACCCAACTGCTGTGAACTTGTTTTGCTTTGTTCCAGTTAAATAGAATTTGCAGTTTGCCAACTTAAAGTTTTCACAAGGTCTATTAAAACCGAACTACTTACATAATGCTTTGTTCAACCAATGGTCGCTCAAACTGCGCTTTAATGAGCCTGGCATAAACAGTGTCTTGGCTTAATAAGCTATTGTGATTACCAGATTCAACTATGCGGCCATTTTCTAACACAAGGATTTCATCAGCATGTCGTACGGTTGAAAGTCTATGGGCAATGACAATAACTGTGCGGCCTTTCATTAGATTATCTAATGCTGCTTGTACCATGGCTTCTGATTCATTATCTAGTGAGCTGGTTGCTTCATCAAGAATTAAAATGGGAGCGTCTTTTAGGATTGCTCTTGCTATAGCAATACGTTGTTGTTGTCCGCCGGATAATTTGACACCGCGTTCACCAATTTTTGTTTTATAACCATTGCTCAGATTTAAAATAAAGTCATGGCAATATGCTGCTTGAGCAGCTTCGATAATGTCACTTTCGCTCGCGTTTAGTTTTCCCAGTCGTATGTTTTCTTCAACAGACATATTGAAGAGGAAATTGTCCTGAGTGACAAGAGCAATTTGTTGTCTAATGGAAGGAAGAGAATATTGCCCCAAGGGTACTTCATCTAGCATGATTACGCCGGATGTGGGGTCAAAGAATCTGGGTACTAGATTTACCAATGTTGTTTTGCCCGAGCCAGATAAGCCAACAAGAGCAATCATTCTTCCTGGCGGAATATCAATGTTTATGTCTTTCAGCACTAATTGGTCATGTGCTGGGTAATGATAATTGACATTGATGAATTGTAAATGATGCGATCTGCCGATAAGTGGCATGGCATTTTTCACTTCTTCCAGATCCGGCTCTAAATCTAATAGGTCAAAAACCCGCTTGGCAGCTGCGAAAGCTGGCTGCAATATTCCATTAATACGGCCGATATTCTTAATGGGCGAATACAATAAAAGTAAAGCAATTACAAATGAAGTCAAAGATCCTAATGTCATTTTATGATGCATAACTTGATAGCCGGCTACCCACATCACGCATGCAATACCAAGGGCACCAATGACAGCTAAAATGGGTGAAAGCATAGCTTCGGCTCGCACTGCTCTAATGGTGTTAGCAAAAAAGGCAAAATTAGTTTGCTTAAAGCGTTGGCTTTGATATTTCTGCAAGTTAAATGCCTGAACAATTTTTGCTCCTTGAATAGATTCAGATAAAACTGAAACCAATTCCCCAATGGCTTCTTGTCCACTGCGGGCAGATTTGCGAATTTTACGACCGAATATCGAGACAGGGAGGACAATACAAGAGAGAATGCTTAGAGCAATGATACTCAAAGACCAGCTTTGCACAATTAAGACAATGGCTAATGAAATGACTGTTATTGTGCGGCTTACTAAAGATTGAAAAGTTTGCGCAATGGCTGTTTCAAGAATGCTTATGTCGTTGACCATGCGGCCAATTAAAACACCGGAGGATTGGCCTTGGAAAAACAACAAAGGTTGCTTTTCTAAATGAGCGAAAAGTTCGTTGCGCAGATCTCTTATGGCTGAGCCACCAACATATCTAATACAATAAGTTTCAAAAAAGCGAAATATTCCCTGAGAGCTAGCTATTATCAATACCGCCAGAGGTACAAAATAAACAAGCTTCTGATTACCTTCAATAAAAATACGCTGGAGCCCCTGGCCGGCAAGATAAGCTATGGCACCATCCATAGCACCATAAGGAATAGCGGCTAATGATCCAAGTAGAAACATCCACCAGTAGGGACGAATGTAATGAAGCAACCGTAAGTAAAGCTTTTGTTGCTCTCTAAAGTCCTGGTATTTTATAAGTTGGTTTAGTTTTTGTAGGCTCATCTATGGAGAAAATTCTTTGTCTTAGTTTGAGAGTACTTGGGCTAGTTCTGAGGCGCAACTTTCGGCGTAATTGCCTTCGCCTAATTTATTTTTTAGAGCCATTAACTCCAGGCTTATTTCTTTGCCTAATCCTGGCACATCCAATATATCTTTGCTGTATTGTACGAGCTTTTCGGGCGAACAATCCAATTGAATTAACTCAGGAATCAAATCTTTACCGGCTAAAAGGTTTGGCCAGCCAACTTTGTGCGTTCTTTTAAAGGCTAGAAATATCAGGTAACTTATCCAGTCGGCCCGGTAAAAAATTAGCATTGGTTTAGCAAAGAGGGTCAACTCTAGCGTGGTTGTGCCGGATTTTGCCCAGGCAAGATCGCAAACGGACATTAGACTATACGAGTCTTCAGATGAAATTAGTTTGGTGATTTTAGCTAGTAAGGGGTCGCTATTTACCGTCTTTTCGATTGTGGCAGCTAAATCTTTATTGGCCTGGGAAATAGCAAATTGAACTTCCGGGCGTTCTTTATTCAATTTTTTTATGGCAGTGAGTGTTACAGGTAGTAAATTTTTTATTTAGTTTTTGCGGCTACCTGGGAAAATACTAATAATTGGTTGAACAGGGTCGAGATTGTATTTACTGGCAAATTGCTTGCGGTCAAGTAAATCTTTGCTATCAGGCAAGTTTTTGGTTAGCGGATGTCCAACAAAAGTTACTGGAATATTTTTTTTTGCGTAGAGGTTTTCCTCGAAAGGGAAAATGACAAGCATTTTAGTTATGGTGTTTGCAATAGTATGCATGCGCCAAGGACGTGAGCCCCAAACTTGGGGCGAAATAAAATAGTAAATAGGTAGATTTTTATAGCGCGACCTTATTGTGCGCGCCAAAATAAGGTTGAAACCGCCATAATCAACCAACAATACTGCTTTGGGTTGGCGCTTCTCAATTTCTTTCATTAGAGTCTGACGCACCTGGGCTAGAAATGGGATGATTTTCAGTACGCCTACAATACCGATGCTAGAAAATTCTTGGCAGTCATATAAAATTTCTGCTCCTGCTTCACGCATGGCTGAACTGCCCAATCCCCATATGTGCAAATTAGGCTGCAAGGATTTCAATTTGTTTATAAGCTTGCTTGTGTGTTTGTCGGCTGACAAATCACCCACTGATACCATTAGCGATGCCGATGGTAATCCATGCGTTAATACGATTTTCTCTTTTACACCTAAGCTATTCATTTAAATAAGTTCAGACTAGAATTTTGTGCCAACATGTAAAGCTACTGATCCGAAAGCTAGCGGAATATATTCTATATTTGTCAAATTGGCCTTCTTAAATAAATTGCTTATGGCTTCTGGGGATGCATAAGTATCTAGAGACCTCGGTAAATAAGTATAAGCGTTCTTATCCTTTTGCAAAAATTGGCCAATAATTGGCACGATGCGACGAAAATAAAAATAGTAAAAGGGGGTAAATAACCAATTGCTAGGTTGCCCTAAATCCAGATTGACCACTTTGCCGC
>Ga0207134_1082_pt1 | contig 23318 bp, 19 predicted proteins | sample Alteio_BWMinHeat_12_FD_153527 | JGI IMG/M metagenome (GOLD analysis project Ga0207134, IMG submission 153527) | Enriched cells from forest soil in Barre Woods Harvard Forest LTER site, Petersham, Massachusetts, United States -... | ecosystem: Environmental > Terrestrial > Soil > Temperate forest >... | reverse complement strand
AATCATTTAGGTTTTTCAACCCAATCGGGTAAATGGAAGAATGTAAACGGTACTATCAGTCGTAGAGGAGCCTGCGCATTTAGCAGTTTTGGTTTGGCAGTCATTCATCCCTGCTTTTACAATCCCATAGCATTTTTCCATAGGTTGATCTGCTAACGCTTGCGAACTGGCTAATAATGTACCCGCGGCAGATAAAGTTAATAGCAAGGTCATAGCCGATTTTACGATACGATCCATATCTTTCATGTGAAACTCCTGTAGGAATAGTGATTGCTTTACGGCGAAAATTGTATCAAAATTTCATATAAGAATGAAGAGATAGATGAATAGGAGCAGTATGAAATGGACAAACTCTAAAGAGTTTTTTTCTGAACTCTTACAACAAGCCAGAATCACTATAAACGGCAAAAATCCCTGGGATATGCAAATTCATAATGAGAAAACTTATAACCGCGTCATAAAAGACGGGCTATTAGGCTTAGGCGAAGCCTATATGGATAAATGGTGGGACAGCGAAAGACTAGATCAATTTTTTGAGCGGGCAATTAGAGAGGATCTCTCCAGCAAAATTAAAGCAAACCCCTTCCTCACTTTAAAATTGCTCATGCTAAAAATTATCAACTTACAAACCAAAGAGCGCTCTCTAGAGGTTGGCTTAAAACACTATGACCTGGGCAACGAATTATTTAAAGCCATGTTAGACAGTCGCATGAATTACACCTGTGGTTACTGGAAAAATGCAACGAATTTAGAAGATGCGCAACGTGATAAATTAGAGCTAACCTGCCAAAAATTAATGCTAAAACCCGGCATGAGATTATTAGATATAGGCTGTGGGTTTGGAGGGCTTGCAAAATATGCGGCAGAAAATTTTGGAGTCTCCGTGGTTGGCATCACTATTTCTCAACAACAATGCGACTATGCTAAACAAAATTGCGCGGGTTTGCCCGTTGAAATACGTTTTCAGGATTATCGGGATCTAAATGAAAAATTTGATCGCATATCCTCATTAGGCATGTTTGAACATGTAGGTCCCCTGAATTATCGAACTTACATGGAAGTCGCAAACAAAAGTTTAACGAATGATGGCATATTTTTATTACACACCATCGGTGAAAATACCAGCGCCTTTTCTATCAATGAATGGATGGCAAAATATATATTCCCAAATGCTGTTTTACCTTCTATTTCACAAATAGGAACTGCGAGTGAAGGTTTATTGGTGCTAGAAGATTGGCATAATTTTGGTGCAGATTATGATAAGACCTTAATGGCTTGGCATGCTAATTTTATTCAACACTGGGATCAGTTAAAAAAATATTATGACGAGCGTTTTTATCGTATGTGGAATTATTATTTACTGTGCTGCGCGGGGAGTTTTCGTGCGCGCTATATCCAACTTTGGCAAATGGTCTTTACCAAAAATGGCCTATTGGGCGGATACCAAGCACCGCGATTGGAAGCTAAATCAAGCGACTTATCAAAGCCAAGTAGTTTTGATCATAGTCAAGTGGAGTCGTCTTCAACCTCAACTCACAAAAATACCGAAAACAATCTAGCTTAATTCCTTTTTGATCGATGGCTTCTTGTAAAAGTTTTAAAGCATTATACAAGATAGCCATCTGATCGACGATTAAGCGAATTTTTAAGGCTTGTAATTCTTCACTTAGTGTTCTAAATTCTGTCATCTCTTTTTCTAGTGCTATTAAACCCTGCTTAATTTGCTCAGCACCTTCAGTGTATTGAATTTCCTGCTGCATATAAGCTAAATAGACTTGATCAGCATTATATTTCAAAATATCTCTTAATATTTGCATGCGTAAAATATTATGTGTACCTTCCCAATTTTCACAGACTATACCGTCTCTTAATAATCTCGGGATAGGAGAAAAAGTTTCAATAGTTCCATTTCCTGCTAATACACCCAAGCAATGATGAATATGCTCAAACGACCATTTGGCGGTAATATATTTTTGACTATTAGCTAATAAGCGCAGTAGCATGGGAGCATTTTTATCTTTTAACTTTCCTAAATCTAATTCATCTTGTAAGCGCGCAGTGGCAAAACTGCCGGCTATCATTGCCGTATTTTCAGCTTTGATACGCGCAAGATTTTCTTTAATTAAAGGATAATTAATAATGGGTTGATCAAACGCAATGCGATACTTTGCAAACAATCTTGCGACATGATAAGCACGTCTTGCCATAGCCAATACGGTCATTGCATTACATAAACGCGACACATGTAACACATTTTCCATCATCATCCTAAAGCCATCTTTAAGCTCTCCCATAGGATAAGCGAAAGCTGCATGAAAATCGATTTCAGCGGTAGGAAGTGTTTGCGTGCCTATTTTGTCTTTGAGGCGTCGCATGGTAAATAAATTATTTTTTTCTTTCCAAACAGCGGGTACTAAAAAAAGTCCTAAGCCTTTTGTGCCAGGTAGTTTTTCATCAAATCTCGCGGTGACAAAAATAAGATCCGCATCCGCATTCGAACAAAACCATTTTTCACCCGTAATACGCCACAATCCTTTTTCATCTTTTTTAGCAAAAGTCGCATTCGCTCCAACATCAGATCCACCCTGCACTTCTGTTAAGAATTGTGCGCCGGTAAAATTATTTTGATAAGAAGCAGTAATAAGTTTTTCTTGAAATAATTTTTTATGCTCAAAATCAGGGGTTTTAGAAAAAACACGTAAAATGCCTGCGGAACAAGCAATAGGACAATTATGCCCGGCTTCACCGACTTCTGATGATAAGAAAAATAAACTTAATCCTTCAGCCATTCCACCCGGCTGAGACATTTTTTCTAATAGCTTAGTACCATAAATAATATCACCCGCTTTACTATAACTTGGATGATGAACAATAGTACGATCGCCTTCCAGTTTGGGTAAATTTAAGTGATTTTCAGAAACAGTGGCTTCCAATTCTGTTGAGACTAATGCGCCAAATTTTTCTAATTCTGAATTTATTCTTTTGAAATCTTCGGGAAAAGTAAAACGAATGGTGTGAATTAAATCGGGATCGGTTGTATAAACATTTTTTGTAAGCTCGTGTTGCCATTTTTCAATAGCCTCACGAGCGATTTTATTTTTTAGTTGCGTCTCTTCCATGAGATTTCCTAATTAATACACCCAGTAACCATGGCAGTGGTGATGATGGTGATGATGATACCATATCACAGGTGGACCGTATTCAACATAAACGGGGTAAACAGGTTCCATTACCATAGGAACTAAAATCACCCGAGCTTCCGCGCTCATACAACCTAACAAGGCTAGCATTCCTAACAGTGCCGTTAACTTCAAACGTAAACTATGCATAACCACCTCGACTGTAAGAAAACAACGATCCTAGAATACAGTAAGAATTTAGTCATTTCTAGGGTTTTTAAAGCGTTTTAGTGCATTTTTTGAGCTTTTATATTTGGGTTTATTTTGTGTTATGATGGCGTGTTCCATAGAAGGATAAGAGCATGGCCTGGAGTAGACTTAATCGCAAAAGCAAAACCCCCTCTGAATGGGGATTTTTAAATTTTTTTAGAAAACTTAAAGAATTATTACTAAGCTTATTTTGTGGCTCACCTGGTGGTGGCATACATACTGCTAAAACCACTAGCACAACTAGAATGGCTAGAACCGTAAAACTAACCAGAGAAAGCCACTCTTCTGATAGAGAAATGAAAACACTCCCAGCGACTGCAAATACTCAGCCTACCCAACAATGGACGTCTTATGAACCTACGAAACGCCGTAGCCCTTGAGTGCCCCTTACAAATAGCGGGCACTATCAATGCTTATACGGCTCTGTTAGCTAAAAATGCAGGGTTTAAAGCGATTTATTTATCGGGTGCAGGGGTTGCTAATGCATCCTTCGGGATACCGGATATTGGGCTTACCACTTTAAATAACGTCTTAGAAGATACACGAAGAATTACAGGTGCAGTTGACTTGCCCCTGCTAGTAGATATTGATACTGGGTGGGATGATATTTCCCATAGCGTAAAAGAATTAATTAAAGCAGGCGCAGCTGGGGTTCATATTGAAGACCAAGTATTTGATAAACGTTGTGGCCAATTAGCTAATAAAGAAATTGTTTCAACCAATGAAATGGTTAATCGCATTAAAAAAGCTATTGACGCTAAAACCAACTCAGATTTTGTTGTGATGGCAAGAACCGATGCCCTACAAAAAGAAGGATTAGACGCAACTCTTGAAAGAATTTCTCGCTATGTTGAAGCGGGTGCGGATATGATTTTTTTTGAAGGCGTACAAGAATTAAATCAATATCAAGCCTTAACAAAAATTTGCGCTGTGCCGGTCTTGGCAAATATCACTGAATTTGGTCTTACCCCCCTATTTACCGTAGAAGAATTAAAACAAGTGGGTATTCAATTGGTTTTATATCCTTTAAGCGCTTTTCGTGCGATGAGTAAAGCGGCGCTAATGACTTATGAAACCATTAAAACAACAGGGACGCAAAAAAGTTTATTAGATACTATGCAAACACGAAAAGAATTGTATAGCATTTTAAATTATCATCCAGAAAATCAAGGAAAAACTAAATGACAGACAAAACTGGTGGTTTAGCAGGTATCGTAGTTGGCGAAACAGCGATTAGTACCGTCGGTAAAGAAGGCGTAGGATTAACTTATCGCGGCTATGATATTCATGAATTAGCATCAAAATCCAGTTTTGAGGAAGTCGCTTATTTATTGATTTATGGTGAATTGCCTACACAAAAAGAATTTAATTTATATCAAGAAAAATTATTTCAATTACGAAAATTACCTAAAGAACTGTGTGCAGTTTTAGAATTAATTCCGGGAAATACTCATCCGATGGATGTATTACGCACGGGTTGTTCGATGCTTGGAACACTTGAGCCTGAATCAAAATTAAATGATCTGACTCAAATTGCCAATCGCTTAATTGCAACCACACCAGGCATGTTACTTTATTGGTATCATTTTCATAAAAACAAAAAATCGATCAAAACAGAAACCGAGGAAAAAAGTTTAGCGGGACATTTTCTTCATTTATTACATGGAAAAACTCCTGACGCTGATTTGGCACAGGCGTTAGATATTTCCATGATGCTATATGCAGAACATGAATTCAATGCCTCAACTTTTGCAGCAAGAGTGACGACCTCTACTGAATCTGATTTTTATTCTGCGATAGTCAGTGGCATTGGCACTTTACGGGGCCCCTTACATGGCGGTGCGAATGAAGCCGCAATGGAACTGATCCAATATTTTAAAACACCTGATGAAGCAGCTGCTGTCGTTCGACAGATGTTAATAGATAAAAAGAAAGTCATGGGTTTTGGTCATAGAGTTTATAAAATCTCAGACCCTCGTTCTGATATTATTAAAAACTTATCAAAAAAATTATCTGAAAAAGCCTCTGATGGTAATTTATATAAAATTGCTGAACGCATTGAAAAATTATTATGGGATGAGAAAAAATTATTTCCGAATGTCGATTTTTATAGCGCAACTACTTATCATTTTATGGGTATTCCCACTTTAATGTTCACACCACTTTTTGTTATTTCACGTTTAACCGGTTGGACGGCCCATATTATCGAACAACGCGGCAACAATCGTTTGATAAGACCCGATGCGACTTATAAAGGCCCAACACCTAGAGATTATGTTCCTGTTAGTCAACGAGGATAATATGCGGCCTGCTTTTGATAAAGAATTAGTAGCCATTGCAGATTACGTAGTTAATCATAATATTACCAGTGATGAAGCTTATTCTACGGCTCGCTATTGTTTATTAGATGCTTTAGGTTGTGCTTATCTTGCGAAACAATATCCGGCTTGCACGAAATTACTTTCTCATTCAAAAGATCTTGTCTCTGTTGCTTTTGATATCGGTATTTTAATTCGCTGGTTAGATTTTAATGATACTTGGCTAGCCGCTGAATGGGGCCACCCTTCTGATAATTTAGGCGCTATTCTTGCTATTGCTCAAGATAAAAATTTGAGCGTAGGTGAAGTTTTAACAGCCATGATTAAAGCATATGAAATCCAAGGCATATTAGCGCTTAAAAATAGCTTTAATAGAGTTGGCTTAGATCATGTTATTTTAGTAAAACTTGCATCAACTGCTGTTGCTACGCAGTTATTAGGTGGCACACGCGAGCAAATTATTGATGCTTTATCTCAAGTCTTTGTCGATGGGCAAGCGTTAAGAACTTATAGACATGCGCCCAATACCGGACCCAGAAAATCTTGGGCCGCAGGTGATGCAACCTCTCGCGCCGTTCGTTTAGCACAACTCACTTTAATGGGTGAAAAAGGCTACCCCACTGCTCTTACTGCAAAAACCTGGGGATTTTATGATGTTTCTTTCCAAGGGAAAAAATTTGATATTCCCAGACCTTATGATTCTTATGTTATAGAAAATATTTTATTTAAAGTGTCCTATCCTGCCGAATTTCATGCTCAAACGGCGGTGGAAGCAGCCATTAAATTATACCCAATCGCGATCGATAAAATTAAAAAAATTGTAATTACGACGCATGAATCGGCCATAAGGATCATTTCAAAAACGGGGCCTCTCTATAATCCTGCCGATCGTGATCACTGTTTACAATACATGGTTGCCGTTGCGCTAATACAAGGCGATTTAAAAGCGGAATATTATGAAGATAGTTTTGTAAAAAATCCAAAAATTGATTTATTGCGTGAAAAAATGGAAGTTATCGAAGAAAAAAACTACAGCGAAGATTATCTTGACCCTGAAAAACGATCAATTACTAATGCAGTTCAGATTTATTTCAATGATGGCACTGAAACAGATAAAGTCATCGTTGAATATCCGCTAGGACACATGCGACGTCGTAAAGAAGCAATCCCACTGATCATTGAGAAATTTCAAAAAAATGCGACTAAATCCTTATCAACTGATGAAGTTCAAAAAGTTATAGCGCAATTTCAAAATCTTGATAGTTTAAAAAAATTATCTATCTCTCAAGTTATAAATTTATAAGCTATTGATTTAAAAAACAATTTATTTTTAAAACGTTAAGATTTCCTTAAGGTTAGATCGATATAATTAATCTATCTACTTATAAGGTAAATAACATGGTTTTAAAAAGACTTCCCTTGTTTATTTTAGGCGGGATCTATGGCTTAGCGCTTAACGGCAGTATCATGGGCTTAGCGCATGCTGTTGCAGCGACAGGCTATGTTGTTGTGATAATTTGCCGTGCTATAGGTGAGACAGGAGGAGACTGCAGTTGCCTTGAAGGAGAGGGTAATCCTTTGGCCGTAATTTTCGTTTGTCTTATAGGCGCAGCTTTAGCAATTGCCTGTGTAGGAGGTTTCGTTTGGGGTTTTGGGTTAGGATTATTTAAAGGCACTTGGCATTGTGCGATGGATTTTTATAATAATGGGATACGCACCGGATTAAGTTCACCTTTCAGATTTTTAAAAGCCATTTGGGCAGAAAAAGTTAATAAAAATCAGCAACCCTTGGCAGAATATTATCAAGGGACTGCCAGAGGGGTTCTGGAAAGAAGAGAGGCGGCTAAAGAAAAAGTTGGTGTTGAAGCAAGAGCTATTGATACAACATTAACAGAAATTCGGGAAGAAAACGAGACAGCTCCATTACCAAAAGGTGTTACTCAAATTATCGCTATTCTCGCCGCTAATCAACACCAAGATGTATTTGAGGATAAAATCCAAGCAATAGGAAATTATCTTGAAAGTATAGCTTTACCTCAAGGTGATGCTGCTAATAGAACAGTAACTGTGGAACTTTCAGACGAAGAACTTATACAAACTATTAAAGCAGATCCTTATTTCAGCGAACGGCAAGCAGACATTATTGCCAATAAATCATCCAAGAAACAATCACCCTCTTCTTTTTGGTATTGGGGGTCTGCTCCTCTTAAGCAGTGTGCTGCGATTATTGCTAATAGGCCACGCTGATAAGCATTATATCTATGATTTAAACGAGACTAGGAAATATGGCACAGAGACAAGAAGAAAAGAAAGAAGAACAGATAGGCAAACAAGTGGCTGAAGGCCTATTTGCAGGCTTGGGGTTAGTTAATGATACATGCGTCACGATACTTACCTTTTTAAGCATCACTCAAATAGAAGAGAGAACACCCGAACTTTCTGCACCTGTAAAAGCTGCAATTTGGAGAATTTTATTCACCAGACATTTTCCTCATAGAGTTATAACAGCCCCTGCCCCAAATTATCAGGTTGAATACTACCAAGCAGAAAAAGAGGAATATGACTTTCCTGAAATAAAACTACAGGACATAGCATCGTTAACCCCCCAACAAAAAAAACTTTTTCGTATTGTTAAAGGCGGTGATATAGAAGAATTTGAACAAGAAAATATTAGTTTAGAGGCACTTTATAATAGTTTTAAAGATAAAAATCATAGAACCTTTTTTTATTGGGCCAGAGAATGTGGTCGTGATTTATTATTAGAACATATTTACGAGCTAGCGCTTATAAATGGTTCTTTGCCTGCAAATAGTACCTTACTTCATTGGGCAGCTCTTACCAATCAAACCGCCACTCTAAAAAAATTAGCCGATGGGAAATTTAATCGTTTAAATCTTACGGATGTTAATGGAGCCACTCCTCCACATAAAGCAGCAGTAAGCGGCCATATGGATCTGGTTTGCCAATTTGGTCCTATTGATTCAAAAATGGTAAGTATATGCGCCTATCTGAGTTATTTAGAAAAAATTAAACATCTTTTGACGCCGGAGCTCATGAATGATCCTAAAAGACCTCAATCAACTCTTCATGATGCCGCATCTTTCGGTCAAACACATTCAACCCGCGTTTTGTTAGAGGCTAAGGCTGATACTGAGTGGACAAATAGCAAGGGCGCAACTGCGATTCATATTGCTGCACAATTTAATTATCAACAGACCCTTCAATTGCTTTTAACTCAAAATGCAAATGCAGAAGCAAAAATGCCAAATAAAGAAACCCCACTTTATCTAGCTGCAAGAGAGGGACAAGTAGAGGCAACTAATTTATTACTAGAATCTAAAGCAAATGTGGATACACAAAAAGATGACGGCTACACGCCGTTATTGGCAGCCGCCTCTGGTGGGCATACTCAAATAGTTCGATTACTGCTTGCAGCAAAAGCGGATACAAAACCGCAAGAGCTTAAAACAGGCGACACAGCACTGATGTGGTCTGCTTATAAAAGAGACCATGAAGCTGTTAAAGCATTGCTTGATGAAGGAGCTGAGATAGAAACAAGAAACCATAAAGACAAAACTGCTCTTTACGAAGCTGTAGAATTCGGTAATGAAAACACAAAAGTTATTAGCCATCTCTTAAACGCAAATGCTGATACAACGGTTACACTTCCTTCAGGTCGAACGCTTTTAGCCGCAGCATCAACATGCTTGTCCAACTTGCAATTGATATTAAAAAAACAAGCTGAAATTTATGCACGTAGAAAAGGGATTTCTTTAAACAGGATATCTAGCCTATATAATCTTGATGGTAAAAATGTCATTAGGGGCATGAAAGAAATAATGGAAAATGAATTGCCAGTGGAGGCTAAACAAAATCATCAGCATCCACTGAAAAAATTACAAATATATTTTGAGAATAGAAGCGAGGATAGTGACAATTATCTATCGTATATTTGGTTACCTTTTTTTGGATATAAATATTTTGGTTTTAATCGATGCGACAAACTAGAAGCCGCATTCATTTTATTTAATAATATCCTTCATAATCGCTCTATTGAAGACTTAGAACAAATTTACCCAGCATTAGATCAGGGAAGTCTGGGGAAAATTTATCGAGAATGCATAGGACTTCATAGACCGATGGTTGCTGCTGCACCTGCTAGCAGGCCTTAAGAAAATTAAAACGAGGATAGGAAATATGGTGCAGAGACAAGCAGTAAAAACAGAAGAAGAAAAGATAGGCGAACAAGCCGCTGAAGGACTATTTGCAGACACGGGATTAAATAATGATGCATGCGGAGTCGTGCTTCAGTTTTTTAGCATTAGCGAGGCAGAAAAATTTACTCCCAAACTTTCTCTTATCTTAAAGCATACGCTTTGGCGATATTTATTCGCACATCATTTCCCCCACAGAAAACCAGAGCTTCTCGAAGATGAAACTGACTACCAAAAAGAATATTATCACGCGGAAGATGTGGAATATAAACGTGATAATAGAAATAGTCTAGGCTGGTGCGCAGCAGATAAAGCAAGAATATTTCGCCTGGTGAAAGGTGAAGATTTAGAAGATTTTAAAAAAGAATGGCCTATAAAAACTTCTAAATTATACACTCTCTACACACGTTCTTATTGCATGCGGGATAATCATCAAAAAACTCTTTTTTACTGGGCAAAACAATGCGGGCGAGAATCTTTATTGGCCTATGTTTATGAATTGGCATTGAATAACGAACTGCCTGGTAAGAGCACCCTTCTTCATTGGGCAGCAATGACCCACCAATCAGAAAAAATTCAGCATCTTGTAGGGGCTGGTTTTCGATTGGATAGTAAAGACAAGGATCAAGATACTCCGGGTTACCTTGCTGTAAGAAACGGTCATCTTTCCTTGATTTCAAAAATGGAGCTTCCTGTTGATGAAGACATGGTAATGATAGGAGTTCAATATGATTTAAACCTCTTTGAACAATTTACCACACCCGAGGTTATAGCTAAGACCCTTGCTAAGTATCCTCACACTCTATGCAACGCTGCAGAAGCAGGTCAAACTACAAACGTTCAATTATTATTAAAAGCTAAAGCTGCTATTGAAGAAAAATATAATATCGGCGATGAAGTAACTTCATTGTCCATCGCTGCTGCACGCGGTCACGTAGATACAGTCCAAGCACTATTAGAAGCTAAGGCCATTGTAGACACTGAATGCACATCGGGAACCGCTCTTCAGAGAGCTGCCCAACATGGCCATGCTAAAATAGCGCGACTTTTGATAAATGCAGAGGCCAAGTTAGAAACGGCTGACGGCGGAACACCGCTTATGAGAGCGGCTACAGAAGGGCGAAATGATGTCGTGGGTTTACTATTAGAAGCAAAAGCTAACCTAGAGGCAAAAAATAATCGTCAAGAAACTGCTTTACATCTTGCCGTAAAACATCCACAAACTCTCCAATTATTATTAAATAATAGAGCAAATATTCAAGCAGAAACCAATAACCGCAATACACCTCTTCATTTCGCAGCAACAAAGAGGGAGAACAGCGAAAGCGTTCGTTGCCTCCTACAAGCAAAAGCGAATATCGACAAGTCCAATTCATCAGGGGAAACCCCTTTGCTTCTAGCCATTCATTTTAATAACCCTGATACTGCGAAATTATTATTAAAAGAAGAAGTAATGACACATAAAACATGTCTTTTGTTAAACAAGAGTAAAATAGTACTGAATAAAGGTTCATGGTACATGGATGATATGCGTTATAATATTCTTATCTACCTAGAACAATTTGTAAGAGAAACAACATTACCAGAAGATGCTCGCGCAGCAGATCATCCTCTTAAGAAATTGCAATCTTACATTATCAGTAGACACCAACAACCTCATTATAACTACACTATTTCATTTTGGGGCCGTACTTTGTATGAATTCGGTTTTAACAAATGTGAAAAACAAAACGCAGCCTTTACTTTATTTATGCATATCATGGAAAAAAAACCTTTTGCGGATTTAGGTGGTATACATCCAGCATTGGGCCAAGGAAATTTAGGGAAAATTTATCAAGAATGTCTTGAGCTTTATAGGCCGATGGCTGCTGCACCTGCTAGGCATTCTCCAGGAGCTCAATGATGTAAAAATTTTTTAAATTCTTCTTCGTCTAATATTTTGATGCCCAACTCCTGGGCTTTTTTTAATTTAGATCCAGCATCTTCACCTACGACAACATAATGCGTTTTAGCGGATACACTACCTGACACTTTCGCGCCTAAATTTTCTAATTTTTCTTTGGCTTCCTCTCGGGAAAATGATTTAAGAGTTCCTGTGAGTACAAATGTTTTTCCTTGTAGCGGCAATTGTTTTGCGCGCGCTACTTTTTCCCAATGAATGCCTGACTTAATTAATTGCTGAATAATATCGCGATTATGTTTTTCGGCGAAAAATGCAACGATATGTTTGGCAACGATTGGGCCTATGTCTGGTACAGATTGAAGCTCTTCTTCGTTTGCAGACATTAAATCCGGTAAATCACCAAAATGTCGGGCTAATTCTTTTGCGGTGGCTTCTCCTACGTCGCGAATTCCTAAGGCATGTAGAAAACGAGCGAGCGTGGTTTTTTTACTTTTTTCTAATTCATCTAATAAATTTTGTGCGGATTTTTCTGCCATGCGTTCAAGGGAAGAAAGTTGATCTAAAGTTAATTTATAGACATCAGATACGTGATCTACTAGTTTAGTATCGACTAATTGATCAACCAGTTTATCCCCTAAGCCTTCGATATTCATCATGCGACGAGATGCAAAATGCTTAATCGCTTCTTTGCGTTGGGCTCTACAGAACAATCCGCCGGTACATCGGGCTACAGCTTCGCCTTCGATGGTTTCAATATGCGAGTGACACACGGGGCATACTTTTGGTAAATGAATTTTCTTGGCGCTGCGGGGGCGCTTTGATTTAATGACCGCAACCACTTCTGGAATCACATCGCCTGCGCGTCGCACTAAAACAGTATCGCCTATATGGATATCTTTGCGCTGTATTTCATCCATATTGTGTAGCGTTGCATTACTAACAGTGGCACCGCCTACAAAGACTGGTTTTAAACGGGCAACCGGAGTGATTGCACCGGTTCGGCCTACTTGAAATTCTACGTCTTCTATTACTGTTGACACTTCTTCTGCAGGAAATTTATGTGCGAGAGCCCATCGTGGGGCACGCGAGACAAAACCTAATTTTTTCTGTAAATCGATGTCATTGACTTTGTATACAATGCCATCGATTTCATAAGTTAGTTTTTTACGCTTTTCTGCCATGTGTTCATAATATTTTAAACAGGCTTTTATACCTGTTGAAACTTTAATTTCTGGATTCACTGGAAATCCAAATTGTTTAATTAACGCTAAAATTTCGCTATGTTTATCGGGTATTTTAATGCCTTCAATGACGCCTACGCCATAGCAAAAAAGTGACAATGGTCTAGTAGCTGTGATCCGGGGATCTAATTGTCTGATACTTCCTGCTGCGGCATTACGTGGGTTTACAAAAATTTTTTCGCCTTTTTTTTCTGCTTCACGATTTAATTTTTCAAAACCGGATTTAGAAATATAAACTTCGCCCCGGACTTCAAAAACTTTGGGGAATTCTTTACCGCGCAAATGAAGCGGGATCATTAGAATAGTACGAATATTTTCTGTGACATCTTCCCCCACTTCCCCATCCCCACGAGTGGCTGCAAAAGCAAGCTTGCCTTTTTCGTAAACAATACTAATAGCCAAGCCATCTAATTTTGGTTCACAGACATACTCTATAGGATCTGTAGTATGCAAACGTTGGTGCACTCTTTCATCAAACGCTACCACTTCTTCTTCAGAAAAACCATTTTCCAAAGATAACATCGGGATTTCATGCTTAACTTCTTTGAATTCTTTTAGGGGCTTTGAACCTACGCGCTGGGTGGGAGAATCAGGGGTAATTAAGGTTGGGTATTCGGCTTCGAGTTTTTTTAATTTTTGAAATAAAACATCGTATTCACTATCCGAAATTATCGGATCATCTAAGACATGATATCGATAATTATGCTCATCGATTTCATGTCTAAGTTTTTCAGCTTCTGAGACAATTTTAGGCGGGGCTACCGTCATAATTTAATAATCTTTGCTGATACAGGTTAAAATGATCTTCGGACCAAGTTGTTTTGGGATCGGCTCTCAATTCGCCATCTAAATCTTCAGCTAATTGTTCTGCGGTATTAACCATCAAATAAAAAGCCTGTAAGGGATTGGGCGCATTTTTAATGTCCATAAATAAGGTCAAACCCACACAAGAGAAATCTCCCATGCGATCTAAATCAAATTTTCCGGGTTTAGTTGCAGAAGCTAAACTAAATAAAATAATATGTTTGCCTTGTGGGGTTCTTTGGTAATAATGAAAAATATTCATCTCGCCAAATTGCATGCCTGTTGCAGCGATTGCTTGTAATAAATCATAAGAAGCAAAACGAGAGTTGGGTTTGGCGAAAATACTGATATTGAAATAATCGGTCATGCCTATCGCAGGCTTAAAAGAAGGCTCTTCGGCGTGATCATAACTTGAATGAGAGAAATCATGATGCTCCCTATCAGCCACTAAGCGTGCTTTGAGAGCTCGATATTGACTCCAGGATTTCCAAATAATAAAAACAAATAACCCAGCTAATATTAAACAAACTATACGTAAATAGTCATCCATGCTATTTATGCTCCTGCCATTTGTATGGCTTCCTGTATGTTAACACTGACTAAACGAGAAACACCTGGTTCATTCATGGTGACACCTACCAAATGTTCGGCCATTTCGATTGCAAGTTTATTGTGACTGATAAATAAAAATTGTGTTTTTTCAGCCATATCTTTAACCAACTGACAAAAACGTCCCACATTCATATCATCTAAGGGCGCATCTACTTCATCCAGCAAACAAAACGGCGCTGGATTTAAATGGAAAATAGAAAATACTAAGGCAATAGCGGTTAAGGCTTTTTCACCGCCTGATAATAAATGAATAGTGCTATTACGTTTACCAGGTGGGCATGCCATCACAACAACACCCGCATCCAATAAATTTTCTTCCGTAAGTTCAAGATACGCTTTGCCACCACCAAATACTTTAGGGAAAAGCTCTTGGAAGCGCTGATTCACAAAATCAAAAGTTTCTTTAAATCGCGCGCGGGTTTCGCGATCGATTTTAGCAATAGCTTCTTCCAACATGTTAAGCGCTTGTTGTAAATCATCATTTTGTTTATCTAAATATTGTTTACGCTCACCACAAGCTTCGTACTCTTCGATGGCGACTAAATTAATAGCACCCAAACGTGAAATACGTTGTTCAATTTGTTCTAATTGACCTTGCCATTCTTCTGGTGCTGCTGTAGGTGGGAGTTCTTTCAAAGTATCTTCTAAAATATAATTCGTCGCTTGCATTTTTTCTATTATATTTTCGGATTTTACTTTTAGGCTTTGGGATTCCATGCGTAACTGCTCTAAACGATCACGGAATTTATTAATTTCTTTTTCGATTTCTTGTCGTCTGGTTTCAATGGCACGTATTTCTTGATCGACTGCTTCAACGGTTACGCGTTTTGCTTGTAATTCTTCTTCAATTTGCAAACGATGATTTAAGGCATTCGATAAAGCTTCTTTCAAAGACTCTGTGGATTTAGCATTTTCCAGCTCTTTATCGACTACGGCTTTTCTTTCCGTGAGAGCAGTTAATTGAGTTTGCAAGCGATTAAGATTTTGTCTTAATGACGCTTGTTGTGATTTAGCTGTTTGTAAGCGAATTTCCGTGCTTTGAACTTGTAACTGGGCTTGATTTAATTGATCGCGACACTGTTGTAATTTTTCACGTAATTGATCGCGTTGTTGTAATAAAGTTTCTTTATTTTCATTACTTTTTTCGCCATCAGAGAGCGCCGCTTGCCATTTTGAACGAGCTTGTTGTAACTCACTTTCCGCTTGTTCCAATTGCGCAATAACTTCCTGTTGTTCTTTTTTAAACCGTTCAGAATTAGTTTTTAATTCATTCAGTTTCGCTTGTTTAATTTTTTGGGAAGCTGAAACTTCTGATATTCTCGCCTGAATTTGATTGGCAGTTTTTTGGAATTCTTCGCGCTGCTTTTCTAAGTCTTGTAATTTTTGACGAGTGTCTTGTAAATGATTTTCTAGAGTTTCTTCTTTTTGAGTGAGCTCTGAAATCGTTTGATTAATTTTCTTTAATTCTTGTTCACGCGCAAAAATTCCTTGTTCAGGATTTTTTTCACGCATTACTTTTAGCCAATGGTAACTCAGCCAAATTCCATCGCGAGTAATTACTGACTCTTCAGGACCCAGTTTAGCGCTTAATTGAATAGCATCATTTAAAGATTCCGCGATATAAACCTGAGATAAAAGTGAATCCAATGGCCATTTTGATTTAACTTTAGTTAACAGTGAAGCGCCTTTAGATCCCGCTGTTGTGGCAGAGGGTTTAGAAACATATAACGTAATATTCCCATCTTCTAAATCAGAAAAATAAGAAGTGACTTGATTGGCATCATCCACACAAACCGCTTGTAGATAACTTCCCAAGACTTTTTCAACCGCCAATTCCCAACCGTTTTCTACTTCTATACCTTGGGCTAAACGGGGGGATTGATCTAATTTATGTTTAGTGAGCCATTCGCTAGTACGCTGATCGCGCTGACCGAGTGCCGTTTCTTGCAAGGATTGCTGGGAGGCTTGTTCCCCATGCAATTGTTGTAATTGATGACGTAATTGATTTAATTCACGATCGGTTTCTTGTAATTCTACTTTCGCATTGGAAATTGCGCTAAGTGCTACGTTTAATTGTTGTTGATTGAGCTCGGATTCTTCAAGAACCGCTTCCGATTGTTCTGTTAACACCGCTTGCTCTTGTTCTAACTCAGAAAAATTAATCTGCCCTGCTTCTGCAGCGAGTTTGGATTGGCGTTGTTTTAAGGAAGCAAGACGCTCATCTAAATGTTGGATCCGTGTTTGTTCAACTTGAGCGGTTTGCATGGCTTTTGAAATCGTCTGATTAAACGTATCCCAACCCTCTTGCCATTGTTGCATAGCATTTTCAGATTGATTACGTTCCGTCATTAACTCTGCAGCTAATTTTTTTACTTCCTCTAAAACAGGCTCAAGCTCAATAATTTCTTGTGCTAAATCTTTAGATTCATCATCACTTTGCTCATAATCTTCTTGTACTTGTTGTCTATCTTTCTCAACTTCCGCCACATCATGTTCTAATTGATGCAAACGTTCTTCTGTATGACGGATATCTTGTTCTAGTCGGGTAATATCATTCCCTGATAAATAATAACGTTTTTGTACTTCTTGATAAGATTCAGTTGCTAAACGAACATCGCTACGGCGATTTTCTAAAGCTAAATCAGATTCAACCAATTCAGACTGACAAGCTTCGAAACCCGTTTCTTGTTGTTGAATCTGCATGGAATAATCCACACGATGCGCATCTAATTGCCGCCATTGAATGGCATAATACTGCGCACGTATCCAGCGTTGCTGTTCTTGTAACATTTTATATTTTTCAGCAGAACTGGCTTGGCGTTTTAAGTGACCTAATTGTTTGTCTAATTCGGCGCGGATATCATTTAAGCGTGCTAAATTTTCTTTAGTGTGTTGAATGCGATTTTCGGTTTCACGGCGTCTTTCTTTATATTTTGAAATACCAGCAGCTTCTTCAAGATACACCCGCATATCATCAGGTTTTGCTTCGATCACCCGCGAAATCATGTTTTGGCCAATAATAGAGTAACTACGAGGACCTAAACCTGTTCCTAAAAAAAGATCGATGACATCACGTCGTCTGCAACGTGTGCCATTTAAATAATAAGTAGAATCGGCATCTCGGGTAATCACACGGCGTATGGATATTTCTGCATAAGAGGCATATTCACCCCCCCGCGCTGCCGTCATTATTATCAAAGATAAGCTCAACTGAAGCTTGTCCCACCGGTTTACGAGCCGTAGAACCATTAAAAATAACGTCGGTTAAAGATTCGCCACGAAGGTATTTAGCAGAGTTTTCACCCATGACCCAACAGACAGCATCAATAATATTGGATTTACCACATCCATTGGGTCCGACTACGGCTACCAAATTGCTTGGTACTACCACCGTAGTAGGATCCACAAAGGACTTAAAACCGGCTAATTTAATCTTCTGTAGCTGCATAAATTCTTAACTTACTCAATCTATTAAAATAAGCTTGAGTATAACTTATGCCACTGAAAGTTAGAAGTAAATATCAAACTGCGCCGTTAACACATTATCCGATAATCCCGAAGGCGTTGGCCCTGGAATATTATTCCCGCTAGAGGTCGCGCTCCCTGCATAATCTCTATCATGCCTAAACTCTAGACTCTCTAAAGTATCCCGCCAAATTGAGGTATTCCACACTACACCCCAACGCTGTGCGGGCAATCCTAACATTAAGGCTTCTTTAGTCATCCCATACCCAACCGCAATAGAGTTAGGTCTGTTAAAAGCACAAAATGAATAAGCAATTTCTGCATTAAGCGCTTGAGGTTTAGCGCCTATGCTTTTGAAAGTAGCATCATTTGGATTAAAAGCAGTAGAGGCAAAAATATATTCCGCCAATAAATCCCAATGCTCGCCTATATCAAACATTGCTCGCATTTCATAGGCTGGCACGCGATGTACAATACTTTCACTTCCGCAAGGGCCAGTGCCACCCGGACCACAAGCATTATAAGCTCCAGCACCAAAACCACCCCAGACACCTGGTCCATTTAGCGTTCTTTGTAACCCAAAAGAATCGGCAATATTGGCGAGCACTCCAGCACCTATATCCATACCAGAGCCCTCTTTCTTAGCACGGTACCCTACGTTAATACCACCATTGTTAATACGCTTTGAGTTCGAAGGAATCTTTGCATCGCCCCGGAAAGCATAAATAGAGCCATAAAATGTACAAGGCGTTTGCCCTTGATAACCCACCAAAAGAGCACGATCTTTGGTGCGGAATAAAGTTTTAGTCATAGGGCTTGTTACAAAACTGGTGCTATAAGTACCAAAAGGCACGTACATTTGGCCAATCGTGCCATAAAAAGGTGATTGGGCAAAATCCCCGACAATGATGAAGGCCTTATTCACAAATAAGCGGGAATTAGAGACTCGATGAGTCGTTGCTATAACACCTGCTTCAGACCCTATATCATCCTCATAAGAAAAACTCATTAAACCCGACGTCCAACTGCTAGGCCCTAAAATATAACTATCTAAGTTAACCGTTGTCACGTTGATGTCAGAACTGTTTGAACCCGGTCCGCCTTTTTTATAAAAAGCCTGGGCTTCAATCTGACCGCTTAATAATAAATGCGCATGGTCCACACAGTGCGGCCCACCCATTTGTGCTAATCGTTTATTAATATTTTTTCGTAAATTTAATAAAGACACGTCTTCATTAATATTGGGGTTATTAATAATTAAATTTGAACCTGAATATTGCAAAGGCACCCCTAAATAAGGCCCCGTTGAGACAAAGGATTGGCCTGGGGTATCTAAATCAATAGGCAAATACTTGGTTCCTGTTTCAGGTAAATTGGAAGGACCATTAATATGATTGGTACTCACTTGATGAACGGGAGCTGCTTTTTTGATCGGGGTTGTAGTTGTCGCAGGGGCTGCATAGCTTGGTAAATTCCATAGCAATCCTAAACCAATTATTATAGGTTTTATTAGGCTTTTCATGGAGTTTTTCTCCTTTTATTTAAGTTATTAAAAAATATTTTTTTATGCCTGTGGTAAGCGCGTCATTCTCTAAGAGGTCAACTGAGGGGATTAAGAGGCGGGTAAGATAACAGAACATTTATCTCGACTCAACACTATAATTTATAACTCTATTAATTAAAGTTATAATTTGATTGACACTCTTGCCTACACTTAGCAAAATAGGCTCCCGGAATGGTAGCCAATATTGGGGTGTAGCCAAGCGGTAAGGCACCGGGTTTTGATCCCGGCATTCCTAGGTTCGATCCCTAGCACCCCAGCCAGTTATTACATTAAGGAATCAAAATCGTGTCTGAAATCATGATCTTTAGCGGTAACGCGAATCGAGACTTAGCCAAAAGTATTGTTGACCATTTAGCAATTCCTCTAGGTAAAGCGTTAGTCGGCACCTTTAGTGATGGCGAAACCATGGTCGAAATTCAAGAAAACGTTCGTGGTCGCGATGTTTTTATTATCCAATCCACTTGCGCACCTTCCAATGACACCTTAATGGAAGTCATTATCATGGCAGATGCTCTACGCCGTGCTTCTGCCGCAAAAATTACCGCGGTAGTTCCTTATTTTGGTTATGCGCGCCAAGACAGACGCGTACGTTCAGCACGAGTTCCTATTACTTCAAAAATTATTGCGGATATGATGGCATCAGTGGGTATCAGTCGTTTAGTGACTGTCGATTTACATGCTGATCAGATCCAAGGGTTTTTCTACATGCCTGTCGATAACCTCTACAGCACGCCCATTATGTTAGATGATATTCTTAAAAAAGATTATCAAAATATTATGGTCGTCTCCCCCGATGTGGGTGGCGTGATTAGAGCCCGAGCCATTGCAAAAAGATTATCGGATGCTGATTTAGCTATTATTGATAAGAGAAGACCCAAACCCAATGAAGCCCAAGTGATGCATATTATCGGGGACGTACAAGGTCGGGATTGTATTATTGTGGATGATATCGTCGATACGGCAAGCACACTTTGCAAAGCGGTAGATGCGCTTAAAGAACATGGCGCAGCCAAAGTCGTCGCTTATGCCACTCACCCTGTTTTATCCGGTAAAGCCATTGAAAATATCAATGCTTCCAATTTAGATGAAGTCATTGTGACAGACACAATTCCCTTAAGTGAAGCCGCCAAAAAATGTAAACGAATTCGCTGCGTGAGCTTAAGTCATATGATGGCTGAGGCGATTCGAAGAATTAGTGGTGCAGGATCATTAAGCCGAATGTTTTTGGATTAAGTTACTTGACCAAACTCAATAAAGTGATGAACAGCTGGATAGGAGATCTACTGTGCCTGGTTGCAGGTGCATTGCTCACCTTATCATTTTCTCCTTTTGGTATTTTTCCTTTAGCGATTCTTTCTCCAGCTATTTTATTTGCCTTATGGTTAAATATTTCTTACAAAAAAGCTTTTTGGCGTGGTTTTTTATTTGGCGTAGGTTTTTTTGGCACCGGTGTGCATTGGATATTTTACAGCATCCATGTCTATAGCAACGCCCCACTTTGGGTTGCCATTTTAACCACCGCACTATTTGTCGTCATTCTCGCCCTCTTTCCAGCTTTTAACGGTTATTTCCTCAATAAAATTTATCCTAAAAATCATCCCACTAAATTACTATGCGCGCTACCCGCTTCTTGGGTCTTATTTGAATGGATACGCAGTTGGATATTTAGTGGATTCCCTTGGCTCTATTTAGGCTATAGCCAAATGGATTCCCCTCTCAAAGGCTATGCGCCCATTTTTAGTGTTTATGGCGTATCCTTAGCCGTCGCTCTAAGCAGTGCCCTATTAGTTTTTGCAATATTATCTTTTAATAAACGTCAGGCCAAAAATATTTATTTTGCTTTATTTACACTCGCTTTAATTTGGGTAGCAGGCTCTTTATTAAGTTTTGTGAATTGGACTAAACCACTCGGTGAACCCATCAAAACATCTCTCATCCAAGGCGATATTCCTCAAGAATTAAAATGGACACGCGAAAACCTACAACTTTCACTAGACACTTATAAAAATTTATCCGAACAAAACTGGTCAAGCTCGCTTATTATTTGGCCTGAAGCAGCAATTCCCTTAGTTTTACAAGATGCCGCCCAATATTTAGGAACCATAGGCGCTGAAGCCATACAACATCACTCCGCTATCATTACAGGTATCCCCCTTAAATTACCTAATTATGCTTATCAAAATACCGTTCTAGGCCTTGGCATCGCTTCGGGTCTTTATATAAAAGAACGACTCGTTCCTTTTGGAGAATTTATTCCCTTAAAACATCTTTTAGGTAATTTATTAGGATTTTTAGGCTTACCTATGTCTGATATGGTTCCGGGCGCCAGAAATTTAACCCCTATTTTTTATAAAAATATTCAATTCGCGACTTTTATTTGTTATGAAATTTGTTTCCCCGAGCAAGTACGCAATCAAGATGGCAAAGTCGGTGTTATCTTAACCGTCACGGATGATGCCTGGTTTGGCCGTTCTGTGGCCCAAGCCCAACACATTGAAATGGCCCGTATGCGAGCCTATGAAACAGGAAGACCCGTATTATTTGTCTCTAATAATGGCATCACGGCTTTTATTACTCCCACCGGAAAAATCCAATCCGCGGCCCCTCCTTATCAACAAGCCGTGTTAACCGATACGGTTCAACCGATGCAAGGCCATACGCCCTGGCTTTCTTTCGGTATGGATCCTATTCTTATGCTATTGTTTGTATTATTAGTAATAGCCTATTGGAGAATGCGCGATGGCAAAGGAACGTGATGATAGCATTGATCCGAAAATAGCCCATCATCTTACGCTCTATCACTATCCAGACCTTGATCCCGCTACAAACCAATATTATTTTAAAGTTAAAATCCCCGGCGGAGGCAATTGTGGTTTTTATAGTGTTGCTTTAGCGCTACTTAATATCATCGCCCAAGATAAATTAACGCTTCCTCGCCCAGAATACGAACAATTAATCACTGCCGTTAAAGATCAAAAAGGACAAGCGAGGAAAAATATAGAAGGCCGCTTGCTTTATTTTGAAACAGGGAATAACCCCGATAATAAGTTTAAAGGTTCACAATTAAAAAAATGCGTTCGTCATATGAAGGAAATATTGCGGGCGTTTGATTCAGGCGAATTAGACACACCTGATGCATTCAAAACTTATCTTATCGATTCAAGTCTTATTCCGAATTATGGTTATTACTTTATTGAATCGATGATGTTTGTTTTAGGGCCTGCTTTAAGGCAAATTTCTCCAGGTGCTAAAGAAAGTTTTAAACCCATAGGCGCAGGGAAAGTACGTATCGAAGATGCAGATGGAGAAAATGTCGATGAAGAACAATTAAATTTGATCGCGGGTTTTTTAAATTGTCGTTTAAAAGCTTACTCAGAAGACCCGGCTCACCCTTATTTTATTAGTTATGAAGGTTATAGTTACCCTGAACCTGCACACCCAGGAGATGAAAAAGAAGAAATGAAAGAAAGGGATCGACCAAAACTTCCTTCAGTTCGAAATTTTATTGAAATCGTCAATATGGGTGGCATACATTGGGATCTATTATTTCATTTAGATGAGCTAAAAAAACCTCCGTTTTTTTTTAGCAAACTTTGAATCAAACATTCCAGAGATTGCAGAACCGCGTCTAAAACTTTATCTAAAAAACATCCAAGAACTTGCTGATCAATATTATAACTTGCATATACTCTTGCAAAAATTTAAAGCAAACTTGATCCACACCCCACAAGTACATCAAGAAATTGGTAGGGATTTAGTCATTGCGCTAGAAAATCATCTTAATACGCTTTTTATGGATGATAAAAAG
>Ga0207134_1118_pt1 | contig 23348 bp, 21 predicted proteins | sample Alteio_BWMinHeat_12_FD_153527 | JGI IMG/M metagenome (GOLD analysis project Ga0207134, IMG submission 153527) | Enriched cells from forest soil in Barre Woods Harvard Forest LTER site, Petersham, Massachusetts, United States -... | ecosystem: Environmental > Terrestrial > Soil > Temperate forest >... | reverse complement strand
CGAGCTGCTGGCGCGATTCTTCCGCGTCTATCCGGGTTTCCTGGTGGACGATCCTGAGGGCTATACACCGGGACTTCAGTCGGAATTGCGTGCCATCGACGCGAAGATCGATTCCTGGCTTTTTGCCGGTGCCGAACAGTTTACGGCCGATCCGGTCCTTCAGCGTGCGCTTCTCGATATCGCGGAGCATGAAGACTCGCGCCGGGCGATTTTGCTCCTGGCGGAAATTCTCCGGACGCCCGATTTGGCCGAGCGCCTCGGAGAAGTCTTGCACCACGGCAATCATCAGAACGGGGGACAGAAGGGCAGGAGTCATCCGCCGCCTTCTGCTCTCCGCAACGGAGTGGTGTCGATCCCGGGAGGGTCGAGGTAGCGCCTAGCAGGGTCTGCGTCTCGTATTCCAGCTCGCGCACCGCAACGGCAAGTTGCGTTGGTCAAATGTTGCGCTCGAGGTGTCGTATGACCTGGTCTGATCTTTATCTTCTGTGTTTCCTGGTGGGCTTCTCGCTCAGTGTTCTTTCGTTCCTGGCCGGCGCGGTCCACCTCCATCTGCCATTCAAAATTCACCTGCCCTTTCATGGCGCGCATCACGTGGGAACCAGCGCCTCTCACGGCGGGCTGAAAGGCGGCACACATATTTCCTGGTTCAACACTTCGTCGGCGATGGCTTTCCTGGCATGGTTCGGGGGAACGGGCTATCTGCTTACGCGGCATTCGCATTTGCTAGCCGTAGTCAGCCTGCTCCTCGCCACGGTCGCTGGCCTGGCAGCCGGATGGGTCGTCTTCCGGTTCATGGTGAAACTCATGAATTCAACCGACGCACCGATGAAGAGCGAAGACTACCGGATGGAGGGTTCGCTCGGGACCATCAGCATGCCGATCCGGGAGAACGGTACCGGTGAAATCATTTTCTCGCTGGCGGGAGTACGGAGGTGCGCCGGCGCGCGCAGCGGCGACGGCAAAGCGATCGAGAAAGGAGCTGAAGTCGTCATCGAGCGGTACGAAAAGGGAATCGCCTACGTGAAGAGGTGGGAAGAGTTTTCGAACTGAAAAGTTTCCCGGACTGGCGTTCGACTCAAACAGTCCGGAAGGGTTGAAAGGAGGCTTTATGTTCGGGTTGCCAAACGAAGTGGTGGTCATCGCCGGGCTTCTCGTTCTTGGACTCTTGATGATCGTGATCGTGATCGCCAAGATGTACAGAAAAGTCGGGCCAAATGAAGCATTGATCCGCTACGGCATGGGAGGGACGGAGGTTTACTGCGGGAAGGGCGCTTTGATTTTTCCGATGGTGCAGACCTGCCGGGACCTCTCGCTGGAGTTGATGTCTTTCGACGTCGCGCCGCAGCAAAGTCTGTATACGAAGCAGGGCGTCGCCGTAACGGTCGAAGCCGTAGCGCAGATCAAGGTGAAGAACGACAAAGAGTCCATCCTGACGGCTGCCGAGCAGTTCCTTACCAAGCGGCCAGAACAGCGCGAGGCCTTGATTCGGCTGGTGATGGAAGGCCATCTCCGAGGAATCATAGGCCAGCTCACCGTGGAACAGATCGTCAAGGAACCGGAGATGGTCGGCGACCGCATGCGCTCCACCTGCGCAGACGACATGAGCAAGATGGGTCTTGAAGTCATCAGCTTCACCATCAAGGAAGTGCGCGATAAGAACGAGTACATCACCAACATGGGGCGGCCCGACGTCGCGCGCATTAAGAGAGACGCCGAAGTGGCCGCTGCCGAAGCCGACCGCGACATCGCCATCAAGCGCGCCGAAGCGACGCGAGCTTCGGCGGTCGCGAAAGCACAAGCCGACCAGGAGCGCGTTGCGGCTGAAACGGCTTCTCTTGCCAAACAAGCCGAAGCGCAACGCGACTTGGACATCAAGAAGGCCAGCTACCTGGAAATGACCAAGAAGGCGCAAGCCACGGCCGACAAAGCGTATGAAATCGAAACCAACGTCATGCAACAAAAGGTGATTGAAGAATCCGTGAGGGTTCAGCAAGTGGAGCGCGAAGCGCAAGTGAAAGTGCAAGAAGCGGAAATCGCGCGCCGCGAAAAGGAACTCATCGCCACCGTGCTGAAGCAGGCGGAAATCGAACGCCAGCGCATCGAAACGCTGGCCAGCGCCGAGCGTCAGCGCTCGATAACCGAAGCCGAAGGCCGCGCCTCCGCGATTCGCGCGCAGGGCGAAGCCGAAGCCGAAATCATCTTCAAGAAGGGCGAGGCGGAAGCCAAGGCCATGAACGTCAAGGCGGAGGCCTTCCAGGAATACAACCAGGCCGCCGTGCTCGACAAGTTCATCACCGGAATGCCGGAAGTGGTGCGCGCTCTCAGCGAGCCCCTCAGCAAGGTCGACAAGGTGACCATCGTTTCCACGGGCAATGGCGATGCCGCCGGCGCCTACAAACTGACGGGAGACATCACGAAGATCGCCGCGCAGGTTCCCGCGCTCTTCGAAGCCCTCTCTGGCATGCAGATGTCGGAACTACTTAGCAAAGTTCGGCTGATCGGCGACAAAGCGCCGAAGCCGGAGCCGCCGCAAGCGCCGGTCAAGAGGGCGTAACGTTCGCTTCCGTCCCGGTGGGTTTTGAATTCCCACCGGAACGCTAAATGGTCTTGGGGGGATGGCCATGAGCATGAAAGAAAAACTTCTCTTCGTTTGGCTTCTCGTGGTGGTGGCATTCAGTTTTGTATTTCGCCACTCTTGGGCAAGCGCAGTCTACGCGATTGGCAGGGCCGTTGCGCCCAACCTGGTTTCTTTGCCGGGCCTTGTGAAACTTGCAGCAGGAATTTGCGGTATCGGCTTCCTAGCCTGAGTGCGTTCGAACGCGCGTCGGCAGTTTGGTTTTTCTGAAGTTTTAGTGGGTTGCATCCGTTGGTATTTGAAAGGAGATTTGCCATGGGACTTTTAGAACGAGTAAGCACTTTGATTCGCGCGAACATCAATGACATGGTCGATCGCGCGGAGGATCCTGAAAAAATGATCAAGCAGGTGATTCTCGACATGGAGAACCAGTATCTCCAGGTCAAGACGCAGGTGGCGGTTTCCATCGCCGACCAGCATATGCTGGAAAAAAAGTGGCGCGAAAACGAGGACTCCGGGAAGGATTGGATGCGCAAGGCGGAGACCGCCGTGGACAAGAGCAAGGATGATTTGGCCCGCGCCGCGCTCGACCGCTTCCAGACCTCGCAGCGGCTGGCGGAAAGCTACCGCGAACAAGTGGACGATCAGAAGGCGCAGGTCGAAACGCTCAAGGGGGCGCTCGTGAAACTCGAACAAAAGCTCGACGAAGCGAAGTCCAAGCGCGATCTGCTGCTCGCGCGGCATCGGCGCGGCATCGCCCTGGGCAAAGCGGCACGCGCGCAAACCGTAATGGGCGATAACTCCAAGAGCGCCGCATTCGACCGGCTCAAGGACCGCGTGCATCACACCGAATCGGTCGCCACCGCCGAAGTCGAACTCCTGACCGACGATGTCGGTGAGAAGCTAACGCGTTTGGATCGCGACACAGAAGTGGACCGCCTCCTCGCCGATTTGAAGGCCCGCCGCGGCCTGCCGGCTTGACGCGCTATCAATCGGACGCGAATGCGGGCCGGCAACGCGCCGGCAAGATGCGGTCAGCAACGCTGTCTGTCTATGGGACCTGGGCCGACTCGAGCCCCTTGCGCTTTAAGGGTTTCCATACCACGTCTCCGCGCAGGTATTCCCAGAGTCCCCGCAGCCGCCAGAACATATGCAGTTGCCGGTACGGAAAATGTTCGAGGAAGCAGTAGCTGACGAGCCGTATGACGTCTTGCCAGTCGTTGTACCGCTTGTAGGTAATTTCCTCTTGCAAGACGGAACCGATGGAGATCACCGTCGCAAACGCATATCCGAAGATGAGGAACTGCAGGAAAAATTCACGGCTCAACACACCCAAACAAGCCGCAAGAGCGATTGTTATGATGCCCACAATCTCGACGACAGGCGCGAACAGTTCAAATAGCCACAGATAAGGGAAAGCAAAGCAGCCGATCCTGCCGTAACGCGGCCGGAACAGCATATCCCTGTTCGGCCAGAGCACGTCCAACAAACCCTTCTGCCAGCGCGCGCGCTGCCTTCCCAGTGATTTGAGGTCGGAGGGTACTTCCGTCCAGCACATGGGATCAGGAACAAAGTGGATGTGGTAGTCCACACCTTTTTCCAGCAAGTGACGGTGCAAGCGCGCCACCAGGTCGAAATCCTCACCGATCGCGCGCGACCGATAACCCCCGATGGCGCGTACCAGATCCGTTCGAAATACGCCGAACGCCCCGGAAATGATCGTCAGCATGTTTCCCTGTCCCCAAGCTTCTCTGCCGATCAAGAACGCGCGCAGATACTCAATGACCTGGATCACTTCGATGCTCTTGCGCGGCAAACGCACGCGCGTCAGATGCCCTCCTTCAATCTCCGATCCATTCAAGACGCGGATGATTCCACCTACCGCCACGACGCGTTTCGGGTCCGCCATGATGGGCACCATGATTCGCAACAGCGCATCGCGCTCGAGGACCGAATCGGCATCCACGATGCAAACGTACGGCGACGTCGCCGCATTTAAACCCGCATTCGCCGCATCCGCTTTGCTGCCTCCGGCTTCCTTGTCAACGACCAACAGGCTTGCGTTGACCTCACTTCGGTACAAACCCCGCACCGGCGCGCTCTCCGCTTGCGGTATGTACACCGCCCGGACCGGCCGGAGCCGGAACTCTTCCCGCATCTCATCCAGCGTGCGGTCTTCCGACCCATCGTTGACAACGATGACCTCAAGTTGCGGGTAATCCAGCTCCAGGAGGTTTCGCACGGCCACTCGAATGGATTTCTCTTCGTTGTGCGCGGGGGCGATGATCGTGATGGGCGGCGCCAGCGGTGATTCTTTGAACCACGACAGGCGATGGCTTTTCAAGCTACGTTGGTGCGCCGCACTTGTCTTCAGCGCGACGATCAGCATGGTCAGGTAGGCTAGATTGCTGGCCAGGTAATACCAGAAGAGCGTATGATTCGAAATCTCCAGCAGACGAATCATGACAGGAACGCTGATTTCGCCGGGCCAGATTCCGCCAGCACAGTTTCTTCTGCGAGCAGCACTCCCGTCTGAAGAATTTTCCACAGCCTCGTTTTCTCTTCGTCGTTTCCTGCGGGGGAGGCTCGCAGTTCCTCCTCCAATTTGCCCCGCAAGCCGGCATTTTCGAGTGCGGTCAAGTAGGCCTGCAGCCCGTAGCGATCTTGCGTGGCGATCACTCGTTGGAAAATCGGAGCCATCTCCGTCTTGAGTTTCACGAGTGCCTCCGCCGCGCGCAACCGCACTAGGCGGTTCGAATCCGTCAGCCCGCGGATCAGATCTGGAATCGCGCGGGGTTCGCACAGTTCGCCCAGGCTTATGATCGCGCGCAGCCGCACAAACCATATGGGATCTCCCACCAACTCGCTGAGAACGTCGAAAGCTAGGCCCCGGTCCGCGTGAGACATCGCCCGGGCTGCCGCGGCGCGCAGTTCATCGAGTTCATCTCCCACGAACTGCAGCAGGTCCAGACTGAGCGAGGGAGTGGCCACCTCGCCCAGGACGCGGCCAAGCACTTCACGCAGTGGGCCTACCGCGTGTTGCACGTAGGGAATCAGCAGATGGGGACGCTCCGCGCAGCATTGGATGAGTGCGTTTTGCAGCGGCATCGCCGGCACGCACAATCCTCTCTCGCCAACCCAGGCAAGGATCGCCTCCGCGGCTTGTGGAGCGGCCGTCCGCCCCAAGCCTCGCAGCGCCGCCAGTCGTATTTCCAGATTGCCGTCACGCAATCCTTCCGCCATCGCGGAGATGCCTTCTAGCGCGCGCGTTTGTCCCAGCGCCACCAGCGCCCGCATGCGCCGCCAGCCGGTGAGCGTCCGGGCTTCAAATATTCGTTTTTCGATAAGCCCGCTTTCCCGTAGAAATTTCAGCAATCGCGCCGATTCTTCTGCTCCCGCGGCTTCGAATGCGTCCAGCGCGATGCTCTCGACGATCCGCCGGTCAAAGGATTTCTGACGCCACGTCTCGTAAGGAATCTCACCGGAAATCAGCCGGTCCCAATCTTTCCGCAATTCGAATACCCGGGCGTCGCGCTTCGCGAAATACCACTTGCGGTATGTCCTCCGAAGCAAAATAAACCCCAGCAAAAGCCCATTCGCCACGAGCGCCACGACGATGGCCTTCAGCACTAACGCCGCCGGCCCGAGCCTCCAGAGTTTTTCAAAAATGGATTCCATAGCTCAATCCGAAACTTGTGTCCGTTCTGTCCTGGGTGCGTTTCTGATACGAGGCGTACCCCGTTACGTCCTGCCGGGCGCTTATCTGGAAGCGCAATCCGCCACCGTAGGTTTGTGAAGCGAATCTCCCGATCTGATCTACTTGCGCGAAATCTTCCGTGCCGACGGCGAAGAATATGTTTCCGGAAAGCCGTCTCTCGCTCCAATTTGCCAGTGGAAATCCTAACCGCGTGATTCCGGAAGGCCGCCACTCCGCGCCGGTTCCTGAGAACGTGCTGCGCACGCCCGTGGCTCCCAGCGACAGCGTGAAATCCAGCGGGAGGTAGACAATTGTCGTGCCATTCAGCGTCAGAATCCGGGAAGTCTGATACCAGTACCAATGCTGCCCATAATCAAATTCCACCCCGCGCAGAAAATTCGTCTCGCCGGTTTTCCATCCATGGTTGAGGTCAAAAAAGGCCTCACTCTTCGGGATCACCGCATTGTCATGCCCTGCTGCGCCGCCGGCGGTCAGAGCTCCCCATCGGGACAGGCGTCCCGTAACGGCGCCTGAAAATTTCCCTGCGCGGATTCCCGCTCGCTCGTAGAAACTTCCCGCGAAGCTGGTGGACCAGTGCGGCGTCCACTTTGAGACCAGGCTGACCCATCCGTCGTGATTGGCGCTCGTGAAATTAAAGAGGTCGTTGTCCTGCCCGAAGCGCATTTCGTGTCTTGGTTCGCCGCGGACGGAAATCAGCCCGGCACGTGCTTCCAAGCTGGTGGGGTCGAGATTCAGCGCTTTCTGAAATTCCATTCGAGCTTCGTTTCGTTCGCCCATGGCGCGCAGCGCTCGCGCTCGGGCCGCGCGCAGGTCCGCGCGTTTGGGATCAAGCTCCACGGCGCGGTCCAGTGCTCGCAAGCTATCTTCTACTTTTCCTTCGCGCAAATACGCGTTCGCCAGACCCATCCAGTTATCCGGATCGTTCCGAGAGACTTTCAAGATTTCCAGATATTCTTTTTCTGCTTCCGCCGCGTGCCCGGACCAGTTCAGAACACGCGCGTGCCACGCACGCACGTCCGTGTCTTGCGGAGCACGGGCCAGTTCGCGTTCGACGATTCTCATTGCCGAATCCCAGTCTTTCGACTCTGCAAATTTGCGAACTTGCGTTTGCCAGTCAGATGGCTGTTCTTGTCCAAAAGCCGGGAAAACTACGAGCATCACCACGAAAATCATTCCAAAAGAAGAGAGCCACCGAGAACTCAAAGCTCTGCGAGTCATAAAGCCTTCTCGATGACGCCCGCCGGATTGTGCGCACACGAACACACTAGGGTTCATAGCAATACCTGCACCATTGGCGACAGAAAAATCACCCAAATTTCCATGTTAAGACGTTTAAAATCTGTAGTTTGCACGTGGTTCAGATCGGGAAAGGCCAAAGGTATTGCGCATTGTCCCTAATCCACAAGGTTGTCTCACTATGAGACAACCGGCGTCTCAAGAAGCCCTTTGCCTTGCAGGATGCTGTATCCTCTTAGGTCGTCGGCAGTGGGGATTTTCGGGACGGTTCTCAGCATGAATCCGTTTTTCATCACCGGGTCTGGGGCGCTGGCCGCTGCGGGGGCCCTCGCCTATAGTGCCGTCCATCCGCGCTCGCAACTTTTTGGGCGTACGATCTGCCGGACCAATTCGCCGCGCAAGCTGGCGATTACTTTTGATGACGGGCCGAATCCTGCGATTACGCCAAAACTGCTCGATCTTCTCGACCGCTACAACGCAAAGGCGACATTTTTCTTGATTGGGCGATACGTGCGCGAATGTCCGGAACTGGCGAAAGAAATCATCGCTCGCGGACACACCGGCGGGAATCACACGGAAACGCACCCAAATCTTCTGCGGCTGGCGCCCACACAAGTCCGGGTTGAACTGCGCCTCTGCCACAACGCGATTTCCAGTGCACTGGGCTCGCCGCCCAAGTGGTTTCGCCCGCCCTTTGGGATGCGCAATCCCTGGGTCATTCCGGCGGCCCGCGATCTCGGCTACCGCACGGTCATGTGGACGCTGCTTCCCGGAGATTGGAAGGAGAAACCGGCGGACTGGCTGATTCACCGCATGCAGCCAATCGCCGACCACGCGAAGCGAAGCCTCGGAAATAGCTCCAAACCCGCCGCTGCTGGCACCGGCGACGTCCTCTGTCTACACGACGGCACGCATCGCCAAATGAATGGCGACCGCTCCCGGACGCTCCGTGCGCTCGAGCATTGGCTGCCGCGCTGGCGTGACCTCGGCCTCGAATTTGTTACAATCGGAGAAGCGGTGCAGGCATCCGCCCCTTAATCATGGACGAACGCGCTTTTTATACGGAGAAAGAAGAAGTCCGGAAAGTGAAGCTGGTCTGCCCCAGCTGCCGCGGCGAGTTCGAGGCTCCCGTGCGCTGGAAGGTCTGCCGGAAGAAAAAAGAATTGCCGCGCGGAATCGGCGAGGAAGACAGACGAAAGTTTGCGAAGGCCAGTTCCTACATGGTGCGGCTGGATGACCTGGTGGCTTGCTACAAGTGCCGGAAGCGCTTCGAATTGACCGGCCAGTCCACGGTTCTCATCAACGACAATCTCGGCGATCCCAACGCCGACCCGGAAAACTTCGGAAATCGCTGAAAAGAGTTGTCAGTTCTCGGTGCTCAGTTTTAAGTGCTCCAGATAAGACCGTGAGCTTCCTTGCTGTTCAGGTCGACTCCCGCGTGTGCCGTTCAACGAAGCAGGAAGTGCAGATGACTGAGAACTGAAAACTGAAAACTCTTTAAATCTCCGGATACATCTCAAAGAACGCTTCGACGGACTGGCGAAACGTATTCTCGATGTCTTCCTTGCTGCCCTCGATCAAGTGCATGGTCACGCGCGCCGTGCGGCCATTCTTCAGCACCACTGTCGCGTCTTTCACTTCGCCAAGCTCTTCCTCGGGCAGCAACCTCATCCCGTAAATCAACGCCAGCTTCGCCATGCCGTTCTCCTCAATGTGCTTCAAGCGTAGCCCCCGTTCGCTTCCCGGTCAAACCTCTGCAAATAGTGGAGTAGCTCGCGGTATACTCAGGCATCCAAGCTCGTCGCCTAATGCATCGCATCAAGCATTGCGGAGGGTTGCCATGAAAGCGCACCGGGGTCCAGGGATTCGCCAATACCTGATTTTGATTGCTGCATCATTGGCTGTGAGCACGTCCTGCGCTGCGCAGCAGCCGGAAGGGCCGCAGTCCGGCGCTCCGGCTCCTGTCGCGCCCAAGCCTGCTGCGGCGCCGCAAGCCGGCGCAAGCGAAAGAATCACCGTTCCTTCGGGAACGCGAGTAGGCGTGGTGCTTCAGAACGGCATTTCCACACGCAGCGCCAAGCCCGGAGACTCGGTTTACCTGCAAACGTCCTTTCCGATTACCCAGAACAATCGCATCGTGATCCCCGTTGGTTCTTATCTTCGCGGCGAGCTGCTGGAATCGAAGCGCCCTGGAAAAGTGAAAGGGAAGGGCGAATTCCGGCTGCGCCTCGACACTTTGATCCTTCCGAACGGCTACACCGTCAGTTTGAACGCTGCCCCGCGCAGCGCCGATTCCGGCGGCAAGGAGACCATGGACTCCGAAGGCAAGGTCACCGGCGGCGGCGGGAAAGGAAAAGACGTCGGCACGGTCGCGCAGACGACAGCTGCCGGTGCAGGAATTGGCGCAATTGCCCACGGCGTGAAGGGGCTTGGTATTGGCGCGGGGATCGGTGCGGCGGCAGGATTGGCTGCCGTGCTTTTAACGCGCGGGCCAGAGGCGGAGCTCCCGCGCGGCTCCACGCTGGACGTCGTCCTCGAACACGATCTCACACTGGAGGGCAGCCAAATCCAGTTCACCAATCTTGGGCAGGGTCCGTCAATTACGCCTCCGCCTCCGCCGCAACCATAGCCTTAATTCGCTTTGCTCCACACCGCTAAGGAAGTCAATCGTCCTTTGCGTCTTTGCTGCGCAGCGCGGGCTGCAGCTTGCCCGCCGCTAGCGCTCTGAGCGCGTTCAGCCGCCCAGTGTGTTCGCTGGCCGTCAAACGCCCGTCGCGGTAGAGGCCGCGAAGAAAATCCTCTGCCACGGTTTCGCCTTCCTGGGTGTTGCATTCCACGCAGGAGGAAACGAGGTTGCGGTAGGAATTGCGCCCCATGCGGGCAAGCGGCACGACATGATCGAGGCAGCGCACGCGAGCGGTGAGCCGGCGCAGACAATAGAAGCACAGGCCACGGTCGCGCGCATGAATGGCCGCGCGCCGCGTTTTCACTTGCAGGAAATCCATTTGCTCGATGTCGGCGCGGCGTTGTTGACGGGACAGGCCGGAGACGGCAATTTCAGCAGGCGGGGCGGCGCGAATCTCGTCAGGCAGACGGACCTCGACCAAGTGACCGGCGCGGGTGCGTTCGACCAAGCGTAGAGCGCCCTTGGCAACGAGGCGGCGCACGGCCTGGCGGGCGGGGGCGGCCGAGAGGCGGGCGCCGCGCATAAGCCAAACAATGGAAAAGCGGAGCCGGGGCTTGCCTTCGAGCCGGCTATGCCGCAGGAGATGAGAATAGACAACTCGTTCGTTGACAGTGAGGCCCAGCCGCGGCACAAGAACATCTTCGAGTTGTTTCCAGATGAGGACAGCGTTGATTTTGCTGATTTTCATGGTAATGGTCCTTGCAAGTCCAAAGTCCCGTCAGTCCAGAGTCTCGTCAGCTCGTCACTCGCCACTCGTCACTCGCCACTTTGTCATTCCGAGCGCAGCGAGGACCGCTCCCTCTTCGCGCGGGTTTTGCGCGAAGAATCTGCTTTTCGTTTTCGTTGATGAAGGTTGCCGCGGTAAGTCCTTGCAGTGGCGCAGCTTGCCGCGCTCTTCCTTAACGGTTCGCTTTGGAAACTCGGACCTGGGGCTGACCTTTTCGGAATTGGGGATATTCCGCCCCTAAAAACAAAAAATCCCGGCGGGAGCCGGGACGCACTTCTTTACAAAAGAATCCTACCATACCAGTAACCGCCTTGTCAAATACCAAAATAAGTTGACCCTAAAACGCTGGAGTCGAGGGTCAATCCCATGCGGGGTCAAGCGGCGCGCGATGACTCGCGATGGCGGCCGCAACGTCCCTGGAGAAGCCGGGATCGATGGTTGCCGTCGAGTCCTCGGGAAGTACCGCGATGCACTCCGAAATCGTGCGGCGAACCGGCTCGCTGGCATGAAGGATGGCTACGATCATTGTGCTCCACGCTGATGAATATCAGAAAACGTCCCGTTTATCCCCCGATTTCGTCCCCGATTTCCTAGGAATTGCGGAAAATGGGGAAAAGAGACTTAACGCCAGGCGAAACGGTGTAAAATCCTCGCCAATGTTCCGGCATTTTCGAACCAAAGACCAAATCTGCATTTTGGAGGGTGATATGGCGAGCCCAGAGACCGTCGTAACACCGGTGGCGCAGGCGCGAATAGAGGAGGGCCGATTCGCTAAGTCAGATCGCCTTTTCTACGTGGTCGCTGCGGGCTTGATGCTGATTTTCACGGCTGGGGGATTTCGGAGATTCTATCTGCACGGCAAGGCTCCGTGGGGTGAGATGACCAGCCAGATCGCCCCGCTCATCGTTGCTCACAGCCTCGCCATGTCCAGCTGGGTAATTTTATTTCTGGTGCAAAGCACCCTAATACTGACCGGTTACCGGCGAGTTCATATGGTAGTGACTGGTCGAGTGGGGGCCGTGCTGGCTCCGCTCATTGTCGTTCTGGGGTCGACTGCCGCGGCCTTATCAGTTCACTTCCGACCCGAAATTTATGGGCCTTTAGGGGGGCCAAGATCTTTTCTGGCGATAATGTTCATTGAAATGGTTTCCTTCGGAACTCTCGTGGCAGTCGGATTAGCGTATCGTCACCGACCGGAAATTCACCGTCCGATGATGCTGCTGGCCACGATAGTGATTCTATCCGGCGCACTTGGCCGATTCCCCTACATCGAAGACCTTGCGTTCCGTTCACCCTTATACGTTTGGGGACCGGTGTTGCTGTTCGGAGGTTTGCTTTTTCTACTTCAGTGGGCAATGAGCAGGGCGGCAAATCGGTGGTATTTAATGGGCTATGCCGGGACCGTGATCGCATCTTTCCTTTCTGTTGTAGTGGGCAACAGCGGGCTCTGGAACCGGATGCTCAGAACTTTCGTGCCGTGAAAACCTGTTAACACCTTTAAGAGTCTCTGTCGATCCAAATCGCCGATTGCCTGCTGGATTCTTGAAAAGCTGGGTTGCGTTGTAAGCTTCCGTGCATCTCGCAGGGGCATTACCCTCTGTTCCTCCCCCGCTCGGCGCGGGTGCCCCACCCTCCGGGATTTTGCCTTTATTCTTTCCGAAATTCGTCTTCGATCCATCGTCATGCGTTACGTGAGTGGCTCCTAGCCCTGAAGCGGGCTAACCTTGCGAGGCTACCCCATCGGCGATACTCTTGCGCAATGCGACCCCTTCGGTATTCCATCAACGTCACATTGGACGGGTGCTGCGATCATCGTGCAATCTCCCCGGACGAAGACATGCATCGTCACGCGGCCGAGGGCATCGACCAGGCCGATGCCCTCCTCCTTGGCCGGGTGACTTACGAAATGATGGAGGCAGCGTGGCGGCCGCCGGCGGGGACGGGAGCGAGGCCGGATTGGATGGAACCCTTCGCCCGGACGATCGACGCGGCAAAGAAGTACGTCGTGTCGAGCACCCTGGAGCGGGTCGATTGGAACGCGGAGCTCGTGCGCGGGGATCTAGGGAAGGCCGTTCAGCAGCTCAAGCGGGAGCCGGGTAAGGGGCTGTTCACGGGAGGCGTGAAGCTCCCGCTGGCGTTGGCGGAGCTGGGATTGATCGATGAGTACGAGTTCGTGGTGCAGCCCAGGCTAGCGGGCCACGGGCCGACGTTGTTCGCGGGGCTATCGAAGCGTGTCGACTTGAGGCTCCTGAGCCGGCTGGAGTTCGGCTCGGGGGCAGTGGCGATGCGCTATGAGCCGAGAAGGTAGCCATTGGGCTTGTTAACCCCGAGTCGGCCGCATCATGGAGCAACTCGGGCCAGGCCTTCCAAAGCTTCGACCAACCCTAACCGCCTGCCTCAATGGCCCGCAGGATCTGCGACGCCGCGTGCTGGATGCGATCGAGCGATGACGTGAGTGCTTCCATACCCATCCGGTACGACGGGTCGACCTTGACCGTTTATGAGATAACTAGATAACTTCTAGCGTTCGCTATCGCTGCTGCGAGCTGAGCGCCCACGAGAAATCAGGGCTGCGGTTGAGATCGTGATTGCAATCAGGAGCCATGACGCCGGAGGAACAACAACGAATGCGAATGCGGTCTTCGCCCTGGGAGGCCCCAAGGCAACATCTCCGTAAATGGCCAAAGAACTTACCGTGAGAACCAGCATCACCCCATAGAGCGTCGTGCGGGTAAGCACGGACCAGTCCTTGGAAACGATAGTTGCGAATACCAGGGCCACAAATGGGGAGAGGATCCAGATCGCAAACAGTATGAGTAGGACGCGAGAAGGATTCTGATGACCTGCACGGAGCATGAAACCTATTGAGCCCGCTGCCCCAGCGGGCAGCGCGATTAGCGCCGCTATCCGTAAGACACCGAGACTGCGAGGCTCGCCTGTCGATCGCATTGGGGCTCGATTGTTCTTCATGCATAATACCGTGAGGAAAATAAAGCTAGACCCTCTGAATTTTGCCGAAGAAAAAAGATCCCGCCGCCGTCAAGCTTGCCGGCAGCGGCGAAATGATGCAGGAATTGCTAGGAGCGAGAGACAATGGGACTGTCAAACAGCAATTGAACCCCTCAAACGCCGGTATGTGCGTTATGGATGAAACAGAGTGAGCTTGTTCGACGTCATCCAGGTTACGAGGAGGACTTACCAAAATATGACCACACTCAAACACATCCTCCGCAGGCTCGGCAGCTTCCCAGCATTCACCGCCATTACCGTCGCCACCCTGACCATCGGCGTCGGCGCCAACAGCGCCATCTTCGCCGTAATCGAGAACGTGCTGCTGAAGCCTCTTCCGTTTCCCGATTCCGCACAACTGGTTGACCTGGGTCACGACGTGCCCGGCATCGGTCTCCATGGCCGCTCCGCTCCATTCCTTTACTTCATCTATGGCGAGCAGTCGCGCTCGTTCCAATCCGTTGGGCTGTGGAGGGAGAACTCCAATAACCTCACCGGCCTCGCCGAACCGGAACACGTGCGCAGCCTCGCGCTGACCTCCGAAGTCCTGCCCATGGTCGGCGTGCAGCCCTTGCTCGGTCGGCTTTTTTCCGCCGCGGACACCGCGCCCGGCGCCCCGCTCACCGCGATGCTGGCCTATGGTTTGTGGCGCGACAAGTTCGGCGCTGACGCCTCCATGATCGGCCGCAACATCATTATCGATGGCCTGCCGCGCCAGGTCATCGGCGTGCTGCCTCGGAGTTTCTGGTTCATGGACTCCAAGGCTGCCGTGTTGTTGCCGTTGCAGTTCGACCGCGGCAAGACCTTCCTTGGGCAATTTCAGTATTCCGGAATCGCGCGGCTCAAACCTGGCGTGGTGCTTGCGCAAGCCAGCGCCGATTGCGCGCGGCTGATTCCCGTCGCCGCTCGCAGCTTTCCCCCATTTCCGGGACTGTCCCTCGCCAGCTTCGAGCGGGAGCGTGTCACGCCCGCATTCACGTCGCTGAAGGCGAGCCTGCTGGGAGATATCGGCGGCGTGCTCTGGGTGCTCATGGGCACCATCGGCATGGTCCTGCTGATTGCCTGCGCCAATGTCGCCAATCTTATGCTCGTGCGCACGCAAGGCCGCCAACAAGAGCTCGCCATTCGCTCGGCCCTTGGCGCTGGCTGGTGGCAAATCGCGCGCGAGTTGCTCCTGGAGAGTCTGGTTTTGGGCGTCGCGGGCGGCGCCGCCGGCGCAGGCTTGGCGCTCGCGGCCCTACGCCTCCTCCAGTTCCTTCATCCCGCCAATCTTCCGCGCCTCGAACAGATTTCCATGGATGCGGGGTCCCTTGTTTTCACGTTCGCCATTTCCGTTTTTGCGGGCTTGCTATTTGGGCTGATTCCCGCCCTTCGTTATGCCAGCGAAAGCCGCCAGCGCCATCGTGCGCGCAACACCCTGGTTGTCTTGCAAGTCGCCCTTGCTTTCGTTCTGCTGATCAGTTCGGGCCTGATGATTCGCACCTTCCAGGCGCTGCGCCACGTAAATCCCGGCTTCGTACGCCCGGAAGAACTGCAGACCTTCGACATTGCCATTCCGCGCAGCCTCTCCGCCGCTCCGGTTGCTGTCACCCGCATGGAGCAGAGCATCGCCGACAAAATCGCTGCCGTCCCCGGCGTGTCCAGCGTGGGCCTGACCAACGACGTTCCTATGGGCCCTGGCCATTGGTACGACCCTGTGCAGATCGAAGGCCGTGAAGCGGATAACCTCCCCGGTCGTGTCTACAAGTTCGTCTCGCCGGGCCTGCTGGCCACCATGGGGAATTCCTTGGTAGCTGGCCGCGACTTCACCTGGGAGGATTTATACGATCAGCATCGCGTCGCCACGCTTTCGGAGAATCTTGCACGCGAGCTATGGGGCACGCCACAAGCGGCCTTGGGCAAGCACATCCGCCATGTGAGCACTTCCCCCTGGCTTGAGGTCATTGGTGTCGTCGGCGATGAGCGGGCGGATGGCGTGGATCAACCCGCCCCCAAAGCTGTCTATTGGCCGCTGATGATGGATCATTTCGATCCCGAGCCACTCTACGCCACTCGCGACGTTTCTTACGTGGTGCGCACGCCGCGCGCCGGCTCCAGCGCGCTCATGCAGGAAGTCAGCCAGGCTGTCTGGTCCGTAAGCAAGGAATTGCCGCTCGCCAATCCGCAAACCTTGGAGGATCTTTACAACAAATCGCTGGCGCGGACTTCTTTCGCTTTGGTCATGTTGGGAATTGCAGGCGCCATGGCCTTCGCACTGGGCGTCGCCGGATTGTACGGCGTGATTTCTTACTCTGTTGCGCAGCGCACACGCGAAATCGGCATCCGCGTTGCGATTGGCGCCCAGCATTCCACCGTGCGGCGCATGTTCATCGCGGAAGGCGCGCGGCTCGCCGCCATCGGCGTCCTGTGCGGCACCGCCGCGGCTTTGGGGCTGATGCGCCTGATGGCTTCGCTGCTTTTCGGCGTCAAGCCCATCGACCCGTTGACGTATGCTGCGGTGGCTCTTGCTCTGGCCGCCGCTGCCGTCATTGCCAGCTACATCCCAGCGATGCGTGCCACCCAAGTCGATCCCGTGGACGCCCTCCGTGCGGTATAGAAACTCAATTTCCCCACGGCGCCCTGGGGCCTCGGGTGGCGGGAATGGAAAGGCCAAGCAGCCGACTCTTCTGCCTCAGAAGGTTTGCCCAATGCGCGATTGGCTGCTTCGCTCGCCTGCTTGTCGCTGGCATTCACCTATTGCAACGTGCCGGCCCGCTACGCTTCTTGTTTTGCCAGTTGCTCGGATTTAAGACCTATATGCCTATCTCATAAACCTACTCGGCCGGCTCCTTCTTTCGGGCGATAGCTTCCGGATGGCCGACCAATCCGGAAGTCAGCTCGCGGCCGATTTGATTGGCTGCGAGCCGGTGATGAGGATATCTACAAGTCTCTTGGCGCTTGGCTGCCAATCGCGGGTAGACGCCACGTTGGCGATGCCGACGAGAGCCCGAAGTAGGTCGATTGGGTCCAGGTCCTTTCGAATGTCACCGTTCTTGACCGCCCGCTTCACCAGAGTGCGGAGGGCGTCATGGACCTGCGCGTAGGAAGCTTCGAATATCTTCTTGGGATCTCCGACCAGCGCATTGAGGGCAGGGGCGATGATCTGTTTCGTCGCGATAGAATCAACGAACAGCAACAGCCAAGCCCGCAGCGCTTCGATGGGGGGCATGGTCTCAGCAAAGCGCTGCTCCGCTGCGGCTAGTCTTTCCATCTCCGTACGGTAAACCGCTTTTAGAAGTTCCTCGCGCGTGGGAAAGTGTCGATACAAAGTTCCCGGTCCAACACCCGCTTGTTTAGCGATGTCGTCCAGGCTGGTGTCTGCGCCCGAGCGGGTGAACTCCTGCTTCGCCACTTCCAGGATGTGCTCACGATTGCGCTGCGCGTCCGCGCGGGGCTTTCGGTCGACCGATGGAGAGCGTCTGTCAGCCATCTCAAAATCTCAAAAAAACTTGTAACCGGAGACACTCTCCGGTAATCTATCTATTCGGAGGCACTCTCCACTTTATCAAAAACTGGCTCACAGATGGGAGGAAAAGACACAATGACCAAATCGACGAAGCTTGGCGGCACTTTCAAACTTGTCGGAACCTCGACGAATCTGTACCGAATGGGCTACGGCGCCATGCAACTTGCCGGCCCCGAAGTTTGGGGACCTCCACGGGACGTTGACGCAGCGGTCGCTGTTCTGCGAGAGGCGATTGGCTCTGGCGTGAACCACATCGATACCAGCGACTTTTACGGTCCGCACGTGACAAATCAGATTATCAAGAAGGCTCTTCATCCCTACCCGGCCGACGTGGTGATTGTTACCAAAGTCGGCGCCCGCCGCCGAGAAGACAAGTCCTGGCTCCATGCCCTCTCCCGCAGGGAATTGATCGAGGGAGTCCATGACAACCTTCGAAATCTTGGTGTGGATCGGCTCGAAGTGGTGAACCTGCGTGTCGGTGGCGTCATGGAGCCATCGGAGGGTTCGATCGAGGAACCATTGACGGTGCTCGCTGAATTGAAGAGTCAGGAGCTGATTCGTCACATCGGTGTTAGCAATGTCACTCCCCAGCAATTCCGGGAGGCTGAGAGAATCGCGGAGATCGTTTGCGTCCAAAACTTCTACAACGTAGCACAACGAAATGACGATGCCTTCATCGATGCTCTCGCGCAGCAAGGCATAGCGTACGTTCCGTTTTTCCCGCTGGGAGGATTCACGCCGTTACAATCATCAGTGCTCGACCGCGTCGCGAGGTCCTTGCAAGCTACCCCAATGCAGGTCGCGCTTGCCTGGCTTCTTCAGCGTTCTCCAAACGTTCTGCTCATACCCGGCACGTCTTCGATAAACCATCTTCGAGAGAATCTTGGCGCTGCAGCCTTGCAACTCACTTCAGAAACAATCAGCGAGCTCAATTCAATCGCAAAAAATGCCGTGGCGGCGCGTCAATCAGCCCACTAATTTGATTTCCCTATGTCGAAAGAAGGAGCGATCTATGAAGATATTTGTCACAGGAGCTACAGGATTCATCGGTTCGGCCGTCGTTCAGGAGCTTATCGGTGCGGGGTATAAGGTGTTCGGACTTGCTCGCTCCGATGCAGGCGCCAAGTCCCTAATCGCTGCTGGTGCTCAGGTGCATCGAGGCGATCTGAAAGATCTGGAAAGCCTGCGCAGCAGCGCGGCTATTTCCGATGGCGTGATTCACACGGGCTTTATCCACGACTTCTCGAAGTTTGCAGAAAACTGCGAGATCGACAAGCGCGCCATCGAGATTCTCGGCTCGGCTCTCGAAGGCTCCGAGCGGCCATTGCTTGTCACCTCCGGGCTAGCGACGGTGGCGCGGGGGCGGATCCCCACAGAGGACGATGCTCCTCTCGCTCCGTCGCCCTCGTATCCCCGCGCCTCGGAAGCGACGGCTGAGGCCTTAGTAAAGCGTGGCGTGCGTGCGTCGGTGGTGCGCCTGCCCCAGGTCCACGACACCGTCAAGCAGGGCCTCGTCACCTACCTCATCGCGCAGGCGCGCGAGAAGCGCGTGTCAGCGTATGTAGGCGACGGATGCAACCGCTGGGCGGCCGTGCACGTCCTCGATGCTGCCCGCCTCTACCGGTTGGCGCTAGAGAAGCAGGAAGCAGGCGCGAGGTATCACGCGGTCGCCGAAGAGGGAGTTCGATTCCGCGATATCGCTGACGCCATCGGCCGCGGCCTGAAGGTGCCGGTAGTGTCCAAATCCGCTGAGGAGGCAGCAGCCCATTTCGGCTTTCTGGGAATGTTCGTTACTCGCGACCTCATCGGTTCGAGCGTGCAAACGCGGCGACGGATGGGATGGCACCCAAGCGGGCCCGGACTCATTGCCGATCTCGACGAAGCGAATTATTTCCAACAGATCGCGCAGGCGGCGCGGCAATCACCCTAAGGAGATATGAGTCGACTGGCACGTAGTCCTATTGGCGAGTGACGGGCAACTCGGAGAGCGCCGGGATAAACCGGCATGTTGTAGGGGATGCAAGAGCCCTACAGGAAAGGAAGTAGCGAATCCATCCTGGCCTCGAGTCTTGCTGGAGACATCGCGAGGTGTCTCTTGAAGCGTAGGCAGAGGCATCGGTGGGCGGGGCGATTGAGCTGCGAAAAGCCCGTAGATCAGGATGCCGACTTCATTCCGAGTGAGAGGAAGGCAACACGGCAGCCACGTTAAACGCGAGTGGACTGTCGGTCCTGCGTAGTCTAAGAACCCGCGCACGCTGAGAAACAACATGCACGAGAACCGGGAGATCTCCAGCACGCCTTGGTCTGACGATCAAGGCCGGTCTGCGAAGGCCAAAAGCCGTACTGCGGACATGCACGTGCCGGAGAAGTCGGACTGTGTCGTAGTACCTGTGAACCAGCCGAACAAGGGAGGGCAACCTTCCGCGGAGGTTGGGGAGGGAAGGGCACAGACAAAGGAGAACATCGTTCAGTCGCACATGCACCCGAAACAGAGTGGGAAGCGCATGTCCCAGGGTTTGGACGGTGTGCGGAAGGTAGCAAAGGAAAGAAAGCAGGAACGGTTCACTGCTTTGCTCCACCATCTTAGCGTTGATTTACTCCGAGACAGCTTCTACGCGCTTCAGCGTAAGGCTTCGCCCGGAGTAGACGGCGTAACGTGGCAGGAATATGAAACCGGGCTTGAGGATCGACTCGTCGATCTGCACAGCCGGGTGCACCGTGGAGCGTATCGGGCAAAACCTTCGAGGCGAGTCTTTATTCCGAAGGCTGACGGGCGGCAACGTCCGTTGGGCATCGCAGCGCTGGAGGACAAAATCGTTCAACAGGCTGTGGTGACGATCCTCAACCAGATATATGAGGTCGACTTCAAAGGCTTCTCGTACGGTTTTCGTCCCGGTCGTAGCCCGCATCAGGCGCTGGACGCGCTGACGGTGGGCATCCAACGGAAGCGGGTGAACTGGGTGCTTGATGCCGACATCCGTGGCTTCTTCGATAATCTGAGCCACGAATGGATGATGAAGTTCATCGAGCATCGGGTGGCCGATCGGAGGATACTTCGCCTAATCCAGAAATGGCTGAAGGCAGGAGTGTCGGAAGACGGCCAGTGGTCGGAGACGAAGTTGGGTACACCGCAGGGAGCAGTTGTTTCACCGCTGATCGCCAACGTGTACTTGCATTACCTCTTCGATCTATGGGCTGACGTCTGGCGCAAGAAAGTGGCAAAGGGCGACATAATCGTCGTCCGCTATGCTGACGATCTTGTGGTGGGCTTTCAGCACCGGACGGAAGCCGAGCGGTTCCTGAAACAGTTCCGGGAACGGCTGGCGAAGTTCGGACTGGAGTTACATCCGGACAAGACTCGACTGATCGAGTTCGGGCGGTTCGCCGCTCGTGACCGGAAAGCGCGGGGAGAGGGAAAACCAGAGACCTTCACCTTTCTGGGCTTTACCCACTACTGTGGGCAACGCCACAAGAGCGGAACCTTCACCGTATGGCGGATCACTGCGAAAAAGCGAATGGTTGCGAAACTCAAAGCCATCAAGGCTGAGCTTCAACGCCGGATGCATAATCGCATGGCCGAAGTCGGTGCTTGGCTCCGGAAGGTTGTGCTGGGTTATTACCAATACCACGCAGTCCCCGGGAACACGACGCAGTTACGCATCTTTAAGCTTCGCGTATACAGGCTCTGGCAGAGTGTTCTGGTCCGCCGCAGCCAGCGCGCCCAGATGCGGTGGGAGCGATTTACCCCAGTCTTGAACCGTGGATTCCTCCACCCCGCGTTCTGCACCCCTATCCTGATGCTCGCTTCTACGCCACTCATCCTTCGTAAGAGCCGTATGCGTAGACGTGCTCGTACGGATCTGTGCGGGGGGCGATCAGCGATGGTCGTCCCTACCGCGACAGTTATCAGCTTGCCGGTCGGGTTAGTACCAACAAACGCGCATCTCGTCAGTGCTTGATTTCCTGATGAGATGGGCGGGTGGCCGCGCCTTAATTCCGAAAAACGCCTCTGGGTGCCCCACCCTCCGGGTTCTAGGGTGGGGATTTTGCCTCTATTTTTTCCGAAATTCGTCTTCCATCCATTGTCACGCAGGGGCGCGGTGCACGGACCCTTCCGCTGCGGACTGAAATCGCAACGGGCTGAAGCGGTCCCAATCCAAGCTCACGCGCTGCTCGGTAATCCATTCGCGAACCAGGCGCGCCGTTATGGGTGCGAGGAGGATTCCACTTCGGAAGTGTCCAGTCGCAATCAGCAGGCCATCGAGATCCACCGGGCCGAGTATGGGAAGGTGATCGGGAGAATCGGGACGCAGGCCTGCCCAGGTTTCTTCGATGCGCGCGTTCGCGAGGCCCGGCGCGAGATCGATGGCGGCGGAAAGAACCTTTTCGATGCCGCCGGCCGTGGTCCGCTTATCGAAACCGGTGTACTCGAGCGTTGCCCCTGCGAGAATGCGCCCATCCTTCCGAGGCACGAGATAGATCCTCTCCGACCAGAGAACGCGTTCCATCTTCAAATCATCCGCGCGCAATGCCACCATCTGTCCTTTCGCGGGCCGCACCGGCGCATACGGCGCAATCCCTTCGATCGTCGCCGAGAAGCAGCCCGCGGCAATAATTGTCCACTTGGCTTCCACTTTCTCATTTTGCAGGACCAATCCCGCGCAGCGCTCCCCGTTGCGCCAGATCGCCTTCGCGCCGTCTCCACAAAAAATCTCGGCGCCGCTGCGCTCCGCTGCTTTCAGAATGGCGGCCGTCAGCTCGCGGTTGTCCACCGACGCTTCCTCCGGCCTGAGCACGGCGGCTTCGACTTCTTCACTCAGCGCCGGTTCCAGCTCGCGCGCATCCTCCGCGCGAAGCGGTTCTGCCTTCAATCCCAGCCCGTGATGCAAGGCGATAATCGTGCTTAACTCCGCTTTCGTATCGTGCGAAAAAAGCGCCTCGAGCGTCCCCTTCGGTCGAAAGCCGGTGCTCTTGCCGGAAATCTCCTCGACCCACCCAACAAATTCGGGATAAAGCGCGAGGCTCGCCTTTCCCAGCGGCACCATCGCCACCATTCCCGGATTTTCCGGCGCCGGTGAAAGGATTCCGGCGCTGGCCCAGGACGCTTCCTGGCTCGCTTGTTGACGATCGAAGACCGCCACGCGCAATCCTGCGCGCGCAAGTTCCAGTGCGATGGCTCCGCCAATCACTCCACCGCCCGCGATGGTCGCATCGAACTTCTTCATGAAGGCATCTTATCTCATCTTCTTTCCGGTCTCATCCGGAGACGGCTGCGCTCAACTGTGCAAGCGCCTTCTTTGTGGCTTTGCGCGGGGGTGCCCCACCCTCGGGTTTTTGAGGGTGGCGATTTTTTCCTTGGATTAGCTAGCGGCGCGTCTGACACGCAGTTGGTGTTGCGAAGATTCACCTGACGTGAAGAAAGAACTAAAGCGAACCGGCAAGTTCTTCAGACAGGACTTGCGCTTTTTTCGCAAGACTGCGCGCGCGGCTCCAATCCGCAATCTGCGCGGCTTCGCGCGCATCCTTGATGAAGCCTCTGATTTTGGACACCAGGTCCGACTGCGCGGCATTCAAGTTTTTCCCGCGGGCGGACTCTAGATTCTTCTCCGCGATGCCCAGACTCTGCTTTGTCTGCTGCTGGGCAACCGCGGATTCTTGCGGCGTTACCTGCAGGGCAATCGTGGGTGCTTCCAACTTTTCCGCATCGTTCCCCGTGGACGAGGAGGGCGGCGTGCTGATGTGTGGCCGCGGAGGTGCGGTCCGCACTGTCGTCAATTGGCCGGGAAAAGGAGGCAATTCGAACTGTAGTTACGGGGGCAAATCATCAGGAACGCTGCTCGCCTCCGCCGTGCTTGGTTGCGTTAGCGGCCTTACCTGTACCTCAGTAGCCCA
>Ga0207134_1117_pt1 | contig 23390 bp, 18 predicted proteins | sample Alteio_BWMinHeat_12_FD_153527 | JGI IMG/M metagenome (GOLD analysis project Ga0207134, IMG submission 153527) | Enriched cells from forest soil in Barre Woods Harvard Forest LTER site, Petersham, Massachusetts, United States -... | ecosystem: Environmental > Terrestrial > Soil > Temperate forest >... | reverse complement strand
AAGAGCCATTCTTCGAGAAGGCGTTTTCGCGGTCAACCAGGCTTTATTCGTAATCATAACAGAAGATCAGGTTTACTCCGGGCCGGTTTTAGAAATGGCGGGGAACCAGTTTTCAGATTGGCAGGCTCAATTTCTGGAAATCAATGGATTCAGCCCGGTGGTTGTGGGATTCGGCGGCGCCCCATCCGAGGCTAAATCTGAAGTGCCGCCCATCGTGGGAGGAGATACCAACCTTAACCAGACAGACACCATTGGGATCGTCACGATTCACGACGGACCAACTATCGAATCCGGCGAAATTATTGCTCCAGAGGTTCGGGCAAAAAATGGAATTGATCACAGCTATTTTCAAAATCCCGAAGCTTTCTTGGCCCTCGAAGGACGACGAGGAAAGCAACTTCAGGTTCTGACGGATGGAACTTTCTTCATCAACCGATGGTTCGCGACGATCGAGATTAAACCCAAAACCCTCATTCCGATCGGTTATGTGGGTGTTGTGGTCTCCTATTACGGATCCGTGGGACAGGATGTTACAGGAACCGGGTTTCGATATGGTGAACAGGTGGCATCCGGACAACGCGGTGTTTGGAAAAAGGCGTTAACACCCGGCAAATACCCCCTGAACCCCTATGCTTTAAAAGTTGAACCTGTTCCTACGGTGAACTTCGTCCTTCGTTGGATCACCGGGCAGACGGAACCACATCAATATGACAAGGATCTGACGAGCATCGATCTCATTACCGCGGATGGCTATGAACCGATCCTCCCCCTGTCTTTGGTTCTCCACATCGATTATGAAAAAGCCCCCAGTGTCATCCAGCGTTTTGGTGACGTTAAGCGCCTGATCACTCAGACCCTGGATCCCATTCTCACGTCTTATTTTCGCGATGTGGCTCAGAGCTCAAGCATGCTGGATCTACTCACGAAGCGGGAAGAAATTCAAAAGAGAGCGACGGAAGAATTGGGAAGAAGATTTCAGGAATATGACATCAACTGCATCGCGGTCCTGATCGGCCGTCCCGAATCCGAAATTTCAGACCCTGAAAAGGATCCCATCGAAAAACTCTTTGATCAGCTCAGAATGCGCCGGTTGGCAGAAGAACAGAAAGCCACTTTTTCCAAACAGGAAGAAGCTGCAGGCAGATTGAGAGAGTTGAACGATGCCAAAGCTGCCGCCGACAAACAAACTGAACTCACCCAAACAAAAGTCGATATTCAAATTTCAGGAAATAAGGGCGAGGCACAATTGGCCGAAGCGCAAAGACTGGCAAAACGAGACGTCGCCCGGGCAATGGGTGAATCACGTTCCAAAGAATTATTGGGCAAAGGAGAAGCGGCAAGAATTGCACAAACAGGCTTGTCTGAAGCGGCCGTTTTTCTTCAGAAGATCAGAGCCTACGGAGATTCGCGGCTTTTTGCGCTCAACCTGGTCGCGGAGCATTTTTCAAAAAGCGAGCAGCCTATTGTTCCTGAAAGGCTTCTCATGATGGGATCAGGCAAGGATGGTGATAAGTCGGATCTGGGATCCTCCAACGTTCTCAGCCAGTTACTGACTCTTCTTTTGGCGGAGAAAGCTGGAATGAGTTTAGGCGAAAAACAAAAGGGCCTGGAAGATCTCGGAAAATTCACCGATGAGTTGACTAAGAAATTTACCAGATCGGTAACTGAAACTACCGATGGCACCTTCGGCGATTTCGACAAAGATTTTAAAAAAGAAACGGAAAGCCCCAATTAAGCTGCTGCTTGTCCCGGTTTCAAAGGCAACACCCCTAAGGCCCCATGAAAATACAACATCCCCAGCTCATTGGCATGATCGCGTTAAGCATCCTTGGTCTTGCGAATGTTACGGCTTGCAGGGCAGACGGTCCTTATCACTTTCTGAAGGAAATTCCCGTCGGTGGCGAAGGAGGATGGGATTTCTTAGCCATCGACGAAGCCGCTCGCCGCTTATATGTCACCCATGCCAGCAAGATCGTGGTCATTGATCTTAACAAGGACGAGATCGTCGGCGAGATCGCAGATACTCCGGGTGTCCACGGCTTTGCACTCGCAACCGAGCTTCAACGCGGGTTTTCAAGCAATGGCCAAGAATCCAAAGTGGGCATAGTTGATCTTGAAACTTTGAAGACGCTTTCAAAGGTGGATACCGGAAAAAACCCGGATGCGATTCTCTATGAACCGGAACAACAAGAGGTGTATGCATTTAATGGGCACGGACAATCAGCAACAGTGTTTAAGGCGAATTCAGGCACGGTCGTCGCCACCATCGCACTGCCAGGAAAGCCTGAGGTCGCAGCGGCCGATACAAAGGCCGGGCGCGTCTATTGCAACATTGAAGATAAAAACGAAGTCGTCGCCATCGATTCCAAAACACACCAGGTTGTCGATACCTGGCCGATAACGCCGGGTGAGGCAGCTTCGGGAATGGCAATTGACCTGACGCATCATCGGCTCTTCCTGGGCTGCAGCAACAAGTTGATGGTCATGATGGATAGCACCAATGGCAAAGTTCTCGCCACAGTGCCCATCGGTCAAAAAGTTGATGGAAATGCATTTGACCCCGGCACCCAGCTCGCCTTCAGTTCGAATGGCGAGGGAACGGTTACCATTGCACATGAAGATGCCCCGGAAAAACTCACAGCGGTGCAAACACTGGTGACGGAACCTCGAGCGAGAACGATGGCGCTCGATCCAAAGACTCACAAAATTTACCTGGCCTCAGCCAAATTCGAGCCGCTTCCGGAGCCGGCACCCGGTGCCCCTCGGCAACACCCAAAGGTCATTCCAGGTAGCCTTAAAATTCTGGTGTATGGAACAACGGGCCAGTGAGTCAGAGGCTGCCGAACGAGTTGATCGGCAGGGCAGTCGCGCCCATAGCGAATTCTTAGCCACCGCTGTTGATTGCACTCCACGTTCAACGTGCAAGTTTTGCCGGTCTATGAGAGATGAAGATACCCGCCGCGATCAACACGAATAGGATAGCAGATGCCGAATAGCGGCTTAACTCCAGGCCGCCCTTGGTGACCGGCTTGTCCAGAAAGTCGCCGACGACTGCACCGAGAGGCCGTGTAAGTATGAATGCAGCCCAAAAGAGCGCGGTGTGGGAAATTTTTGTCCAGTAATACGCCGCCCCAATAATCGCCAACATTGCGCCAAACACGATTGCGCTACCACCGTAACCAAGGCCGGCATTATCGGCCATCCAATCACCGAGGGCGGTGCCCAAGGTTTGAGAAAACATGATTGTTATCCAGTAGAACATTTCTGATTTTGGTGAACTCACGGTATCCACAGCCACCGAACCCAGCGTGCGATACCAAACGAGCAGTGACGTCATCAACAACATGAACAGTATTGTTGTTCCGCCTGTATAACCGATACCAAGCGAACGGTCTGCGTAGTCTGCCAGCGTTGTTCCAACCGTCGTTGTCGCAACAATGGTTGTCCAGTAAATGACTGGATGGAATTTTTTCGCGGAAACTTGTACGATTACCGCGACTATGAATATGGCCGCAAATATCCCGGTGCCAACGAGATAGCCGAGATCCATTGACATGGACACGGCGTCTCCACCGGTTTCTCCGAGAGTTGTGGCAAGAATTTTTATGATCCAGAACATCAGTGTTACTTCTGGCACCTTGCTGAGAACCTCTCGCTTTCCAGTGGTCATTCCTTTTCCTTCTGCACAGATGGATGTTAGAGTTGCGGTAGCTAACGCGATTTAGACAGAATTAATTCTGTCCATCCGAGTAACTACGAACGAATCTTTACATTTCGTGTGATGGAGCAAGTTAATGCTTCTTCTCTTACTTGTCAGGGATTGTTTCCTTTGCCTGATCTTCAGGTGTCTCAAGCTGTGTGGAAACAATCTTCCCGGTTTTCGCGTCCACCTGAACCTCTGTGTTGTTCTTGAGCTTCGTTTTGCGCTGTTATTTTGGTTTGTCCACCTTCATTGTGACGGGGTAAAGTTCTGAGGGGGCATTCGTATTATTATTATGTAACTGGCTCAAACTGGCAACAACGACTGACTCCGGTTGTACGGAGATTCTCGGTTCAGGGTCTATACCTCATGTTGTGAGTCGTATAAAAACGATGTTTATGTTCATCAGGCTAACAATTACCCTCCTCGGGATTCTTATAACAACACACATTGCGGTGGCAGGGCCACCTTTTACCACAGATGATCCGGAGCCCGTCGAGTATCAGCACTGGGAATTTTATACCGCCTCTCAACTTACCCATAACACGGATGGATGGTCAGGGACATCGCCTCAGTTCGAGCTCAATTACGGACCGATCCAACATCTGCAACTTGGCATGATTGTTCCAGCCGTGTCGTTTGTGGCACCGTCCGATGGCCCTGCACAGGTTGGTTACGGAGATATGGAGTTCGGGGCAAAGTACCAGTTTATCGAAGAAACAGATAATCTTCCGAAGATTGCAGTATTTCCGCACATCGATGTGCCGACCGGCGATCAGGAGCGTGGTCTAGGAACTGGCAACCCACAATACTTCCTTCCGTTATGGTTTCAAAAAAGTCTGGGTCCTTGGACCACTTACGGCGGTGGTGGTTATTCGATCAATCCAGGTGAGGGAAATCAGAATTCATGGTTTGTAGGTTGGCTCGTACAACGCCAGATAACCTCGCAGCTCACTTTGGGGACAGAGATATTTCACCAGACATCCAAGGTGCAGGGAGGCGAATCGAACACGAAATTCAACATTGGTGCCATTGTTGATTTCAGTGAAACCTATCATTTGTTAGTTTCTGCCGGTCATAGCATTCAGGGACCAAATGAGTTTCAGGTTTACATTGCATTTCTGCTTACATTTGGTCCAGAAAAGCCCTCTGGCGATTACAAGATGAAGTAATTCAGTTCAGACTTACTTTCCAACTGGCTCGAAAAACGTGGTCCGGTCAGAATATCGATAGTTTATGAAGTCGGGGTCGGCTTGGGGTCCGCAGTTATCGCGGGTGTTTGGTTTCGTTCCAGCAGATGGCTTCACGGAGGAGTTCGGTTGCACTGCTGAGATTTAGTTTTTCCTTTATCCGCGCGCAGTAAGTCTGGATCGTTTTCACACTGACACGAAGCGTTTCCGCAATTTGACGCGTGCCAATCCCCTGGCCAAGCAATTCAAACACCTCCAGTTCACGGTCACTGAATTGTTCGATCGGGGAGCGGTTCATGAATGCTTTCCCCTCGACGAGTTGAGTGGTCATAGCCTCCACTACAGACTGGCTGACATATATTTTACCTTCCAAAATCCGGCGAATGGCATCAATCACCTTCTTCGTAGTTTCCTTTTTCATGATGTAACCCCTGGCTCCGGCTCGCAACGTGCGTTCCGCGTAATGCGATTCGTCATGCATCGAGAGCACTAGCACCGCAACATTTGGATGGAACTCTTTCAGGTCCTTGATAAGTTCGATGCCGGAGGAACCCTTCAGCGAGACATCTATGATTGCAACATCGGCCTTGGAAGCGGCTATCGCATCCAAAGCTTGTGGCGCGCTCTCGGCCTCTCCACAAATCAGCAGGTCTGATTGTTGATTGATTAAATTGGACAACCATTCGCGTACTAACGGATGATCATCCACGATGAAAACTTTTTTCTTTTGCCTGTCTGTGGGAGAAGCCATGGTTATATCGTCATTGTTCTTTGTGAATGTCTGATTTGGCAACTGAACATCTCACGAATGTTCCCCCTGTGGGATTCGGCTCAAGGTCAAAAGTAGCGCCAATTCTAGTCGCGCGGTGCGCCATAATGCGAGTGCCCAGACCCTGACCCTTTTGCCAATCCTCGGGTAATCCAATACCATCATCTTCCACTGTCAACGTCACACGATCATGGATGTCGGACAAGTTGATGACAATGTGTTTTGGTTTGCCATGTCGGATGGCGTTGCTTACAGCCTCTTGTGCGATCCGATAAAGGTGTGTTGCTATCGTCGCATCGTCTACCAGTACAGGTGAACCACACTCGAGTGTACAGACTATATTCGACCGTTTGGCGGTGTTCATCGCGAGTTCCTGAAAGGCAGCCATGAGTCCTTCTGCCTTCATGTCCACCGGGTAAATTCCCCGCGCTAGATCGCGCGCTATCGTAATGCCCTCTTCAACTAACTCAATGATCTCGTTCACATCTGCCGCTTCAGGCAATGACTTTGCAACCAACTTCTCTTCCAATACCTGACCCGCCAGCGCTGTACCTGTCAAATGCTGGCATAGGCTATCATGCAAATCATGTCCGATGCGCCGCTGTTCCCGCTCGCTGATCTCAAGGATTTCTTTTTCCAGCCGCTCGCGCTCGGCTATCTCCTGAGTTAGAGCAATTGTTCTTTGCTGAACTCGATTCTCCAAATCCTTTTGAAGAGACCGCAAACTGGCCAGGAGCCAGACAACAATGGAGTAAAAGGCTAGAAGAATTGCTGCATTCCAAATAGGGATAAACGGGCTTGAATAATGGGCTCCAGCCGCCAAATCCCCAATTACCCAAATGGCCACGCTCAAGCTCGAGAGGAAAAGCCCAAAACCTATGCCGATGAACCAGGCAGCAAGCCCAACCCCCAATAGATAAAAAACCGAAAAGAAAACCTCAAACCCGGTCAGGTAATCAACGATCCCGACCAGCGCAAGAAACCCAAAACTTGCCAGTATGAAAAACGGCCGTGAACGTTGTTCAAAGTATTCGAGTAATCTGATCATTTTCGATCGTTTTTATTGAGCTCATTACAGGGTCTGTTCCCATGCGTGTTATAACCCCGTTAATTAAAAAAGGTGGAACCCTCGTTTTTTCAACCTTTTTAACCAAAATCAGGTCTCAACATCCGGTCGTTAGCACAGATACAAATCAGACAAGACTAACTTCCCCAGCTGGCTTGAAAAAGGTGGTTTGGTCAAGGATGTCGAGCCATCACGGCACATCACTCTTTCTGTCTGAAGTTGGTACGCCACTCGTGTCACGGATGCGAAGGGTGCCTTGCAGAGAAACCTGCCGTGCTGGCCGGTCGAGCTGCGGGTGCTCAAGAGTTTCGATCAGCATGTGTGCGGCCATGGCGCCCATGTCAAAAAGCGGCATCTCTACCGTGGTCAACCCCAAGTAGGCTGACTCCGGCACGCCATCGTAACCGACCAGCGCGACGTCTTCCGGCACGCGCACGCCGCGGCCGCGCAGCCACACCAGCATCGCGATGGCCATGTCGTCGTTGAACGAGAAGATCGCTTCCGGCATTTTGTGTCTTTTTAAGTAATCTTCGAGCGCGCAGACCGCGTGATGGCCAACGTGGTGACCGATAATGACCTGGTCTTCCTTAAGTTCCAACCGACTTTCCGACAAGGCGAGTCGCACACCCTCCATTTTCCTTTCTGAATCCTTACATTTAGGTGGCCCTGTTACGATTAAGATGCGTCGGTGGCCGAGGCCCAGGAGATGCTTCATGCCCTCTCTCGCGCCCGCGCGCGAATCGACGCAGATGGTATTGATCGACGGATCGTCGAGCACCAGTTGGAGCACAACGATCGGCACACCCATGCGATTGAGCTCGCGAATCATCCGAGACGTTGTGTGGGCGCTGTCAGGCGCCAATTCCAGGCGTGGATCCATCCAGATCAGGCCGTCGACACGGCGTTCCGCCAGCACCTGGCGCGCCAGATCGAATTCGTCGGCCTCTCGCGATGATAGCGATGTCAGGACGTGGTAGTAACCCCGCAAGCGGCTGTAGATACCGAGGTAGGTCGATACAAACCAGCCCGGAGTGAGGTCTTGGAATATGACGCCAATTGTATCGTTTCGCCTGCTTGACAGTTGACGCGCGGCTGCGCGCGGTGCGTAGTCCAGTTTCCTCATCACCCGCAGAACGCGCTTACGTACTGTTGCACCGACGCCAGACTGTTCATTGAGCACTCGCGACACCGTCGCGGTGGAAACGCGTGCCATACGGGAAACATCCTTTAAAGTCGCGAGCCCATCGGATCGTTTTGCCCGGATAATTGGCTTTTTTTTCTGGCTGCGAAGTTTCATACATCTGCCACCCTCCCTCCACTATTCGTAGATTACCATGGCCATTCAAGATCAAATCTATCCGAGGGTGCACCTATGAAGAAGACGGATCGATCTATGCAGAATGTGTTTGTTCTGATCCCCTTCAATCCTTTCCAGAATAACTCATAGACCAATGCAAGGAAAGTTGCCTCAGCGAAAAAAGTTACAGCTTAACAGGTGTCTTGCTCTTCACATCACTTGTTTTCTCCTCTCATGCCCATAGGATTTTTTTGACGCAATCCGAGTCCGTTCCCGGCAATTGGCAGACAGCATGCCGTTGCCATTATTTCGGTAAAAAAACTGCGAAAAATGTGAAGGCGACTACAGAATTTAAAATTCAGTCCGAGCGGTCAGACTGTGTAAAAGGGCTCTAAATAAAAGGTTTTCGTACCTTTCGTTGAGTTTAAAAAAATTGAAAATTCTTTGACATCGAAAAGATTTTGCTTATCGTTGTAAGCGCTTACGGTAAACGTTTACATTAAGAACCTCAAAAGCGTACTTCAACGGAACAAAGGAATCCTTATGAACAAGATGTTTACTGCAGTGGTGGGGTTGCTTCTCTGCACTGGCTTGCTTCACCTTCAAGCCGATGATGCCAAAAAGACCGAAAAGGCCGACGAAGGCAGCACCAAGATCCTGGCGGACTTTAATCAGCCGGCTCCGAACAATGTCGAAGGCAACTTCGGCGCCTTCACCCCCTCGGAAACCGAGCAGGTCTATGTGTGCATGGAGTCCATCGACGATGTCGTCAAGCACGGGTCGTCAGGCTCGTCCATGCGTCTGGTTTACAATGTGAACAAGGGCGGAGCGTACAATGGATTTTGGATGAAATTGGGTCCTGCAGACAGTGGCAACAACTTTGATGCGTCACATTACAAAAAGCTCAGCTTTTGGATCAAAGGCGACGACAAAGCCGGTCTGCCTAACAAGTTCAAAGTTGAATTGAAGGGTGACCCGGGCACCCCGATTGCCAAGAAATACGTGGGCGAGCTCACTGGCGATTGGAAGAAAGTTGAAGTTCCCCTCGAGGATTTCGCGGCGCAGGGCGTTGACCTGACCAAGCTGAATGAATTCTGCGTGGTGTTTGAACAGCGGGCCGTTTCACCAGCGACCACGGGCGCGATTTATATCGACGACGTGTTACTTGAGAAATAGATCAGTGATCTAATTTGGGACTTCCTCCGGTCGATTTTCAGCAAGATGGCGGTGATGCTCAAAGAACTCGGTTCTTTCCAGGGGCTTTAGGCCCATCTCAGCCCACTTGATCTCACCCAACATTTACGGGCAAAATCTGGAAATTCGACTTTTTCCACTCTAGCCCATTTGAGCCCAATTTTTAGTCCCGGGTTGCAAATCGGGTTACAAGTTTTTAGCTCCCTCCCCCACCCCCATGGTGCAACTAAGCAGAACCAACTCCCTAGGTAGCTCGAAAAACGTGGCCCGGTCACATCTATTGGTTATTCCTCTCAAAATCACTTCCCATCACAAAATCTGACGATCGATCCACGAACAACCGGTTCGGTTTTTAGGATTCGTTGCCGATATCACACGAACTGGGTTCAGAAGTTCGAGGTGTGTATCGACAGCGGCGCTACTACCAGAGAATGGTCAGTTCGGAGCAGATCCATTCCTTGATCAATTTTTTGGCGACATTGGCATGGTTACGGGCAAATGCCTGGCTGGAACACTACGGGAGATCATCAACGTTTAATTATTTTGACACTTGTCTGGAAGTTTTTTCGATTTTTCCGGTTGCGGATCAAAATCAGAGTTAAGCTATGTAAAGCGTGGTTCTAACCGGCGGGGCGTAATAAAATAGGGTGTTGTTGGCAGTCCGAAGAGACTATGGAAAAAAGTTTATTGCGGGGGTGGATTTTTGGCGTGGCAACGCTTCTTGTCGCGGTCCAGCCGCTCAGGTCTCAAACCATCACCGAAGACTTTACGGGCCCAACGGCGCCGAATTGGACGTTGGGTGGCACGACGACTCCCGTTCTGACGGGCGATGGCGTCACTGATCCCGTTGGTCAGGGCTACCTCCGCCTAACACCTCTGACTGGCAACCAGGCGACCTACGCGTACTATAATGGCACGCCGCTGGCCTCGGCCAACCGTTCCTTCTACGGATCCTTCGACTTCAAGGCTTGGGATCAAGCCGGCGCTGGAGCGGCCGACGGTATTGTTTTCTATTTGTATGATGGTTCGCAGGCATTCGCCCAAGGTGCGAACGGCGGCTCGCTCGGCTACGCGCAAAAAACCGGCGTCAACGGCAAACCTGGCGGTTACATGGGTCTCGCCATCGACGACTGGGGAAATTATTCAAACCCAACTGAGGGTCGGATCGGCGGCCCCGGCTTTAAGCCAAACGCCATCGTGGTGCGCGGACCCGGCAGCGGGACGAGCGGTTACGATTACATCGCGGGCACCGGCGACGGAACCAATCCGGCCCTTAGCACAACTCTTGACTTTCCTTTGGCAACCACCCGGCCTTCCGCAGCGGCCGATTTGCGGCATCTTCAATTCACGCTGTCGCCCACCGGCCAACTCCTCGTTTATCTACAAGTCGGCACTGGGTCCCTTCAAGAAGTGCTGAGCGCCGATCTCTCCGGATACACAAGGCCTGATACGCTGGGCTTTGGATTCGCCAGCGGCACGGGCGCCGCTGAATCTTATCATGAAGTCCGGAATTACTCAATCACCTCGCTCGTCGCCAACCTCTGGGACAACGGCGCCGGCACCAGCACTTGGGCGAATGCCGTCAACTGGAACCCAGACGTGCTCCCGGTTAACGGCGGTGACGTCCTATTCGACAACACCTTCGTCAACACGGCCCAGACTGTCGATCTTGGGGGTGTTGCGCGGCAGGTTCGAAGTGTCTCGTTCGCCGGGCCGGTTGCCTATACGCTCAACAACGGTACTTTGAACTTTGACTCGGGAACTCCGGGCACACCTGTCCTGATCAATGCCACGCAAACCGGCAGCGGCGGTGCCAATCAGATCATCAATGCCAATCTTTCCCTGACGGCTGACCTGGTCATTGGCAACAGCCTCGATACCACCTATGGACTGACGATCAATGGAACGACCGACACTGGCGGACACAATATCCAGACCACCGGAACTGGAACAACGACGATGAACGGCGTGATTTCCAACACCGGCAGCCTCACAAAATCGGGCACGGGTAAACTGGTCGTTGCTGGGAACAACACCTATAGCGGGGGCACCACCCTTCAGCTCGGCACACTCTCTCTCGGCCATAACAACGCACTCGGCACGGGAGCCCTCACGATTACCGGTGGCGCACTTGAGGCCAACGGCGGCTCGCGCACGATCGGCAACACCACAGCCCTGCAGGGTAACGTCACGATCAGCGGCTCCAACGCCATTAGCTTCTCGGGCCAATGGAGCGAATCCGGCGGCAACCAGACGATCACCGTCAGTAACTCAGCTTCAACAACCTTCTCCAGCATTGTGCTTTCCGAAAGCGGCCAGGCCCGAACCCTGGACATGAACGTTGGCTCCGGCGGCACGACCGTCAGTGGGGTCATCTCCGACGGCGCGGGCGCGGGCGCTGGCAGCCTGACCAAGGATGGCACCGGCACCCTGACCCTCTCCGGCGCGAACACTTACACGGGTACCACGACCATCAACGCCGGAACCATCCAGATCACCGCCAGCGACCGGCTCAACAATACGAGCAATATGAGTCTCAATGGAGGCACGTTCAACCTCAATGGCAGCTATTCACAGCGCGTCAACACCCTGAACTACAACAACGGCACGCTTGATTATGGCACAACCGGCACCGCCAACAATTTCATGTTCGGAGCCGCCGGAACCCAGGCCGGCACCCTGACCGTCAACAACTGGGAGAGCGGCGTGGATTCGCTCGCCATCCTTTCGGCTGCCCCCGCACCCTCTGCAGCGTTTCTCAACAACATTTACTTTTCGGGCGTCGGCTCAGGAGCTGCCCTCGGCGCGCCCAATACGACCATCACCGGCTACGGCTCGATCTGGACCCCCCTGACGCCCGCGGTCAATCCCACCTACACATGGAACGGAGGCTCGGGGGTCAACAACAACTGGAGCCAAAACCCCAACTGGGTCGGCGTAGTTGCTCCTCCCACAGGCAGCACCACCACACGCCTGATCTTTACCGGCAACACGCGTCTGACTCCGAACATGCAGAACAATTACACCGTCAACTCGATTAAGTTCGACTCCGCAGCCGGCGCCTTCACGCTCGGCCCTGTTGGCAAGAACCTCACCATGGGCGGTGTCTTGCCGAGCATCATCCAGCAATCGGCCAATAATGAAACCATCATCAGCCCGATCAAGATGAATCCCTCCAGCGGCGGCGCGATGGTGGTGGACGTATCCGGCACGGGCTCCCTGACCATCAGCAGTGTGATCAGCGAAATACCCGCGGGTACCGCCATCACCAAGGTGGGCGGCTCGAGCCTGATTCTCTCCGGCGCCAATACTTTTACCGGTGCGGTAAACATCGATGCCGGCACGATCAACATTCAGAACAGCACCGCGCTCGGGACGGGGGCCGGCGGCGTCACTGTGGCCAAAGGAGCAGCCCTCGAGATGCAGAATAACATCGCCGTCACAGGTACGGCTCTCTCGATCAACGGCACGGGTGTCGGCGGAAACGGTGTGGTGCGCAACGTCAGCGGCAACAACTCTTGGGCCGGGGCCGTCACGATGACAGGTGATTCCCGGATCCAGTCCGATGCTGGCACGCTTACCGTATCGGGTGACGAATCGGGTAATTACAATCTCAACATCGGAGGCGCGGGCAATGTCACGATGAGCGGCGCGATCGGGACCGGAACTGGCACCCTGACCAAGGATGGTGCCGGCACCCTGACCCTCTCCGGCACCACGGCCAACACTTTTACGGGTGACACTACCGTCAACGCAGGTGAGCTCGATCTTAACAAAACAGCCGGTGTCAATGCGATCGCGGGAAACCTCAACATCGGTGATGGCAGCGGCACCGACACAGTCAAACTGCTTGCCAGCAACCAAATCAACGCCACCGCCATCGTCAATGTTGCCAGTTCCGGCGTCCTCAATCTGAACGGTTTTAACCAAACCGTCTCCGGCCTCGACTCGGTTTCATCGGCCGCCAGCGTCCAGCTCGGCGCCGGCACTCTGACGGTCGACAGCTTTCAAAACTCCAGCTTCGCCGGCGTCATTTCCGGTACGGGCGGTACGTTAGTCAAACAGGGGGCCGACACCTTTACGATAACAGGAGCCAATACCTACACGGGCACCACCACGGTTTCGGCAGGTGTTTTGAACATCCAGAATTCGAGTGCCCTCGGCACCACCGCAGGCGGCACCAGCGTCACGAGCGGCGCCACACTCCAAATGCAGGGTGGTATTTCCGTTGGCACGGAAGCGCTGACTCTTAATGGCACGGGTGTCGGCGGCAACGGCGCCCTTCGAAACATCAGCGGCAACAACTCCTGGGCGGGCGCCGTCACCCTAGGCAGCGCCGCGCAGATCAACTCGGACGCAGGGACTCTGACGGTCAGCGGGAATGTGAATAATGGAGGATTTCTTATGACTGTGGGCGGAGCTGGCAACACCACGATGACAGGCATCGTCAGTGGAACAGGTGGACTTACACAGTCGGGCACCGGCACGCTGATGCTCAACGGTTCGGCAAACAACACATTCACCGGTGCCACGACAATCAATGCGGGGACGCTGCAACTTTCCGCAACCGGTGCGCTTGCCACCACCAGCAGCATCACGATCAACTCGGGCGGAACCTTGCTCCTCAGCGGGGCGAGCACCGACCGAATCGGCAATACGGTTGCAGTCACTTTGGCCGGTGGCACGCTCACGTCTCAGGATGTCACCGAGGTGATGGGCGCTCTGACGATGACGGCGGCCTCGGTGATTAACCTCGGCACCGATGGCGCCGACGGCACCTTTCAAGATCTGACGTTTGCCAGCCTGACCGACAACGGAGGCGCGGTGGTCATCAACAACTGGTCGGGCAAGCAATTTTCCAGCGGTAGCGATGACCGGATTTTCCTCACCGGCACGGCTCCTGGAACCATCTTTGGCGACGTATCGTTCACGGGATTTAATCAGGGTGGTATTGTCCTGGCCAGCCATGAACTGGTTCCGATCCCTGAGCCGGGGACGGTGATCGGCGGGTCACTTATCGCTGGCCTGATTGGACTTTCCGTTCTGCGGCGCCGGGCAAAGAAATAGTCAGCGTGTCGCGCCAGAAGTTCAGGTCTTCAGAATCGCCATCTCGAAGGTCCATCGTTGGAAGTGGCCTGATCAAACCAGTTTTAAACGAGTCCACGAAGGATCGCTGCTTCAAAAACCTGCGATTTTCTCCGGCATTGGCCGAAGGTCTGACAGTTTCATCTAATATGTCAGAGATTCAGGCTCCTCCTTTATTGCCCAACCTGATGTGGTATCGGAGGGGCGAAAATTTAGAGCCTCGATGGCATAGTCTTTAGTGACATCTCGCAGACTCCCAATGCCAGAAAAGTCCGAAAGAATAATTCGGGACAACTGGAGATTAGGCCTCTGATAGAGTAGCTTAGATTAAGTGGGTAATCCTTCCAAAAAACGAGCGCTTGCCTATCATTCACTCAATATTCGCAGGATGAGATACTACTGTGTCGCCTATTTTTTGTCGCTTGCCCTGTTGATTTATCTGGTAGACCGACGCGTCCTGCATCATTTCCCGTATTATGTACAAGGCGTGCCCCATTGGAATAAGTACCTCCACTTTTTTGGCTATGGGGTTCTTTCCTTTTGCTTTAACCTGGCCATCGACTGCAAAAGAATCGTAATCAAAAACCACCGCTTCCTTCTTGGAAGTCTCATCATCGGCGTCTTAGCGGAGCTGGAGGAATGTTCTCAACTTTATATCCCCGGCCGCACTTTTGGTTGGCCCGACCTTACAGCAAACTTTTTGGGTGTCTTCTTGCTGGGCCAGATGGCGTGGTATATACACGAACGACGGACTTTTCTTTTCAATATTCCTTTGATCAAGATCAGCTTCGATAAGGCATGGGTTGCGCAAACCAGCTCGTTTTGGGTCAAACATCTGCGAGCTTTCTGCCTCGCCGTCAAAGAGCGGCTTGTGATGTGGAACCATAAACCGCTGGTCTTCAAATCAATATTCCCCGCTTCCAAAAAGCGCACTTTGCCGTAATTTAGCTGCAATCGGCGACCAATGGCAGGGCGTGCACCGCCTATTTGGTAAAAGTGGTCTGTCAGGAGCTTCTTGAACTCAATCCTGCTTAACATGGGTTCCCTATTCTTATCTATCTGGACACTCCAACACAAGGGCCACCCACGTCCGTTTGAGACCACGTGCAAGGTTTGGGGATGATTGGTACCACTGATGCCGTCTGGCTGGGGGCATTTTCCTTACACACTCTTTATTCGATAAGTATTTTAATTTCGGGCTGATGTGCTGATTGAGTTTGCTGACGTCCTTGATGATAATTTAATGTGCTTAAATCTCATGAGGTGCCCATCACATCGTCGTTTTTCCTTTATGATTTGCCTTTTGGCCCTGTTACCATTGGGCCTAACCACTTTTAAACTTCAGGCTGGGGAGTCGGCGGAAGTCCTTGTGCAAAAAATGGTAAGTCGGGACAAGGAACTCGTTCGGCACCGCGCCCTTTATACGTACACGGCAGGCGAAACGAGGGAGAAGTTGGACGATGATAGCAAAGTGATCAGCTCCAGCTATGAAGAGGTGAAAGTCCGAGGCGACAAATCCCCAGACTACAAAACACGTTCAAATAAGGGGATGGAGGCGGATCTGAAGCAGGTTGCCAGAGAAGAGCCGTTTAATATCCTCAACATTATCTCTCACTACAATTACACCTTGGTCGGCAGTGAAACCTGGGGCAACACACCTTGCTTCAAAATCAAATTCACACCGAAAGGCGATCAGACATATCATAATCGCGAAGAAAAAGTAGCAAATGAACTCGAAGGATATCTGTGGATTGCAAAAACGGATTATTCCTTAGTCCGTAATACAGGTAAGCTTACCAAGCCCGTCTCGGTCGCATGGTTTTTTGCGACTGTGCAGGAACTAGAGTTCTCTTTTCAGAGTAAGCCGCTACCCAATGGCGAGTTAGGGCCAAGCCAAATTCAATATCGGTTCCGCGTCCAAGTGCTATTCGTACAGATTCACGAGCGCCATACCCGCGTGATAAAAAACTATGACCTGACCTCGCTTCTCTGAACCGCCTAATATATTAGTCTGGGTCTTCCAGTTAAACGCCGCGACGTTCTTAAAAACAAGGAAGATCATTTCGGGTTTTGACTTTCGTAGTGGCGGATTGCTTCGCGCATCAGCTCCGTTGCACTACTGAGATTTAGCTTATCTTTTATGCGCGCACAGTAACTCTGGACCGTCTTCATACCGACCCGAAGGCTCTCCGCTATCTGGCGCGTTCCAAGTCCCTGGCCAAGCAGATCGAAGACCTCCAACTCCCGGTCGCTTAGTTGTTCGACCCGAGAGCTGGTGGCAAGCGTCTTGCCTTTGACAAATTGCGTCGTGACAGCCTGTGCTATGGCATCGCTGAGGTAGAATTTGCCCTCCAAAATTCTTCGAATTGCCTCGATGATTTTTTTGGTCGCCTCACGTTTCATGACGTAACCTTTGGCCCCGGCCCGCAAGGCGCGCTCGGCATGATGGGATTCATCGTACATGGAGAGCACGATCACCGCCAAGTCGGGATAAACAGCTTTGATATTCTTTATCAATTCGATGCCCGAACCTCCCTCCATGGAAATATCCACAATGGCAAGGTTGGGTTTGGTTGTGGCGATGAGTTTGAGCCCTTCTGACGCGCTGCCCGCCTCGCCACAGACCTTGAGATCGGATTGCTGGTTGATTAAGTTGGTGAGCCACTCGCGTACCAGCGGATGATCATCCACTAGAAAGATCCTTCGTTTTTGTTTGTCTGATGTCATACTCGTCCAGGATTCTCCTTCCTAGTTAGAGTCCTTGGTGAGATCGGCGCGGTTCCACCATCCGCCGCCGAGAGCCTGAAAGAGAGCGGCGGTATCGGCATAGCGATTGGCCTTGGCTTGAACGAGGTTAATCATGGCCTGTTGATAGGTTTGCTCCGCGTTTAACACCGCCAAGTAGTTGGCTTGACCGGACTGAAACTGTTTCTTGGCCAGATCCAGCGTGACGCTGGCAGCATCCTTGGCGGCAGCGACAGCCTTCAGAGCATCGGCATCCTGTTCCAGCGCATTCAACGTGTCGGCTACGTTCTGAAAAGAAGTCAGGACCGTGCTGTGATATTGTTCCTCGGCCAGAATATAAGCCGCCCGGGCAGCACGCTCCTTGTGCAGCAAGGCGCCACCCTCGAAAATAGGTTGTGTGATAGTGCCGGCTAAGGTCCAAAAGCCCGCGCCTCCCGCGAACATCTGGCTGGCAGCCAGCGCCACGGTCCCGGCATTTGCGGTTAGCGTAATATTCGGCAGCCGGTTCGCCACGGCGATTCCAATTTGGGCGCTGGCGACGTGCAAGTTCGCCTCGGCTTGGCGCACATCCGGGCGCTGTGCCACAAGCTGCGAAGGAAGGCTTAAGGGCAGATCCTGCGGCAGTTGCAGACTCGAAAGCTCGAACTCCTCGGCCAGACCCTGGCTGGGGAAGCTGCCGGAGAGCGCCGCCAGGAGATTGCGTTGTTGAGCCAGTTGTTTGAGTAGCGGCGGCAATGTGGAGGTAACCTGCGCGAGTTGTGATTCCTGCGCCGCCACATCGAGCCTGCTGGCAGAGCCCCTCGCAAATTGGGTGCGCAGGATTTGAAGCATGTTCGTGCTGATGGCAATGAGTTCACGCGTTGCGGCAATCTGCTCCCGCAAGGACGCCTCCTGGATGGCCGCAGCAGCCACATTGGCGCTGAGCGTGATATGCGTGGCCATCAAGGCAAAGCGCGCCTGTTCCGTTTGTGCGTTCAGGGATTCCACGGTTCGCCGGTTGAGGCCAAACACGTCCGGCACGTAAGACACGCTGACTTGGGGAGTATAAAGATTGAAATACAGCGCTCCGGAGCTTGGGGTGGGCGAAATAACTGCCGAGGTCTTCTGGCGAGACGCGGAGAAACTTCCCGCAATGCTGGGAAAATAGACACCCTTCTGGGCCAGCATATTCTCCTTCGCCACCGATAATGCTGCTTGCGCCGCCTTGAGGTCCGGATTGTTTTTAAGTGATCGCTCAATCAAAGCGTTGAGCGGCCTCGAGTGAAAGAGAGTCCACCACTCCCCTGGAATGTCGCCTCCACTGAGAAAGCGTTGCGGTTCTCCGCCAGCGACATTCATCGTCCCGCTCGTCGTTGAAAGCGGACTGGGTGTATAGCCTTTGACCTCGGGGGCCACAGGCTTTTTAAAGTTGGGCCCCACCGCGCAACTCGTAAGAAGCGTCAACGCAGTGAGCGCCATCAAACCTGTTACGTGCGATTTATCGGATAGTGTCATCTTGTCAAATGAGCTAAGGCCTGCGCTTCATCCTAGACAGATTGAGCCTGTGGTTGAGAGTGATGGTCGCCACGGCCCAGAAACACCATTTTCAGCGCCGGCACAATGATGAGCAGCATAACGGGTCCAAGCAGCATGCCGCCGACGATCACTGTGGCCAGTGGCCGCTGCACCTGACTTCCAATGCCGGTGGAGATCGCCGCCGGAAACAGGCCGATGCACGCGGAGAGACTGATCATCAGCAGTGGGCGCATACAAGTAGAGGCGGCATGAAACATGGCGTCCATGGGAGTCCCCCCGCGAAGCCTTACCTGGTTGTAATAGGTCATTAACAGAATGCCGTTCATGACCGAGACGCCAAATAACGATACGAAGCCGATGGCGGCGGAGACGCTAAGACTGAGATCAGAGATAGAGAGCGCCAAGACGCCGCCGGCGATCGCGAAGGGAATGCCGGAAAGCGTCAGGAGGCACTCCAGCAGCGAATTGAACAGGCAGTAGAGCAACCCGATGATGAGTAGAAGGCTGATCGGCACAACAAGCTCCAGACGTTTTTTCGCTTCCTGAAGGTCGCCGAACTCGCCGGCCCAGATCATTCGATAGCCGCTCGGAGGTTTCACATTTTTTGCGATGCGTGCCTGCGCCTCGGCAACGGTGCTCCCCAAGTCGCGTCCGCGCACGCTGAATTTGATCGGAATGAAGCGTTGGGTGCTTTCGCGATAAATCCAGGTCGCCCCGGTGTCCAATGTGATCGTCGCCAGCTCGCCCAAAGGTATGTAGGCATTGGTGCCGCCGCTGGTCTGATAGTTCACCCTGATGTTGCGGATCTTTTCAACACTGTCCCGGTATTCGGGCGCAAAACGCACAGCCAGGTCGAACTGGCGATCTCCCTCCAAGACCATGGTGGCTACCGTCCCGCCCATCGCCGCCTGAATGACCGAGTTCACGTCGCCGACATTGAGCCCGTATCGTGCTGCCTTGGCGCGATCCACCTTGATGTTCAGGTTCGGCTGTCCGAGGACCGGGAAGATGCCCAGGTCAGCGACTCCACGAACCTGGCTCATCTCGTCCCTGACTTGAGCCGCAAGCTTCTCCAAGGTTTCGAGATTAGTGCCGACGATCTTGATTGAATTGGCGCCTTTGACACCCGAAATGGCCTCCTCGACATTGTCCTGAATGTATTGAGAGAAATTGAAGGCAACGCCCGGCAATTCGCTCTGGAACTCCGCCTGGATCTGCTCAGTCAGTTTCTCCTTGGTCAGGCCCTTGGGCCACTGGTCATAGGGTTTGAGCGGCACGAAGAGTTCGACATTGGAGAACGGCGAGGCGTCGCTGCCGTTATCGGGCCGGCCATGCTGGGAAACCACGGTGACAACTTCCGGATGCTTCAGGAGAATCAGGCGCATTTTTCGTGTTGCAGCCTCGCCGTCTTCCAAGGGGAGTGTCATCGGCATCGAGGCGCGAATCCAAAAGTTGCCCTCCTCCAGGTGCGGGAGAAACTCGCTGCCGAGCCGCGTCCCCAGGAATGCGGTCACCGCGAGAAAGACAATGCCAATCCCGACGGTGATGTCACGGTGCTCCAGCACGAAACGCAATGTTGGATTATAAAGCCGGTGCAGGACGCGCACGACAACCGTCTCGGTTTCCTTCACGTGCTCGGGAAGAAAGAAAGAGGCAAGCACGGGCGTGACCGTGAAGGTGGCGATCAATGCTCCCGCCAGCGCATAGGCATAGGTGCGTGCCATAGGGCCAAAGATCTGGCCTTCGACTCCCGGCATGGTGAACAACGGCACGAAACCGGCCACAGTGATGAGCGCCGAGAAGAAAACCGCCTTGTCCACCTGCATCGCGCTGATCAAGATCAGCCGCAGGCGATCGGTCCATCCGTGGCTGGGCGATGAATGCAGCGTATTCGTCGGATCCAGCCCAAAAAAGCCATCCGTAAGACGCCTCAGCAGGCCCCGCCTTTCTTCCAGGGGCTTTTGGAAATTCCGGAAGATGTTCTCAACGAGAATCACCGCCGAATCGACAATGATGCCTAAATCAACAGCCCCGACGGACAGCAGGTTAGCGCTCTCACCCAGCACCACCAACAGGATGACGGCAAAAAACAGCGCAATGGGGATATTCACCCCGACAATGATCGCGCTGCGGAGGTCTCCGAGGAAAATCCATTGGATTAGGAAAATCAGAAGGCACCCGAAGATCAGATTGTGCAAAACGGTGTGGGTGGTGACCGCAATCAGCGAGCCACGATCATAAAAGGGAACCAGCTTGACTCCCGGTGGCAAGCTCCCGTCGTGGTTCATCTTGTCGATCTCAGCCTTGACCTTGGGCAGCATGTCGGCAGTCCGCTCCACGCGGCTCATCACCACAATGGACGCCACCACATCATCATCCTGGTCGCGGCCGCAAATGCCGAGCCTCGGCACATAGCCCACCTTCACTTTTGCGACGTCTTTCACCAGCACGGGAACGCCGTTTGACTGGCTCAGGACAACGTTTTCGATGTCATCGACCCTGCGGCCTTGGGTCAAATCATCTCCGCCGCCGTCGTCAATCAAGCCGATGCCCCGGATGTTGATGGACTGCTGGCCGATGCGGATTTCGCGTCCGCCAACGTTGATGTTCGCGCTGCCCAGGGCAGTCAGCACTTGGGGCACCGTGACGTTGTAGGTTTCCAGTCTGTGCGGATCGACCTCGACCTCAAATTCCTTGGTGGTGCCGCCCCAACTGTTGATTTGAACGACGCCTGGAATGGTCAAGAGTCGGCGTGCCACGATCCAATCCTGAACGGTGCGAAGATTAGTCAGCCCAAAATGCTTCGGACCGACCACCTGGTAACGATAGATCTCCCCCGTCGAACTGCTCCCTTGGATTTGAGGAATCTGACCGCTTGGAAGAGTAACGTTCTGTTGCATGGCTATCGCCGCCTCGCTATAGGCAAAGTGATAGTCAACCCCATACTTGAACACGACACGGACAAAGGACAAGCCATAGAACGAAGTGGAGCGGATGACATCGATACCCGGCGTCTTGTAGAGTCCAATCTCCATTGGAATCGTGTAGTAACGCTCCATCTCCTCAGCGGAGAGACCCGACGCCTGCGCGGTGATTTCGAGGATGACCGGCGTTGGGTTCGGATACGCCTCGATGTTGAGCCTTTTGAAAGCGAAGAATCCTGCGCCGGCAAACGCCACCAAACCAAACACAATGATTGCGCGGCGACTGAGGCAGAATTCAATGACAGACTTGAGCATGATTAGCCATTACGTGAAAGTCATTGGGGGATAGAACTCTTGGATCTAATCCGTCGGTGGGGCTTGTAGCATGTTGCTCAGGAAGATGGCTCCGTTGGTTACCGCCATTTCTCCCCGCTTCAATCCTTCGAGAACTTGGTATTGGCCGTCTCGTTGCAGGCCAATCTTGAGCATTCTTTGCACAAAGCGGTGGCGATCAGTGGTCACCCATGCTGTCATCGTGCCATCGCCATTCCGAACCACGCCGGTCATGGGTATGGCCACGGACTCCACCGGGTCCTGAACTCGAATCGCGATGCTGGCGAGCATCCCGGGATACAGCTCATTTTTTGGGTCAGCAATCTCACAGCGAACCATGACCCGGTGAGTGTTGGGATCGACAGCCGGGTTACCGCCCGAGTCCCAGACGCTGCCACCCAGCGCGGAAATCTTGCCATCGAAGACACGGTCGGGATAGGCCTTCACCCTGGCCTGGACCATTTGCCCCACGCGGAACAGCGGACTGTCGCTTTCGGTGACATTCGCCACCATCCACTTGGTCGAGAAGTCGGCAACTGTGTAAGGCGCCTGCGCGTTGCGCGCGGTGACCTGCACCGAATGGGTTTCATCGTAAGCAATGCTGCCGATTGCCTCTCTCTCAACGGGGAAAAGGTAAATTCCGACCGGTTCGATTTTGATTGCGTTCAGTTGACTTGCCGCCAACTCCACACTCGGCTCGGATTGAGTGGCATTGGAAGCTGATGCGGATCCCTGCGGCGGGTTCGGTGCAGTCTGGCCACACCCAGATATCAGGCCTATCATTGCAAAAACAATTGCCGCAACCGTCACAACCACTGCGGCCGCTCTCCCGCTAAGCTGAAGTGAGTGTTTCATTCCACTCTAGAAGATAATAGCTGGCAAATTCCCGTCTATTGGGCGGAGTATAGTTCTTTTGCAGGGTATGGCGTGATTCCTTTGCACGGTAATGCCCTACATTATCCATGCTGGAAGATGCGAAGGTCATCATGACATGACCTCGCTTTTTCGAGCCGTTTGATATGTTAGCCTGAGTCAAACGAAAGCGACCGGATCGGCACCGTCGGGCCACAAGCATGTCCTGCGAAAGATCCTGATGGTCACCTCGGAGACATCCATTCATCTCACTCGTATCTGATGTCATCCAGATACATGGTGTATCCATCGGGGTTGGCAAAGCGACACGCCGCCCAGCCAAACAATCCGGTCATGTAGTGCAGATCGTAGCCAGTCAAATCGATCTCGTATTCCGTCCATTCGGGTTTCAAAACGATGTTGGAAATTCCACCGCTGCCTGAATCCGGATAGGAACCCTGCGTGCCACCGAACCAGAAGGCGTCGATGACTTCTCCACCTTCCTCTCCTCTCGCCCAAAAGGTCAGTTTGGTTGCACCAGTCAGATTGAGCCCGGCGTCATACTCTCCACAGTTGTTCGGCGGAAATTGCCACATCACTCCAGCCCAGTTCGCATACCTCGACCCTTTCGCCAAATAGGTGACCTTGATGCAGGTTGTGCCACTATGCGGGTTGTCCCGCCAATTCGCAGTAAACCTGATATCTCGAAAATCGCCCATC
>Ga0207134_1116_pt1 | contig 23396 bp, 20 predicted proteins | sample Alteio_BWMinHeat_12_FD_153527 | JGI IMG/M metagenome (GOLD analysis project Ga0207134, IMG submission 153527) | Enriched cells from forest soil in Barre Woods Harvard Forest LTER site, Petersham, Massachusetts, United States -... | ecosystem: Environmental > Terrestrial > Soil > Temperate forest >... | reverse complement strand
CGCCAAGATCAAGCTGGCCAAAGAAGAGCCAGGAAAATAGAGCATTCAGCGCTCAGCATTCAGTTCGTTCATGTGCTCCTAGATCAATCAGTAATCCTGACTGGCCAAATGCCAACTGCTAAGTGCCAATTGCTGATTACCCAATGAACGACGATATCTTCATCCGTGAGGCCAGGCCGGATGACATTCCCGAAATTGTTCGCCAACGCCGGGCCATGTACGAAGACATGGACTACAACGATGCGGATCTGCTGACGGCGATGGCCAACACTTCCGCCGCCTATCTTGCGGACGCCGTATCCGCAGGAACCTTCCGGGAATGGTTTGCGGTGAGTGGCCAGCGCATTGTCGGCGGAGGCGCAGTGATCATCAGCCCATGGCCCAGCCACCCGTATGACGGTCAATGCCGCCGGGCCACGATTCTGAATGTCTATGTGTATCCCCAGCATCGCAAAAAAGGGATTGGCCGCCGGCTCATGCAAACCATGGTCGAATGGTGCCGCAAAGAAAACTTTGCTCACGTCTCGCTGCACGCCAGCCGTGATGGGCGGCGCCTCTACGAAGCTCTGGGTTTCGAGCCGACAAATGAGATGAAATTGAAGCTGAAGTGAGGCAGCATTTGGCACTTAGCAATTGGCATTTAGCCCAATGACACTTTTGGTATCAAATCAGAAGAACTTGCGCTGGAACTGATCCTGATTTCTACAATCACTTAGGCCTGCGTTCAATTCAACACGATAGGTTCCTGGAGTTGTACGTCAAGTTCGAGCAGCTAAATGCCAACTGCTAAGTGCCAATTGCTACCCTTCTGCTAGACTTTCTCCATGCTCGCCGACTACGCCGTCCGGGTGGAACAATCCCGCGGACGCCGTTACCCCGAGCCGCAACACCCCTACCGTAACGATTTCCAGCGAGACCGTGATCGGGTCATCCATGCCCGTGCCTTCCGTCGGCTGGAGGCCAAGACGCAGGTTTTCACCCGGCGCTATTCCGACCACTTTCGTAATCGCCTGACCCACACCATTGAGGTCGCGCAGATCGCGCGCACCATTGCTGCCCAGTTGGGTTTAAACGTGGATCTGGTCGAAGCGCTGGCGCTGGTCCACGATGTGGGACATCCGCCCTTCGGCCACGCCGGCGAAAAGGCGCTGGACACGGCCATGCGCGCGCACGGTCTCTTTTTTGATCACAACCTGCACGCGCTGCGCATCGTAGAAGATTTTGAGTTACGTTACGCCGCCTTCCGCGGCCTCAATCTCACGTTCGAAGTGCGCGAAGGCATCATCAAGCATTCTCACGAATACAACGCGACGGAGTTTCCGGAACTCGCCGAGTATCTGCTCGACCGGCGCCCGCCGCTCGAAGCTCAGCTTATTGACGTCGCCGATGAGATCGCTTACAGCACCGCCGACCTTGACGACGGATACGAAGCCCGCCTGCTCAACTTGGAGGCCGTACGCGCAGGTGTTCCTGTGTTCGAAGAGTTTTACCGGGAAGCCGAGCACACTTATCCAGATGCAATCGAGAAGTTGAAATTTAACGAGGCGTTGAAGCGGGTGCTCGACCGTTGGGCCGGGGATCTCATCTCTCATACTGAAAAACAAATCCGGGCCGCGAATGTGAAGACCCTGGAAGATGTGCGTTCGTGCTCGCAGCGACTAGTCAGCTTGAGCCCAGCCGTGGAGCAGGAACGCCGTGGGGCCAAGGAGTTTCTCTACAAAAATCTATATTTCAGCGCTGTCCTCGATCCTGAAAAAGACGACGCCGAGCGAGTGATCGCCGAGCTTTTCGATTTCTGGATGAAAAAACCGGACAAACTACCATCCAGCTATTTGGAGAAAGCTGCTTCCGAGCCCCTGGCCCGCGTGATTTGTGACTACATCGCAGGAATGACCGACAACTACATTTACGAGCAGCACCAGAAGTATTGCGTCACAAAGGTTTGAATTCTCTTGAGAATGGAGGCCGGGCGTCCCCGCCCGGCTGGACAGGCTAGAGGCCCGTCCTCCATGACTTTCTATTCCGCAGCCACTCTGGTCACCACGTCATACAACACGCGGAATCCACGCCGCACCTCTTCCACCCGGATGCGCTCGTTGTCTCCATGCTCAGTCGCACCCTCCTCTTCGGTGTATGCGTAAGGAGTAAATCCGTAGCAATTGATTCCTAGTGTGCGATAGCGTTGATTCTCGGTGTACCCACTGTCCAGTCGGGGGACCACCGGAGTGCCGGGGAAATATTTCGCCGAGACCTCCTGAATGGCGCTAAACAGTGCCGTGTTCGCAGGCGATGCATTGGCCACTTTGAAATCCGGGCTCTGGGGTTCCACCGTCACATTCGAATCGTTCACCACCCGGCGGATGGATTCCAGAAAAGTCTTGGGGTCTTCATCGGGAAGCAGGCGCACATCCAGATTGGCCCAGGCTTCCGAAGGGATCACATTAGTCTGTTCCGAGCCGCCCAGCATGGTGAGCGAGATGGTATTACGCAGAAGATAGTTGAGTGACTCATCCTGCTCCACCTCGCGCTGAAAACTCGGGCTCTCCAGGGCTTGCCGGATGTTACGGAATTTCGCCGCTCGCTCCGGTTTTTCGTAGGGGGCCATGGTGCGCAGGTAGTCCTCGGCCACTGGCAGAACCTTGAACGGCGTGTGGTAAGCGAGAATCCGGTTCAACGCCCGCACCAGCCGGTTGGGGGCTGAGTCCGGAATAGGAAGCGAACCGTGCCCAGATCGCCCATGTGCCACCAGATGCAACCAGAAAGTGGACTTCTCACCCACATCCACACCCACGTACTTCACATGGCCATCGGCATCCAGAAGATTTTCGCCGCCTTCGTTGATCAGGAATTCAGGATTGCCCAACAGATCCTTCTGGTGTGCGATGAACCACTCGCTGCCGGTATTGTCCACTTCCTCGTCACTGACTGCGAGAAAAATCACATCGCGGTCAAGCTTCACTTTCTCACGTTGCAGCATGACCATTACCATGAACTGGGCCAGGCCTTCGTTCTTCATGTCCTCTGCTCCGCGGCCGTAAATCGCGCCGTCCACGATTTCCGCGCTGAAGGGCGGGACTTTCCAATGCGAGGGATCACTGGTGACGACGTCCATGTGATTCAGCAGGACGATCGGGGGCTTGGGTGAAGCGCCTGTGTGCGGAACTCGCGCCCAGATATCCGCGCGCCCGGGAGCGTACTCAAACACCTGGTTTTCGATCTGTTCTTGATCGAGTATCTTTTTGAAAAAAGCGGCGGCGCGAGCTTCGTTGCCCGGAGGGTTCGTGGTATTAATGCGCAAATACTCACGCTGCCATTGCACCGCTAGGTCGGCATACTGCTGGAAAACGCTGGCAGCGATTTTCTCCGAGTTCAATTTGTGTTCCAGGGCTTTGGTCTGAGGTCCATTTAAGACCGTAAAAACCGCAAGAACTACCCAACGCATGTAAGTACTTGAATCCCCTTTGGACATTCCCTCTCCTGAGTACCCGGGTCGAAGTAACGAATTTTTTATACCAGCGTAGCCAAAATTACCGTTTTGGCGGATTTTTATTCCCCCGATTGCGACTAGGGGGCTAAAATGTCATTGCAGGCCAAGGGTTTAGCTTTTTGGCAGTTTGGCAATTGACCTGTTATAGATAGCCTAGGCGCCAGAGTCAATGGCGCCGATATTTTGCGGCTTTTGGCCAATCGCAGCGTCCGTATTGGCCGGGTTCCCAGGTCGGTTGCGGACGCGCTTTAAAATCACGCACACGCCCGTATGGCGTGCTGGAGCGGAGCCCCAAGGCGCTCCCCTTTGGAGGAAAGTCGAAACACATGAAAAATCATGCCCTGTTAGCGTCACTTCTAGCACTCGTGCTCGCGCTGCCCGTTATAGCGCAGCAAACCAATTCCACCGCGCCGGCCCAGGCAATCACGGATCAGTCCGCTTCCACCTCAGCAGCCACCACCGGCGCCAGCGGCAAACAACCTTTGCAGGCTGAAACCCATGAGGGTTTCTGGGGCAAAGTAAATCCTTTCGCCCGCAAGAAATATGTGCAGCGGCAGACCCAGCCCATCCGCGACCGCGTGAATGAGCTCGACGAGCTGACCGCCGGCAACAGCAAGATGATCAAGGATGTTGACGGACGCGCTCAACAGGGCATCCAGCTCGCATCTTCAAAGGCCAATGAGGCCGATCAGCACGCGATTGACGCTGGCAACAAGGCGCAGATGGCGCAGCAGACCGCGACCCAAGCAACGACTCGCCTGACCACGGTTGAGCAGGTAGTCGGCAACATTGACCAGTACAAGGCCGCCACTCAGACCGAGATTCGCTTCCGTCCTGGCCAGAGTGCGTTAAGCACGAATGCCAAGACCGCTCTCGACGAGATGGCCACGCCGCTGAAGAGCCAGCGCGGTTACATCATCGAAGTGCAGGGTTTCTCTTCTGGCCACGGCCAGACTGCAATCGCCACTTCACAGAAAATGGCGGACTCGGTCGTGCGCTACCTGGTTCTGAACCACGAGATTCCGGTGTACCGGATTTATGTGGTTGGCATGGGCAATGCTCCTGTGCCCAGCACCGGAACTGAGGAACAGGCCAAGTCCAAGCGAACCAGCGGTGGTCGCGTGGAAATCAGCCTGTTGAAGAACGATTTGGAGCAGTTGGCTTCGACTGCGCCAGCAAAGTAGGTCTGGACGACGGGCAATCAGCCCGGACGCCCTCCCCCCGAAAAAGCCCTTCGCGCAAGCGAAGGGCTTTTTTGTGTCTCCTCTGGAGTGTGAGCCGACCTCACAAAGGTTACGGCGTGTAGAGCCGGTAAACGATGTCGTAGATGCCTGCTTTTGCGCCCGTGGTGTCCGCCCAGAGATAGGTCTGCACTCTGTGCGTACCGGGAGCAACACTTGCCTGCTGCACAAACGATCCTGATGTGTAGGAACCGTCCGTCTGCATGTAGTTTTGATAGGGACATAGGGGTGTGTCCAGATTCTTGTCATCCACTTGCAGGCAGACAGCCCACTTGTTGAGGGCGCTGAAATTAGCTCCGACTTCAGCGTTCATCTCCGCCGCGAGTGTGCATCCAGCCTTGTTTTTACAGTTGAATTTGATTTCCTTATCGAGCTCTGTGTAAGTCCCTCCGGTGAGGGCAACTCCCGACAGACCCTGAGAGAAAGCGGACTCGATCAAGACATGCTTACCGGACAGGCCCACTGGCGCTCTGCGTTTCCCAGTAATATTCATCATCGTAGGTTTGGCGGCTTCCTGCGCTCTTACATGACGATACGCGCCAAAAGTGACAACCACGGCAGCCACTAATACGGAAACCTTCGCAATATTTCTCATTAGCTCCTCCTGTTCTTGGTCATAGCGTGCTGAAACTTTGCAATCTCCGAGTTGCAGCCCTCCATTCTCCCCTGAGGTAGGAAAGCCGGGCCATTGTACAACCATCTGGTGTGCAGGTTTGATCCAGGGATGAAGGCACTGAAGTACGCGATGACATGTTGGATCAGAGGGATTAACTGCACTTGGCGGACGGGGCCGCGAGGACCGGCATGTTGAAGAAGTCTTACGCCACGCCCGCAGTTTCCTGCTTCAACTTCTCAGCTTGGAAGTGAGTGATCAGGGCATCAATCAGAGGTTGCAGCTTTCCATCCATCACTTCCTGTAGTTGATGGATGGTGAGTCCGATGCGATGGTCGGTAACACGGTTCTGCGGAAAATTATAAGTGCGGATCTTTTCGCTGCGGTCTCCCGACCCCACCATCGCCTTACGCTCTTTGGCCAGCGCGTCCTGCTGCTTCTGCATTTCCATTTCGTACAGACGCGAGCGCAGCACGCGCATACCTTTTTCGCGGTTCTTGATCTGCGATTTTTCATCCTGGCAGCTAACGACGGTGTTCGTGGGAATATGCGTGATGCGCACGGCGGAATAAGTCGTGTTGACCGACTGTCCGCCCGGACCCGACGAGCAGAATGTATCAATACGCAAGTCCTTGGCTTCAATCTTGATGTCTACGTCCTCGGCCTCAGGCAAGACGGCGACGGTCACAGCAGAAGTATGAATACGGCCCTGCTGCTCGGTGGCCGGAACCCGCTGCACGCGATGCACGCCACTTTCATACTTCAGCCGCGAATACACTCGCTGGCCCTGGATCATGGCAATGACTTCTTTCAAACCGCCGGCCTCTGATTCCGAAGTGGAGAGCACTTCCACCTTCCAGCGCTGGGTTTCCGCGAAGCGCGTGTACATGCGGAACAACTCGGCCGCGAACAGCGTGGCTTCGTCGCCGCCGGTACCGGCGCGGATTTCGAGGATGATGTCCTTTTCGTCGTTTGGATCTTTGGGAAGCAACAAGAACTTCAGTTCTTCTTCTACTCCGCCGACGCGAGCTTCCAGCCGGTCGAGTTCCTCCTGCGCATAGGCGCGCATGTCCGCGTCTTTTTCGTCCGCCAATACGGCCTTGCTCTCGGCGATGCCCCGCGTCAGGTCTTTATACTCACGATACTTTTCGACGACAGGCGTAATTTCGCTGTGGGCCCTGGCAGCTTTCTGGTACCGCGCCGAATCGCCAATGATCTCCGGCGACGCGAGTTGCTGCGTCAGATCCTCGTAACGAGCTTCGATTTGGTTGAGTCGTTCAAACATCGTCATTCCCTGTAGAAACGTAGCTTGCTACGTCTCGGCTTCGCGGATGTCTAATCCAAGAGGCGCTGCGAACAGCGTCCCTACCGCTTTATTCTAGTTGTAGAAGTGGAGATGAGGCAGCAAGAGTTTCGCGGGGGACTTCCCCTAGGCAATTACCAGTTCGCCGCCGCGTTGCTTCTCCAGCGACATGGCATGATCCAGGGCAACGATGGCACACTCTGCCTGGGCATCCTCAGGAGGCTGGGTGGTAATACGCTGTAGCCACAGGCCGGGAGCGGTCATCAGGGCGAACAGTGAGCCGCGGTGCTTGGCGGCGAAGCGAATGATCTCATAGGACAGACCCGTAATTACCGGCAGCAACACGATGCGCACTGCAAACCTTGCCCAGAACGTTGTCACCGGCACCAGCATATACACGAAGATCGAGATGATCATCACGGTCATCAGGAAACTGGTCCCGCAGCGCGGATGATAAGTGGAGTATCCCTGCACCGTCGCCGTATCCAGAGAATTTCCGTCCTCAAAAGCGAACACCGTTTTGTGCTCTGCGCCGTGATACTGATACACGCGGCGAATGTCCTTCCAAAGCGACGTCCCCCAGATGAACAGAAGGAACAACGCTAGACGAATAAGGCCATCCACCAGATTGAAGACCACCTGCTGGCCGAAAACCGGGTTCACACGTTTTAGTTCCGTGGTCGCCAGCAGCGGCAGAAACTTGTACATGAAAATGAAGAAGCCTACCGAGAATACGATGTTCACAGCGGCGATCCAGCCACTGATCTCCAGCTTTTTCTTTTGCGGGGCGCCTTCCTCGGGCGGCGGTTGAAGTTCATCGAGGGCAACGTTGGCGGAAAACTTCAACGCGCGGAACCCCAATGTCATGGCATGGCCGAGCGTCATCACGCCGCGCAGGACCGGCCAGCCCATCCATTTGTGCTTCTCGGAAAGCCGCTCTAGAGGCTCACTGTGGGTGGAAACCTCACCTGAAGGCTTGCGACAGGCGATGGCCCAGGCATGCGGCGAACGCATCATGACGCCTTCAAGCACGGCCTGGCCGCCGACAAGGGTCTCCTCGCCGCCTTCCAGTGCAGGCAGGAGCTGTACAGCCACAAAAAACCGCCACAATGTGCGCAGAAACTGCATGATGGTTAGATGTTCCTTAAGGGAACGAAGTTCCAGCACCAAGAATACCACAGGCCGGGGTTAATTTAGGCCTGACCGGGCAGACTGCAAGTCACATTTTTACAAGCACTTGCAGGCGCAGAAACGGGACGGAGCGCCTACTTCCGAGGCACGTCCCCGCTGAAGTGCGATCGGAATTTTTCATTGCCCTCCACGTCCGTGACCCAGATGTCGTCTTCATTAGTCACGGCATACTTGCGAAAACCCATTTGCCAAAGGGCCTCTCCCTTAATGCCTTCCATGTCCGTGGCAAACAGCTTCTGGGCCCAGTCTTCCGTAGCCTTCTTGTTGTGCACGAGCAAGCCCGGCGCACCGTCAAAATCTTCGACCGTACCGAAGACGTCTCCACCAAATCTGCGGTGCACCTGAGCCGCCATGGACTTTCTCATCTCAGGGTCGTCCCATTTGCTTCTAGGCGCGGCAGGCGCTACTGGCCCTGTCGGCGGCTGCGTCACTGGTGTCACCGGCTCTGCGCCCTCCGGGTCATCCAGAACCTGTAGGATGGCGCACTGCGAGTCGGCATAAATCTGCTTGAACTTGCCAGTTTTCATGATGTAGCGGAACCACTCCGGCGAGGGCGGAGCGGGATCGTCCCCTACAAACATATAGCTCAAGCCGGAGGGGATGCTGGCCGCAAAGAGTGACCGGATAGCAGCAGCGGGATCTGGTTCTTCCCGGCGTGAGAGGCGATCATTCAGCCGCGAAAGCTCGGGGTGCTGGTCCTGCAGATAGAGTCCGTCCAAACCGGAAACATAGGTGTGGGTTGTATCGTAGAAAAACAGCTTGGGAAAATCGGACCAGTTCACGTCGTAGATCAATGCGCCTGCTGGAATGTTACCGCGCATCCAATCCGTGGCCGCATGATAGTGGTCGGGATCTTTCGTCACCCTGGTGACTGTTGTCCGCGTGGTGTGCAGGTTGTAAAGCAACACGCCGCCCAGCACAAGCGCAGCAGGGATGAGATAGGCAAATCGTTTTCCGGAGGGATGGGCCGATCCCTCCGTTGCTTCAAAAGACCGAAACGCAGCTTCCAGCGAAAATGCCGCAAACAGTACCGCGAACGGTGGCCAGTACTCCAGAAAGCGGTTAGAGCGAAGCGCGATCACCATCAGAAAGCTGGAAAACACTAGCAAGAGCAGCGGGCGTTCCATCCCTTTTCTGTCTTTGCTACTAAGCGAAAGCGCATAGCCGAAGGCGATATATCCGACAACCATGCAAGCACAGGCGACCAGGGAACTGCTCAGAAAGTCCCAGCCCGGCAGGGAGTACCATTCGAAGCCAACTCCCTCGGGCATGGCAAACTGGCCGGACTTTGCGCCCAGGTGTTCGAGAAAAAGCCTTACATTGTTGGGAAAATACGGATTGATCACAAAGCCCGCCAGCATGCCTATGCCGGCCCACACCACCGGACGCCATTCCGCGCGTCGCTCGCTCCACCACACCACGGCAGTCCAAATGACAGCCAGCACACCCAGCATCACAAACAGGTTGTAGGTCCAGACATAGAGAAACGCCGCAGGCACCAGCCACACGTACTTTCGTTCGAACAGGAGAACGATTCCCGCCACGATGAACAAAATAGAAATGCTCTGTGCTTTGGTCATACTCAAGCGGGCGTAAAACAGCCACGAGCAACTCAGCAACGCGAGCAGCCAGAGCAACGCGTGACGGACGCGATAGCGCAGAACCAGCCAGTAGAGAGAGAAAACCGCAGCGCTCCCGAAGAGTACAGCGGCCAGTTTCGCCCCCAGGCGAAGATCTCCGAGCCAGGTAAACGGAATCAACAGCAGGTGGAAGAGGAAATGCTGGTCGGCGTAGCGGGAAGAGTTCAGAGTAGTCAACGGCAGCCATGTAAATGCCGGCGGAAAATGCCCGCTCAACAGTCCCTGCCACAAAAGCTGGCTCCACTTGATGTGGTAATACCCGTCAAAATCCCCGCAACAGATGCTGGGCATAGAGAACTGCAGCCACGAAAAAACCAGCCCAATAGACAAGGCGCCAACGGCGAGGTAGAGGATTCGGAGACGATCTTTCACGGCGGAAAGTTTACGCTAAAGCCAGTCTCTTGTCGCATAAAACCGTCAAAGTGTAGGCGCGAGCGTCCTCGCTCGTGCAGTAGCCCTAGTCGAGGCCGGTGGAGACTTACAATGTGAAAGTAGTTGATACGTGCGAGACGTCGTTGTCTAAGCTGAAGCGAAGCTCGCCAATGAACATTTATGCACAAATTCGCGGAAGCTTGCGAGCGCATCGCAAGCACAACCAAGAAACTGGAAAAGGTCCAGATTGTAGCCAACTACTTCCGCTCGTGTTCAACGGAGGACGCAGCCGTCTCCGCGGTTTTTCTTTCCGGCAGGCCCTTCCCCGTGTGGGAAGAGACCACGCTCCAGGTAGGAGGCAGGCTGCTATGGCAAGTGGTAGAGGAACTCTCTGGAAAAACCGGGCCAGAACTTACCGCTGCCTACCGCAAGCACGGAGATCTGGGAGCGGTAGCAGCAGAAGTCTTACTCCCAGGCAGTGATGGCTCGGATCTGAGTGCGCGAGAAGTGCAGGCTTCCTTTCGGAAGATAGCTGCTGCCCGTGGTCCTGCTGCCAAGATTCTTCTAGTGCGCGATTTGCTTTCGGAAGGGACTCCCCTCGAAGCGAAATACATTATCAAGATCATGACTGGCGATCTTCGTATTGGCTTGAAAGAAAGCCTCGTCGAAGAAGCAATTGCCAAGGCTTATGCAGACGCACTGAAAGACGTACAGCGCGCCAATATGTTGGTGGGTGATATCGGGAAGACGTTGCGCCTGACTGCGGAAGGCAAATTGGACGAAGCTAAGATGCGCCTCTTCCATCCTCTAGGATTCATGTTGGCCAGCCCTGCACTGTCGGCTGAAGAAGCACTCAGCTACTTTGAAAGTGCGTTGGTAGAAGATAAGTACGACGGTATCCGCGCGCAAGCCCATTGTTCGACCGGCGAAGTGCGCATCTTTTCGCGCACACGGGATGAAATCACGGAGTCGTTCCGGGGGTTGCCTGATGCTTTGGCAGGGCTTCCTCACGATGCCATTCTCGATGGGGAAATCGTTGCTTGGAGTTACCTCGCCGACGAAGCAGGCGCAGCCGGTCGCGCGCTGCCCTTCAGCGCATTGCAGCAGCGGCTGGGCCGCAAGAAGGTCAGTGAGGAAATGATGCGCCAGGTACCGGTTGCCTACCTCGTATTTGATGTCTTGTATGCGGGAGGTGAGTTGCTGATTGATCGTCCGTTACACGAGCGGGCGAAAATGCTTGACGAGTTATTGGCTGCTCCTCGAATTCCAACGCAAGCAAAGTCCGGTGCGGCGCAGGGTCAATTGATGTTCGAATCGGACGAACCAATGACCACCACGCAAGTTCTCCGCGCTCCCGTGTTTCGTGCGTCGTCCGCCCAGCAGCTGGATGAACTGTTCGAAGCCGCGCAGGCCCGGGGCAACGAAGGATTGATGATTAAAGACCCCGAGTCAGCTTACACGCCGGGCCGGCGCGGGAAATCCTGGCTAAAACTGAAACGTGAATTAGCTACGCTGGACGTCGTGGTCACGGCCGTGGAGTACGGCCACGGCAAGCGCATCGGCGTCCTCAGCGACTACACCTTTGCAGTGCGCAACGGCGAGCGGCTGGTGAACATCGGGAAAGCTTATTCAGGATTAACGGATGCCGAAATCGCCGAAATGACCAAGTGGTTTCTGGAGCACACAATCGAAGACCAGGGTTTCCGGCTAATTGTCGAGCCGAAGATTGTTCTGGAAGTGGCTTTCAACAACATGATGCGCTCCGACCGCCACGAGAGCGGGTATGCGCTACGCTTTCCGAGGATCGTGCGCATAAGAACAGATAAACCACCTGAAGAAGCGGATACGATCGAGCGGGCTGGGGAGATTTACGAGAAGCAGAAGCGTGATTCGACAATCAGCATTTAGCACTTAGTGACTAGGTCGTTCCATGGAACTCCCATAGGCGTGTTCCGGGGCTAAGTGCTAAATGCCAAGTGCCAAGTGCTGATTTCAGTGCTCTTGGCTATGCTCTTCCCCCACCGGAATCACGCAGCCATGCGCCACTTCGCAGACGGCATGTTCAAATTGAATCGTCGTGTGGTCAATGTGGAACTGTTCATGCAGGCATTCCTTCACGTCGCGCAGAATGCGTTCGCTGACTGAAGGAGGTATGTCCGCAATCGAAATATGGCAGGAGAGCGCACGCGTCTCCGAGCCGATACTCCACACGTGCAGATCATGGACATCGTTCACGCCTTCCACCTGCCGCATGGCGGCCTCAACTTTCTCCAACTGGATGCCACGTGGCGTGCCTTCGAGCAGGATGTTCAAGGTCTCACGCACGATGCCGAAGCCTGACCACAGGATGAGTGCTCCAATGCCAAATGAGAGCGCGGAATCAATCCAGTTCTGCCCGGTGGCCAGCATGGCCCATCCGCCGACGAGCACGGCGGCGGTCGAAATCGTATCGCCAACCTGATGCAGCAGAGCGCTGCGAATATTCACATCGCGGCTGGAACGGTAGAGCAGCAGGGCAATGACTCCGTTCATGACCACACCGGAGGCAGCAACCCAGATCATGGTTCCCGCATGCACTTGCTCGGGGCTCTGCAAGCGGCGTAAAGCCTCGTAGAAAATCAAGAAAGCAACCACTACCAGCGAGCCCGCATTCACCAGCGCTGCCAGGACTCCCGCTCGATGCCAGCCGTAAGTCTTGGTCGCGCTGGGCGGACGGGCATGCAGATACACTGCGACCAACGAAAGCAACAGGGCAACAAAATCGGAAAGATTGTGGCCAGCCTCCGAAAGCAAGGCTAGAGAGTGCGCACGGATACCCGCCACCACCAGCAGCACGATGTAGGCAAACGTGACAGCCAGTGAAATCCGCAGGACTTTGGAAGTCCGTTCACCCCCGCCATGGCTGTGCGTGTGCATCAAGTTTCAGTTTAAGGCGACGGGGAGCCGGGTTCAAGGCGGGGCAGCAAAGCACTCAGGGCTTGGCTTCCGTTTCCTTCTCAAACTGCCGGAAGCGCTCGGTCGTTTCAGCACCATGCACCGCATACCATTGCCGCCACTGAGTGGGTTCATCGCCTAGGGTCTGATCGGTGATTTCGCGTAGCGCACGATAGCCGTACTTTACGGTTTCGGCATCCAGCTTTTTGTCCTCCACCATCTCAATCAACCCTGGCACGGCTTGCATGCGTTGTGCCCGGGTCGACATGCCGCAGTGCGCCAGGCTGCACCCGCCGCCATCAATGCGCACATGGAACGATGGATCGTGGTGAAACGCATTTACCAGGTCAGGGACCGAATTATCAGTGCCGAGATCTCCGATGGCAGACACCGCGCGAAAACGTACCTCCTCGGTTCCGTTATGCGCCCAGTTGCGAAGTTCGCTATGGATATGTCCAGTTTCGACTCCACGATTGGCGAGAAACCCGAGATACCAAATAGCAAGTTCCGCATTTGCCGGATCAGCCTGCGCAGCTTGAATCAAAGTTTCGGCCTGCTCCGGCGTTTTCGCGATGTTCCCAATCGCCAGATCAATTTCAAAAACCGCCGCACGAACGCGCAGATCGTCTCCATTCAGCGCCACATCCATTAGCGTGCGCATCGCGTCTGTCATTTTGATTTGACCACGCCACCGCTTGGCCCGCGCCTTGATTTCATCGGTCGCGCCTCGATGATGGGAAATCGCGTATTGCAACAAGCGCTCCGCTTGAGGCTGCGGCTCCAGCCGATCCACCATCTCACGCTCGACCTCGGAAAGCTGGTCGGTTGTACCCTGCACGGGGTCTCCGGGCAAAGGAAGTTTGCGGCCAACAATTTCACCCGGCAAGCTTTGGCCCGCGGCCAGGGCGCTGGTCAGAACCGCACAAGCCAGCACTGTCGTGACGAAGAATGAACGACTGTCCATGCGCGGATGCTAGCATCGCAAGCGAGGGTGGAAAAGTTACCGGAGTTTGCAAAGATTCTCGATCCGAGCAAGCCCTGTTCTGTGGTTAAGCCTCGCCCTAATGCCCTACAATGCCTCCCATGCAAAGCGCAGAAGTCGTCATCATTGGCGGAGGTATCGTCGGCTCCAGCATCGCCTACCATCTCACCGAAGCAGGGTGTAAAGACGTTCTCGTTATCGAGCGCGAATCCGCCCAGGGCAAGGGTTCTACTGGTAAGAGCATGGGCGGCGTGCGGGCGCAGTTCTCGACACCCGTCAACATTCAGATGTCGCTCTACTCCATCCCCTTTTACGCCAGTTTCGACGAGCGGCTAGGATACCCGGCGGGCTACCGGCCTCAGGGCTATCTGTTTTGCGCAACGCAGGACAAGCATCTCGCCTATCTGCGCACGAATTATGAGAAGCAAGTCGCAATGGGGTTGAAGGACGTCCGGTTGATTTCCGCCGACGAGATTCGCAGCATGTTCCCGCAACTGCGCTCCGACGACATCGTCGGCGGCAGTTTTTGTTCTACCGACGGTTTCGTGGATCCTTACAGTGCGATGATCGGCTTCATGACCTGCGCCGCAGATCATGGCGCGAAGTTGTGGAAGAACACCCAGGTCACTGGAATTGTTCGCGATGAAAAGGGAATCGCGGGCGTGGAGACCAGCCGAGGGACCGTTGCTACGCGCAAGGTGGTGAATGCTGCCGGGGCGTGGGCAGCCGCCGTCGCCAGTATGGCAGGAGTATATTTGCCCGTCGAACCGCTGCGGCGGATGCTCGTGCCCACAGAGCCGTTCGATCAATTCCCTCACAGCGCACCCATGATTATTGACATGTCCACTGGTTTCCATTTTCGTCCGGAGGGGCTGGGGTTCCTGCTGGCGTGGAATGACCCCGAGGAAACGCCCGGCTACAAACTTGATTTTGAGCCATCGTTCATCGAGAAAATACTGACGCGGGCGGCGGACCGCGTGCCTATTTTTGAAAACCTCGCCGTCAATCCGAAACGAGCGTGGGCCGGCCTGTATGAGATGACTCCTGACCATCATCCAATTCTCGGGGAGGCACCAGGAATGCCCGGATTCTTCCTGGCCAACGGGTTCAGCGGACACGGCGTAATGCATGCCCCTGCAACGGGCAAAATCCTTGCCGACCTCGTTACGGCAGGGAAAACAGAACTCGTGGATGTATCCCTGCTCAACCTCTCCCGCTTCGCCGAGGATCGAATGATTGAAGAAACAGCTGTGCTATGACACGCCGGGCTCGAAGGTAGCGTGAGTTTGTCCCCGTTCTTGCCTCACCCGTCACAAATTCGACACTTCGCTTCCCGCAAAACGATTTCATCTTTATATATTGCGGCTATGTTACGCATGGCGTGCCTTCTAACCACGGTGCTCTGGCTTTGCGCATTCGTCCACGCCGAGCCTCGCCTGTGGGGACATCTGCATCCCGGGCCACGTGCAGTTGGTTTTCGCGTCGAGCACAGCAACGACGCGCACGGCGAATTGCACATATGGTATCCAGCGGTGGACGCATCGGGCCAAAAGCTAACCTTGGGCGACTACTTGAGGCTCTCGCGTGATCTGGTGGGCGCGGAACCAGGATTTGAACATGACAATGCTGCGCTGAGGAAGACCCTGAACGTCGCGATCACAGGCAGCGCTGGTACTCTGGACGATAAATTGTGCGATGGGCTTCTGGCGATCTCTTCCGCCGCCACACAGGACGCGAAGCCAGCTCCGGGCAAGTTCCCGCTCATCTTCTGGACGCACCGTTATGCCACCACCGCAGCCCAGAGCGTGTTGAGTGAATACTTGGCCAGCTACGGATTCGTCGTCGTCAATGCTCCCGAGAGCAGCCCGCCGGTAATGCCATATGAGTTAGCCACTCCCGCAGAGAAGACACGTGAATTCACGAGGCTTCAAACCCGGCTTCAACAGGCGCTCGCCGACTCGCAGCGAATGCCTAACGTTCAACCGGAGAAGGCTGCTGTGCTCGCCTGGAGCTATGCGGGCGAGTCGGCGTTCGCGCTGCAACAGTCCAATCCAAATATCGGGCTAGTGGTCGGCATAAGCACGAACGTGTTGGCGCAATGGGTATATCAGCCAGAAAAGCTTGCCGGAATGAACGGTGCAAAACTCACTGTGCCTTACGTCTTGTTGGATGGAGACAACAAGAACCGCCCTGAGGTGATGGAAAAGGCTGCAACTCGCACTTTTTTCGTCCATATAAAAGGCATGGCCCACGGAAGTTTCAATGTACTCGAGGGGATGCTGCCGTCGGTCATGGGCATTTCTACAGTTCCGCAGTGGTCCAAAGCTGGACCGCAACAGCAATTGGGATATGAGGTGGCAGCTCAATATGTTCTGCGCAGTTGCGAACATTATCTGAAAGCGATCCCTACACTCGACACGCCGTATGCTCTGTGGGATCCCGATGGCGATATTCCATCTGATTTTGTTGCGGTCGAACAAGGTGGCACTGCACCGGCTCCTCCGCCACAGCCCCGCTTTTCGACGGTTGAATTCCCTAGTATGGACCGGCTCATAGTGACGGCCGACCTCTATACCGACGGCAACAAGCATGCGTCCACGATCGTTTTAGTCCATCAGTCTGGTGCCAGCCGAGGAGAATACCGTCAAATAGCACCGCATCTTGTCGAGCTCGGATTCAATGCACTCGCCATTGATAGCCGCTGGGGTGAGCGCGATCGATGGAACGGCGTGATCAATGAAACCGCCGCACGGTTTGGTACAGCAGGCATTGCTTCTGGAAATGACAATGCACGGCGGCGCGTGGTACAGGAGGGTGCCGCTCAGGACGTTCGTGGTGCACTCGCCTGGCTCAGTGCTAACGGATATTCTGGGGCCAAAATATTGTGGGGATCGTCCATCAGCGCGAATCTCGTGCTAAAGCTGGCTGCAGACCCGCCGGAACACATTGTTGCAGTTCTTTCCTTTTCGCCCGGAGAGTATCACCCGGACCTGCCGAATGAAGTCAGATCAGCCGTTAAAGGTTTGCGAATACCTGCGCTGATTGCATGTGGCACATCCGAGGAGAGTACCTCCAGGACCGTGTTCGATGCTGTTCCCAGCAAGCAGAGAGTCTTCTATCGCGCCGTCAGCGCCCGCCACGGTGCGTCCATCTTGATCGATGACCCGGAGAATTGGGCAGGGATTAATGGTTTCTTGTCGCAGTTCGTCCAGCCCCGCTAGTGCGTCCGGTAACCCTGAAACGCAGGAACCTGTGCGCTCTTATTCCCTCGTATTTCTACCTTCTGTATCCATTGTGATTAAATCATCTCCGTGAAGGTCGCCATTGATATCCGGCGAATGACCGAGTTCGGAGTCGGCACCTACACTCGCAACGTGGTGCGTGCACTCGGCCGTCTGGACCACTCAAACGAGTATGTGTTGATCGGCGCACCGCAAAAGGTGGCTGAGATTGGCCCGCTTCCGGCGAATTTCCAAACTGTACCTCTACTTGACGATGACAAAACTGCAAAAGGCTATCTCGAGTACCGCTCCATTTTGAAGCGCCTGGGCTGTGACCTGACCCACATCCCGCACCTGTTCTCGATTCCCCGCACCTTGCCCTGTCGTTATGTCATGACCGTCCACGACGTGTTCGAGCATATGTATCGTGCCCGCGAGCGCTCCGGCGTACGACGCACGCTGCATTTTCAGCTCACTCGCCGGGTACTGAAAGGAGCAGCGCGAATTCTCGCGGTTTCCCAGTACACACGCAGCGAGATTGAGAACCTGTTCGGCATACCCGCGGCGCGCATCGGAGTTGTTTATAACGCCATCGATGAGCGATTCCTGCGCGGACACGCATCCGAAACAGAACGCCAGATGCTCACAGAACGCTACCGGATCAATTACCCGTTTCTGCTCTATGCCGGCCGTATCAGCCCGCACAAGAATCTGGTACGCATCATTGAAGCCTTCTCCGCGCTGAAAGCCGAGTTGGAGAAGGAGGACAAATTTCCTGATCTGAAGCTAATCATCATTGGCGATGAACTTTCGAAGCACCCGGACTTACGGCGCACCGTGGTCCGCGGCGGTGTGCAGAACGACGTCCGCTTTATGGGATTTGTTCCCATTGAAGTGCTCCGCGTGTTTTACGATGCTGCCAAGATTTTTGTTTTCCCGTCTCTTTACGAAGGCTTCGGACTGCCTCCACTCGAAGCCATGGCGCATGGCACGCCTGTGGTCACATCCAACACGTCGTCACTGCCCGAAGTTGTAGGCAATGCGGCCGTGCTGGTAAATCCCGAGAATGTTTTCGAGATCATGCGCGCGCTGCACCGAGTACTGCTTGATCAGACCGTGCGGGACAAGCTCAAACAACGCGGCTACGAACAGGTCAAGAAGTTTTCCTGGGAAGCCTCTGCGAAACAGATTCTTGCGGTTTACGAAGAAATCGCGGGAAGTTAATCTGTTCTTCACCGGCACTGTACCGGCGCAAGTGTTTTCGCGGATAGGTCCGCGCCACACTCAAAGACTGACCCTCCGCGCGACTACTCGCTCTTCAGCAGGGGAATGCCCGGCGAACGCAGGCCCTGGCGATGCAGTTTGTCCCGCAGGCGCGCACGGTCGGTTTCGGATGAAGCTGCGGCATGACGCTTGCGCAGCTGGAGGATCTTTTCTTTGCGGGTACGGCGACGCCGGATCTCAGGACGCCGGCTGGGTGCAGACATGAGTTTCTCCAAGGGTGATGCGATTGCGGACCCGTCAATGGGGGCGCTGTCTCATCTTAGTCCGTGTGGTGAGTTGCCGCAACGTGCTTCGAGCTGCATCCTGCCTATCACCTCACCCCTGAACTGCATCTGAGACTGCTCAGCTCATCACTCACGACCCGTAATATTCCTTTAACCAACCCTGCGTAAGCTCAGTGGGTTGGTTACGTTGTCGGTATAGCGTTGGCTTCGTGCACTGATGCCAAACTCGATAATTAGTTAATAACAGTTAACTATTTATGATATTATTATCATCTTCGAATCTGCACTTATGAAATTGAAAGGCATTTTCAACATCAAGCTGTTCGGCGTCCCTCGTGCCGTGGGAGTGGGCCTTGCACTGCGGTTGATGGTTGCCGTGGCCTTAATCTTACCGGCGCTCGCGCAGCAGGCAGCAGATCGCCTCCCTGTGCAGCGGCCAGGCACGGTACAGCCAGTTAGCGATGCCCCAGCGGATAGCGTGACCGATCCCCCCACCGACATAGGCCCCGAGACGATATTTCCCCATTTTAGTGACACGCGTTTCTGGTTCTCAGGGCAGGCGAACTTCATCTTCCAGACTCATCCGCCCTTCCACGCGCCTTATAACGGCAAGAACAGTCTGAGTCCAAAGTATGAGAAAGCGACGTCCCGGGTGCTGACGTTGTACACGGGGGTGCGCCTTAACAATTCCACCGAACTCCTGGTTGATATTGAAGAAGCCGGCGGAGCAGCTCTCACCACCGGTTTGGGCGTTGCCGGCGCTCCAAACTTGGACATTGTGCGCAACCCGCTGTTGAGCAAGGCTCCCTATCTTGGCCGGGGCATGATCCACAAAGTGTTTGCTCTGAGCAAAGATAAAATCGAAAACCAGCGCAGCCCATTCTCACTGTTTGACGAACTCCCTCGTCGCCGCCTGGAAATTCGCTTTGGCAAATTCAGCATGGTGGATTTCTTTGACCAGAATTCCGTGGGTTCCGACACTCACTTCCAGTTCACCAACTGGAGCGTGGATAACAACGGCGCTTACGACTACGCTGCCGACACTCGCGGCTACACCGTCGGCCTCACCGCCGACTATGAAGACCGCAACTGGGGTTTCCGCTTCAGCGAAGCTTTGATGCCTAAAGTCGCCAATGGAATTGATCTGGTGTGGCGGCCCTGGCAGGTACACGCGGAGAATTTTGAGTATGAATTGCGCCGTGGTGTGATTCCGAAAAAAGCAGGCGTAGTCCGTGTCTTAGCGTTCACCAATTCCGCCAATATGGGGATCTATCGCGACGCCATCACGCAGTTTGAGAAAGGCCTGGTTTCTGCGCCCGACATCACCTACCATCCCTGGCACATCACCCGTAAGTATGGCTTCGGCATCAATCTGGAGCAGAACCTCGCCCCGAACTTCACCGCCTTCGCGCGTTTCGGCTGGGACAACGGGAAAACCGAGTCCTTCGCCTATACGGAAATCGATCAGACCTTTGCGGGAGGGTTAGGGGCCAATGGCGTCCTGTGGCATCGGCGTTACGACCGCGCAGGCCTGGCCTTCGTCAGCAATGCAATTTCTAAAGACCACCAGACCTATCTGGCTGACGGAGGCTACGGATTTCTCATCGGCGACGGCGCCCTCAACTACGGCCGCGAGAACATTCTCGAAACCTACTATACGGCCCATGTTTGGCGTGGCATCTACGTTGCCCCGGGCCTGCAACATATCGTCAACCCGGGTTATAACCGGGACCGCGGCCCCGTGCTTGTACCATCCTTCCGTTTGCATCTGGAGTTCTAGGTAACAAGCCCAAATCGCACTCGCATTTCGCGTCGGCCAACACTTGTCACGCTTAAAGCTCGGCTGTCCAAATCCTGCACCACCCATTTTCTTTTTAGCGCAACATTCAACAGGGCAGCGCCAAGCGCTCCGCCAACATGAGGCCTCCGCTCACTCCAATCCAGGCATGGACACGCGAACCTGCGGCGCAGGCTTCGGGTTGCTTCAATGTCAATGCCAAGCGCCTCGAAGCCCTTTGTTCCATTCGAAGTGAGATCGTAAGCATTGTCGTTACTCTTCGATCCTGCTGACAGCCATCCTAGTGCCTTGAGGCGGTCGTGCAACGCCACACCAACCGTGCCTGCTATGTGATCATAGCAAGTGCGGGCGGCACGCAGACGACTGGGCGTGCTGGGGACAAACTTATCGCGAGGGCTACCAGCAAGAACGTTCAGCGCTTCCAGCACGCTGGCCACGTCCGGTCCCTCCAGACTATAGAAACGATGCTTCCCCTGGACCAGAACCCTAATCAGGTGCGCTGACTTCAGCCGGCTCAGGTGAACGCTCGCAGTGGACGGGCTCACCTCCGCGACCACCGCAAGCTCAGTACTAGTCCGTGCATGGCCATCCATCAGGCAATGAAGCATGAGGGCCCGTGCCGGTTCGCCGATGGCTGCCGCGATTTTGGAAACTGCGTTATCCGCAAGATGTTCGACATTCATACTTTGATGATAGACGAAGTGTTAATGTCGAGCAACTGACAAACTGTTTCATATGAATCCGGCCAGATCGGCGCGATTCATCAGGCTTACCGGCCATTCGGAGGATAATCATGATCACTTGTTTCATTCGCTATGAAATCGATCCCTTCCAGCGCGACCAGTTCAAACAGTACGCCGAGAATTGGGGACGCATTATCCCTCGCTGCGGCGGCCACCTGGTCGGATATTTTCTTCCTCACGAAGGCACCAACAATGTTGCATGGGGATTGATTGCATTCGACAGCCTTGCTTCTTACGAGGCCTATCGCGCACGCTTGAAGTCAGACACCGAATCGCGGGAGAATTTCGCTATGGCACAGACCAAACGCCTCATCCTCCGCGAAGAGAGAAACTTTGTCGAAGTCGTGGATGGAACGTTTGGTTTGCCTTCCACATTCTAAGGACCAAGGTGATTCTCCATGTTGACGCAAGCTGAAAAAGGAAAGGCGTTTCGCGCGCACCACCAGCGTGACCACGCATTCATCATTCCCAACCCGTGGGACGCAGGCACCGCACGGCTTCTGGCCCACCTGGGCTTCGAGGCGCTGGCCACCACCAGCGCCGGCTACGCCTTCTCAATCGGCCAGCGGGACGGCACGGTCACTCGTGATCAGATGATGGCGCACGTGTCTGCAATCGCGGCGGCCACAGATATCCCGGTCAGTGCCGACCTTGAGAACGGTTATGGCGATGATCCTAAAATCGTCGTGGAAACCATCAAGCTTGCCACTGCTGCGGGACTTGCCGGCTGTTCCATTGAGGATGCGACCGGGCATCGTGACCGTCCAATCTATGAGAAGGAGCAGGCGGTTGAACGGATCCGCGCAGCTGCGGAAGTGGTGCGTGCCCTCCCCTTTACTTTCACCCTGACCGGACGCGCCGAGAATTACCTGCATGGCCGGCCCGACTTGAACGACACCATCAAGCGTCTGCAAGGCTATCAAGAAGCGGGCGCCGATGTTCTCTATGCGCCCGGTCTGACGACGAAAGACGATATCAAAGCCGTGGTCAGCTCCGTAGATCGCCCGGTGAACGTCATCATGGGACTGCGAGGCGTCCAACTAAGCGTAGCCGAGCTTTCTGCGATCGGAGTCAAGCGAATCAGTGTCGGCAGCGCGCTTTCGCGTGCCGCGCTGGGCGCCTTTCTTCGCGCCGCCCGTGAGATGCGAGAGCACGGCACCTTTACCTTCGCACAGGAGGCTGTGAGTTATCGGGACATCAGCGACATGTTCCCCGAACCATGAAGAAGATTGGAATCGTCGGAGGTGTTGCCTGGCTATCTACGGTGGACTACTACAAAGGAATCTGCCGCCGAAGCGAACAGTGGCACCTTGCCCGCAACCCGCAAGCGGTGCCCTCGACACCGGAGATGTGCATCGAATCTTTGGATCTGAACAAGGCCGTTTCCTTCCTCGGAGCCGATGACAATGAAGAGTCATGGTCCCAATTCGACGGCTACCATCGCAACGCCCTTCAGCGTCTGAAGGCTAGTGGCGCCGATTTCGCGGTGATCGCAAGCAACACGCCTCACCATCGTTTCGCTGCAATTGTGCGTGGAATCGGGATTCCCGTGATCAGCATTCTTGACGCGGCAGCAAGAGAGAGTGCTCACGTCGGTGCCCGCGAAGTTCTTATATTAGGTACAGCTCTGACCATGCGATCCCCGAGATTTCGCGAGAGTTTTGCGCAGCATGGAATCGAAGCATCCGGTCCCAATGACGACACGGTCAGAGTGCTGACCGCAGACTTGATTGCTGATTTGCAACTTGGGAAGCGAGAGAGCGCAGCGGACCAACTTGGCAGAATCGCGAGAACCTCATTCACGAACCAGTTCAAGTCACAGCCAATCGTGTGCCTGGCCTGCACCGAGCTGCCGCTGGCATTTCCCGAGAAGAAGATGCTCGCGACCTTTGAGCACGACGGCATTACTTATATCAATTCCACCGCCGTGCACATTAATGCTGCCTTCGACTTCGCCGTGAATGAATGATGAGCCCTTCCCCTGCGCGCATTAGGCAAAACTTGCGTAGCCGCAGGCAGCGGAATAACATCTGAGGCTCCCATGCGGCCGGCTACGCTTACAACCCTGAAACTGCTCGACAAATTGGAGGCCTACTACGGTCTGCAGGAACCGTGCTGGCCCGTCGATCCCTACGAGTTCCTCGTGTGGTGGCACTGCGGATACCCAGCCAGCGATGCCACGTGCACGAAAGGCTGGGACAAACTGAAGAGCGAAGTCGGCATTGCACCGGACAACCTGCTTGCAGCGACCCCGCGAAAGCTTGCTTCGGCCTTAAAGGCAGGCGGCATGATGCCTGAGTTACGCGCCGAGCGACTTAAAGAAGTTGCGATGCGAGTAAAAGACCAGTTGGGTGGCGATCTGC
>Ga0207134_1115_pt1 | contig 23406 bp, 26 predicted proteins | sample Alteio_BWMinHeat_12_FD_153527 | JGI IMG/M metagenome (GOLD analysis project Ga0207134, IMG submission 153527) | Enriched cells from forest soil in Barre Woods Harvard Forest LTER site, Petersham, Massachusetts, United States -... | ecosystem: Environmental > Terrestrial > Soil > Temperate forest >... | reverse complement strand
CGTCGGTCAGCCATTTGGGTTTCGTGGTGCTCGGCATTTTCGCGTTCCATAACATTTCCATGCAGGGCGCGGTTTACCAAATGCTGGCGCATGGAATTTCTACCGGCGCGCTCTTCCTGCTGGTGGGCATGCTGCACGACCGGCGGCACACATTTGAAATCAGCGAATACGGCGGGCTGGCCACGCCGATGCCCAAGCTGGCGGCGTTCTTCCTGTTTGTCGCACTCTCATCGCTGGGCCTGCCGATGCTCAATGGGTTTGTCGGTGAATTCCTGGTCCTGCTCGGCACGTACCAGCGGCACTGGCAATGGGCTTCGTGGGCCGCGCTCGGCGTGATCCTCTCCGCCTGCTACCTGCTGTGGTCCTATCAGCGCGTGTTCTTCGGCGAGATCACGCGGGAGAAAAACCGCACCCTCCCGGATGCCTCAGCGCGCGAAAAGTGGATTCTCGCGACTATGGCGGTCGTCACGCTGTGGATGGGTATTGGCTCAACGTTCATCACGGCGCGGACGGCCGTTGCCGCGCAAAACGTGATTGATCAAGTTGAACCACAGCGGCCGTATGAGGCCGTGGCACCGAACGTGGCCAGGCCGAGTGGGGCCACGCCGCGGACCAAGCGCGATTCCGCAAGCACGGCGAAGGCCATCTCAAGTGAAAGGTTGGGAATCCGCTAAATGCTTCCCCGCCCCATAGACATTTATCGCGTGCTTCCGGAAATGGCGTGGTGCGGCTTCGGCGTGCTGGTGATGCTGATGCAGCCGTTCGTGCGCAGCCGCCACTTTTTTGCGTTTCTTGCTCTAATCGGCACGCTGGCGGGAACGGCTGCATCCTTCACTGCGGCAATGCATGCGGGGCCGGGCTTCGGCGGATTGGTGCAGTCCGATTCCTTTAGTTTTTCCTTCCGGCTGCTCGTGGGCACGGTGGCGTTTCTGGTCGCGCTGGCAGCGGGGCCATACCTCGAGCGAGAACGGCTTCCTTTTGGGGAATTTTACGCGCTGCTGCTTTTTGCTACGGCGGGCATGGGCGTGCTTGCTTCGGCGCAGGAGCTGCTCACCGCGTTCATCGGCCTGGAGATGAGTTCGATCTCCAGCTACATCCTCGCGGGATACCGCCGCGATTCGCTGAAGTCGACGGAATCGGCGATGAAGTATTTCCTGCTGGGCTCGTTCGCGACGGCATTCTTTCTCTACGGGATTGCGCTGGTGTACGGTTCGAGCGGTACGACGATGCTGACCAAAATGGGATCCGAGGAGCTTCTCCATAGCACACTTTTCGAGCTTGGGCTGGCGATGATCCTGATCGGGCTGGGCTTCAAGGTGGCCGCGGCGCCGTTCCAGGTGTGGACGCCGGACGTATACGAGGGCGCGCCAACGCCGGTTACGGCGCTTTTTTCCGCGGGACCAAAGGCTGCGGCGTTCGCTTTGTTGCTGCGCATCTTTGCGACGGTTCCCGCCGCCACGCACTTCTGGTTCTGGGCGTTCTGGGCGCTAGCGGCGCTTACGATGTTTGCCGGGAATCTGGGCGCGCTGGTGCAGACGAACGTCAAGCGGCTCCTGGCGTACAGCTCCATCGCGCATGCGGGCTATATTTTGGTGGCTTTTGCGGCGGTTACTTCCATGGCGCACGGTGGATCGGCGGAAGCAGCGCCCGCCTACGCCGCAGTACTTTTTTATCTGCTCAGCTACGCGCTGGTGAAGCTCGGGGCGTTCACGATCGTGTCGCAGCTGGGGGGCACGGGCGAAAAGCATCTCTCGCTGGACGACTACGCGGGACTCTCCCAGCGGCAGCCGTTCGTGGCGGCGGCGCTGAGCGTTTACCTGCTTTCGCTCCTTGGGTTGCCGGTTACGGCGGGCTTCTTCGGGAAGTTCTACATCTTCAAGGCGGCGGTGAATTCGCACCTGCTGTGGCTCGCAGTGCTTATGGCGATCAACAGCGTGATCGGCGCTTACTACTACCTGCGCGTCATCGTGGTGATGTATATGCACGAGTCCAGCGCGGAAGCAACGGCGCTGGGACCGGTGCGCTTCCCGCTGGGCGTGAACGTGGTGCTGCTGCTTACCGTCGCGGGCACGATTTTGTTCGGGGTCTACCCGAATCCGGTACTCAACTTCATTCTTCAGCCCACACTTCTGGGGCGCTAGCCAGGAAGGGCCCATCGGCACATTTGGAGTGCGGGAGCTCGCTCCCGCTTTTCTTTTTTAGGCAACCATTCCGGCTCTCGCCATCCCTAAACAACCAAAATCGCACCTCTTAGAATCAACAGCTTACGAAATGCAATTTTTGTAAGTCCTTTTCTTTGATATTCATACAAATTGGTAGGGGGGTGGGGGCAGGCACATGCGCCAAAACATTGGCTGCGAGCTTCAAGTTCGGAGACCCGCATATTGTGTGGGACGGCTTGCCGAAAAGAAAACGGCCCAGAGGCTAACGCCACCGGGCCGCCTGGAAATTCTTTTCGCTAGCTTCAGATTTTTACGAAGATGATAACCAGCGTGAAGAGCGCGAGGGTCTCGACGAACACCAAACCGAGAATCATCGCCGCGCGGATTGCCGCTGCCGCCCCGGGATTGCGGGCCATGCCTTCGCAAGCGGCCGAAGCAATCCGGCCCTGCCCCAGTGCGCCACCGAAGGCCGCCAGAGCCATGCCGAAGCCCGCTGCAATCGCCATCAGGCCCCTTCCTCCACCTACCGCACGTGCTTCGTCCTGCGCAAACGCGGACGGAGCAATCAACATCACCGCCGCGAGCGCCACCAACACCATCATCCACTTCTTCATCACTTCCTCCTTATGAATCGCCGCCAGGAGGTGGTTCCCAGACACCGTGCAGCCGGGCTCACACTGGAGCGGCACAACAGACTTGGCCCAGAAAAACGTGAAGAACTTGTCTAGTGTTCCTCTCCCGTCGCGATGCCCAGATACACGGACGGTAGCACCGTAAAAATGTAGGTCTGAATGATAGCCACAAAAATGTGCAGACCGATAAATAGAAGAGGAATAAGAGCGGGAAAAACTGCCAGCACTATTCCGAGAACCGGTGTCTTATTCCATCCCCAGAGTACGGGGGCCAGGAGCAGACTCAAAAAGATCGCGTACAAAAGATCGCTGGCAAAAATATTGGCCCACAGACGTACAGTCAGCGAGAGCACCCGGGCGCAGGTGCTGATGATCTCGACGGGAAAAATCAGCGGGGAGAGCAGCGGGACAGGCCCAGCGAAGTGTTTAAGATAGGCAATTTGGCCGTGATGGCGAATTCCCTGCCAGTTAAAATACAGGAAGGTAAGTATCGCGCAAGCCAGAGGGACACTGACGTTTGCCGTTGGCGCCGCGAAAAGCGGGAAAACGCTAAAAAGATTTGCCAGCAGAACGAATACGGAAATCGAACCGACCCAGGGAACGTATTTCAACCCCTCGTGCCCGACATTTTCTTCCAGCAAATCCTTGATCCCGAATCCAAGCGGATTGGTAAGCAACAATTCCGCGACCTGTTGAAAGCCGCCGGGACGCTCCACGGAAAGCCGCGACCGAAGCAAAAGTGCCAGTATCGTGCCAACGATCAATACGAGGAAGCCCATCACAACGTGCTCCGGGATGGGCATCTCCGGGTTCTCGGGCTTGATGTGGAGCCACGAGAGCAACGCCAGGGCAAATTGCCCCAGGAAGTGATTCACGAACTGCGTAAGTCCGGTAACGTGTTCAGCCATTCGTCAACCCACAGGACGCAAGATTTCGTACACACTCGCCACAACTGTTGCGGCTCCTAAAGCGCACAAACCGACGATCATGCTCACAAGGGGAACTCTCAGATATTCAAAAATAACATACACCGCGAGGGCTATCAACCCGTAGCGGAAGAGCATGCCGAAATAGCTGAGGAGGGGGACTGCGGGTTTTTCTTTGCCTGCTTGGACGGTGGAGGCCATGACTAGGGCATCCAAGCCGCGCCTGAGCCAGCGAAAATTCAGCCAAGCCAGGGCGGCCCCAATCCCCAGGCCCGCTCCCCAGAGGCGGTCGCGAAACAGGGCGACCAATACAGCAGCAACCAAACCAATCAAAAGAGTCAGCCAGGAGATGCGCCGTTCGGTCACACCGCCGGCCGGCGATTCAATTACGCTTGACGCCATCGCCGCTTCCCGCAAGCCGCCGGAGAACGTCGCGCACACCGGCATAAAAGCCAATGCCGCCAAACACGAGAAGGAAAACCGGCTTCGTATGGAGCCAGTGGTCGAGAAAATAGCCGAGAAGCCCGCCCACGACCACGGCCGAGACGAGCACGAAGGGCAATTCCATGGCAATGGCAGCCTGGTTGGAGACGTCCTTCGCTTTCTCCACCCCAGGAGAGGGTGATTCGGAGTTTTCGGGTTTATTGTCCGAAGGCATATTGGGCGAGCCGCGTGAACGGCTCAGGATACAACCCCGCCGCGAGCGTGACAAACACGGCGACGCCGAGGGCCACGGCCTGCGCGCTGGTCATCACCGGACGAGGCGCTTCGCCCGGCTGCTTGAGCCAGGCGTGCACGACGATGCGGAAGTAGTAGTAGAGCGCGGGGACGATATACAACACGGCGAAGACCGCGAGCACCGGATGGTGCGTTTCGATCAGCGAAAGAAAAATGAAATACTTGCCCATAAAGCCTGCCGTCGGCGGAATCCCTGCAAGCGAAAGCATGAAGATCAGAAGCAGCAACGCCGCGGCGGGGCTGCGCTGGTACAAACCGTTCAGATCCTCGAGTTCCTCGCCGATCAGCCCTTTCTGGCGAAGCACGATGATGACCGCAAACGCTCCCGCGGTCATGAACACATATGCGAACAAGTAGTATGAGATTCCGGTCAAAGCGGTTCCGTTGCCGGCAACGAGACCGAGCAGGATGTAGCCCACGTGCGAGATCGAGGAATACGCCAGGAGGCGCTTGACGTTGGTCTGCGTCAGCGCGGCGAGATTGCCCCACGTCAGCGACGCCACGGCCACGCCCGCGATGAGATACATCCATTGTTCCTGCGAAACTTTTTGCGAAGGAGAAAAGACGGAGAGGAATAGCCGCAGAAGCAAAGCAAAACTCGCCGTCTTGGATGCCACGCTGACATAAGCAGCGATCGGCGTAGGCGCGCCTTCGTAAACATCCGGCGCCCACTGATGAAACGGCACGGCCGCGACTTTGAAAAACAACCCGACCGCAACCAGAACGAAGGCGAGGATCGGAAGAAGCTGCAGAACAAAGGGATCGAAGTTCAGCGCTATGGGGAGATTCCTCTGCAACAGGAGGCGCATTTGTTCGCCCTGCACGCCAGGGAGCTGGCTAAGCGCGACGGCGTGCACCAATTTGTCGCGCTGCGCCAGCGCGCCGGTGATGGCGCCGATGTTCGTAACGCCGCTGAGCCCGTACAAGATCGAAAAACCATACGCCAGGATCCCGGAGCTGAACGCGCCGAGCAGGACATATTTTAGAGCGGCTTCATTCGAACGCTTATCGCGGCGCAAAAAACCGGTCAGCACGTAAAAACTGAGGGCCATGGTCTCCAGGCCGAGGAACATCACGATCAGGTCTATGCCGGAGGCCATGAGCATCATTCCGACGCAGGCGAACAGCAGAAGCGCGTAATATTCGCCTTCTTGCTCCCTTTCGATCTCCAGGTATTGCACGGACAGCAGAATCACGAGCGCGGTAGCGGCTAGGAAAAGAGTGGCGAAGAAAAGAAAGAACGGATCGACCAAGACCGCATCGTGAAATCCGGCGAAATCACCCCGTGCCGCGACCGCTCCGCGGAGCTTCCAGATCGTGAAAGCGCTGAAAATGGTTCCCGCCAGCGCCAGCCCGGCATTCCAGTATTTTTCTTTCCGCTCGATCCAGAAATCGATTAGCAGGATCCCCAGTCCGAAGAGGACGAGCTGCATTTCCGGAAGGATGGCGGCGCCATCGCCCTGAAGATAGCTTCGAATCGCATTAATGAAAGGGATATTCATTCGGGGGTGCTATTTCGTCTCCGCCGCAGCGGCGTGGAGCTCCGCCGGAGGCAATTTTGCGCGTTCCGCCTGATAGAAATTCGGATTCACCTGCTCAACAATTTTTTGCACGGGCTTCTCGATGAGGGCGAAGAACGGCTTCGGATAGATGCCGATCCAGAACGCCAGAATCACGAGCGGCACGAGCGTGGCGTATTCGCGCAAATTCAAGTCCGGCAAATCTTCGTTGGCAAACTGCGTGACTGGGCCGAACATCACGCGCTGGTAGAGCCATAGCAGGTACGCCGCGCCGAGCACAACGCCCAGGGAGCCCCAGGCGGCCCAGGCCTTGCTCACTTGAAAAGCGCCCTGCAAAATCGTGAATTCTCCGATGAAGCCGTTCAGCAGCGGCATTCCCAGCGAACTGAGGCTGACGATCAGATAGATCGCGGCGAAATTCGGCATGGGCGTTGCCAGGCCGCCGAACTCCGAAATCATGCGCGTGTGACGCCGTTCGTAAAGTACGCCGACAATCAAGAACAGCGCACCGGTGGAGATGCCGTGGTTAATCTGCTGAAGCACGCTGCCAGCGAGGCCGTTCGGCGTGAGGGCAAAAATTCCCAGCGTGCAGAAGCCAAGATGGCTGACCGAACTGTAGGCGATCAGCCGCTTCATGTCCTTCTGCATGAGGCAAACGAGCGCGCCGTAAATGATGCCGATCAAGGAAAGCACGATGACGATGTGAATGATTCGCGATCGCAGTGGGCCATCCCCCGGCAGCAACGGGAGCGAGAAGCGGATGAAACCGTACGTGCCCATTTTCAGCAAGACACCCGCCAGAATCACGGAGCCCGCGGTGGGAGCTTCGGTGTGCGCGTCGGGGAGCCACGTATGGAACGGGAACATCGGGACCTTGATGGCAAACGCGAAGAAGAAGCCCCAGAATAGCCATACCTTCAGTGGGTCGGAGAAATGTTGTGCGGCGGCCAGCAGCGTCAGAACATCGAAGGTGCGTGTCCCGCCTGCGGGCACAGGCGCGTAGAAGTACAGCGCCAGAATCGCGAGCAGCATGACCACCGATCCGGCCAGGGTGTATAGGAAAAACTTGATCGCTGCATACAGGCGCCGGTCGCTTCCCCAAACGCCGATCAGGAAGTACATCGGGACGAGCATCACTTCCCAGAACACATAAAAGAGGAAAAAATCCAGGGAAACGAAAACGCCGATCATCCCGGTCTGCAGCAGGAGGAGCAGAATGTAATACTCCTTGGTGCGCTGATGAATCGCGCTCCACGACGAGAGGATGGCGATCATCCCGAGAAACGTGGTGAGCATGACAAGCAGGAGGCTGATGCCGTCGATGCCCAGATGATATTTAGCGCCGATCGAAGGGATCCACTCGGCGGATTCCTCGAAGGAAAAGGGCTTCTCCCCAGGATTCCACCAGCGAAGCAGCGGAAGCGAAACAAGAAAACCAAGAGCGCCAAATACGTTTCCCGCGATCTTATGCGCGTTCTCCATCCCGCGAGGAAGGAAGAGCAACACCAGGGCACCCAGAAGCGGCGTGAGGAGAACCACGCTCAAGATGTGATGTGCAAGAAAGTCCATTCTCATCGCCTCTCAGCGCGCGCCGCGCAGCAGAACCTGCATATGATGCCCGTAATACGCCAGAAGAATTACCAGTCCTACCAAAATCAGCATCGCGTAACTGGAAAAGACTCCGGTTTGCAGCAGCCGCACCGGATAACTGAAAAGCTGCATCAGCTTCGCGCTGAAATTCAGCAGCCCATCGATGATCCACTTGTCCCACCACATCGATAGAGTTGAGCCGAAGCGCGCCAGCCAGCCCGCGCCGTTTACGCCCACCCCGTCGATCACGTTGGCATCGAAGCGGCCGAGCAGAGTTCCGAGGTCTTTAGTGCGCTCCACGATCGCCGCGTCGTAGATTTCGTCGACGTAGTATTTGTGGAAGAGCAATTGATAAAGTTTCGGCACCTTTTGGGCGACGAGTTCCGGCACGATCCTCTTCGAGCAATAAAGCTGGTACGCCAGGAAAATTCCGGCGGCAGCAATCGTGAGCGACGCCCCCATTAACAAAAGCTCTTTGAGAACAGCGTGATGCACGATATTCACTTCTCCTGTTTCAGGCAGTACGCCCTTCAGGACAGGGTCAAGAAACTTCTCGAAGCGGTTCTCTCCGCCGATAACTTCTGGCCAGCCAATCCAGCCGCCAACAATGGAGAATCCGGCGAGAATCATTAGGGGAACGGTCATGGGCCACGGCGATTCGTGGATGTGTTTCTCGACGTGCTCGTCGGCGCGGCAGTAACCGAAGAAAGTAAGGAAGAGCATGCGGAACATATAAAACGCGGTCAGTCCTGCGGTGATGAAGCCGACAACCCACAGCAGGAAAAAGCGGTCGAAGGCCCGGCCCAGGATTTCATCTTTGCTGAAAAATCCGGCGAAGGGGAAAATTCCGGCGATCGCCAGAGTGGCGATCAGCATGGTGTAGTAGGTGTACTTGATCTTTTTGTCGAGGCCGCCCATCTTGCGGATGTCCTGTTCGCCGGACATGGCGTGGATGACGCTGCCGGCGCCGAGGAACAAAAGGGCTTTGAAGAACGCGTGGGTCATGAGGTGAAAAATTCCGGCGGCGAAAGCGCCGACGCCGAGGGCGAGGAACATGTAGCCGAGCTGGCTGATGGTGGAATAGGCGAGAACTTTCTTGATGTCGGTCTGGACGAGGGCCATGGAGGCGGCGAAGATGGCGGTGGCGGCGCCGACGATCGCGACGACATCCATCGCGATCGGCGACAGTTGGTAGATGGCGTTCATGCGCACGACCATGTAGACGCCGGCTGTGACCATAGTGGCAGCGTGAATCAGGGCGCTTACTGGCGTGGGACCTTCCATGGCGTCGGGGAGCCAGACGTAGAGAGGAATTTGTGCGGATTTGCCCATGGCGCCGACGAAGAGCAGGAGAGCGATGCCGGTGAGAACCGAAGAGCCGTAGCCTAGTGTTTGAGCGTCCACGGCGGCCTTGAGCGACTGGAGGATTCCGGTTGCGCCAGATGCGTCCGGCAAACCTTGCGACGTGAAGCGGATCGTGCCCAACGTTACGGCGGTCAGGAGAATCCCGAGGATAAAGCCCGCATCTCCGATACGATTCACGATGAACGCTTTTTTCCCCGCATCGGAAGCCGACTTTTTCAAAAAATAGAATCCGATCAGCAAGTAGCTGCACAGGCCGACGCCTTCCCATCCCACGAACATCAGCAGCATGTTGTTCGCTAGGACCAGCGTCAGCATCGCGAACATGAAGAGATTCATGTAGCCGAAGAAGCGGTAGTACCCGCCCTCGTGCCCCATGTATCCGACGGAGTAGACGTGAATCAGGAAGCCGACTCCGGTAACGACCAGCACCATGACGCAGGAAAGCGGATCGAGAAGGAATCCCCAGTCCGCCACAAACCGTATGGCGTGTCCACCGGTCATCTGCATTGACCCGGGCGTCAGCCATTCGAACATGATTTGCTGCGCGACGCGGTGCTCCGGATCCGCGGCCAGCAATTGAAACACCGCGCCCGCGGCGTAGACAAAAGACAAACCCACACTTCCGACGCAAAGCACGCTGACGCCGGCATTCGGGAGCCGCCTGCCAAAGAAAAGCATCAGCGCCGCGGTCGCTAGCGGAAACAGCGGGATGAGCCAGAGGTGATCGAGAAAGTAGCCCGTAGGCGTCATGCCGGTTTCATTTCATCTTTCCTGTCGTCACGCTACCACTTCAACAAATCCATTTCGTCCGCCAGCACCGTTTCGCGGTTCCGGAAAAAAGGCGATGATGATTCCGAGTCCCACGGCGGCCTCCGCAGCTGCATCGGCAATGATGAAGAGCGCAAAGACCTGCCCCGCCACATCACCATACAAACGGGAAAATGCCACCAGGTTGATGTTCACGGCATTCAGAATCAGCTCGATGGACATGAGCACGACGATCACGTTGCGGCGCGTCACGACTCCGATCACGCCGATGATGAAGAGCGCGAGGCTCAGGAACAGGTAATTTTCTATCGGAAGCATCGCTGCATTACGCCCTTTTCTTGGCCATCACCACGGCGCCAATCATAGCCACCAGCAACAAGACAGACGCAATCTCAAACGGCAATAGATATGAATCGAACAGGCTTTTTGCCACCGCTTCAGAATTGAGCGGCAAACGATTCGCGGCCACCGCCGTCAGCACCGGCAACCCCTGCCCAGGCATTTTCCCGGAAGTCCAGAACATCACGCCGACCTGGCCGGCCAGCGCCAGCGCGACGATGAGCGCCACCCACTTCTGCCGCGCGAACTGGATCTGCTGCAGCGCCACGTCCAAGTTGACCAGCATGATCACGAAGACAAACAGCACCATGATCCCGCCGACGTAAAGAATGATCTGGACGATAAACAAAAACTCCGCACGCAACTGCAAGAAAATCCCAGCGGTTGCGAGCAGTGCGGTGATCAGAAAGATGGCGCTGTGGACTACGTTCCGCCGCGTCACCATGAGCGCAGCGCTCGCCACGGCGATGCCGGCAAAAAAGTAAAATAGGACTCTATCCAGCATAAAAATCCGAAGCGGCGGTTTGCTCCTGGCGCGCGTCGTGCTGTTTCTCGAGAGCTAGAATAAGAAACGCGGCCACCAGCGCCACGATGGCCGCGGGAGTCGTAACCAGAAGCAGTCCCCAGCCATGCAACTGAAAGTGGGCTCCGACGATCAGCGCCACGCCCACCAGCAAGACGTTGATGATGGACAGCGGTATCAGGAAATGCCACCCCAGGCGCATTAACTGGTCAAAGCGGTACCGCGGTATCGTGAATCGCAGCCACATGAAAAAATAGATGTACAGGCTCACTTTGAAAATAAACCAGAACCCGCCGTGAATTCCGGCGTAAAACGGCGCTATGGCTTCGCGGAGCGACGGTTTGATCACCCGCAAAACGACCGGCGCCGCGAGCACCAGCGCAACCACAAAACAGAGACCCGCCACGGCCAGCATGAACAACTCTTGAACACGTGTGGGCTGCTTTGGCGTGCGCACGACACAATAGGCGGCGATAGCGACAAGCAAGAGCGTGGGAATAAAATCCAGGAAATTCAGAAAGTGAAAGCCGGGAAGCTCGTGCACGCTTGCGAACGGGCGGAGCCAGCCGCCGAGAAACAAAGTAGTGGCCACGGAAGCCACCACGATCATGTTCGTGTATTCCGCTAGAAAATAGAGCGACCAGCGGAATCCGCTGAACTCCGTCATGTATCCGGCGACGAGCTCGGACTCGGCTTCCGGCAAATCGAATGGCGCCCGGTTGGTCTCTGCAATTGAAGCGACAAGATAGGTAAAAAAGGCCACCGGCGCCAGCAGCACGAACCAAATGCCTTCTTTGCTCTGCGCTTCCACGATGGATTTGATGTTCAGCGAGCCCGTAAACAAAAGCGCGCTCACCAGCGCCATCCCCGCGGCGGTCTCGTAACTCACCAACTGCGCCGAACTGCGCAGCGCCCCCATCAGCGAATAGTGGCTGTTCGAAGCCCAGCCGCCCAGCACGATGCCAAAAATTCCCAGCGCGCTGATGCCCACAACGAAGAGAATGCCAATGTTAATGTCCTGCGCGATCTGAAATGCCGGTCCAATCGCCAGGCCAGCCAGCGAAAGCAGCCCCGCCCCAACGGAAAGCACCGGCGCGAGCCAGAAGACCAGTTTGTCCGCGTTCTCCGGGATGATGTCTTCTTTGATGAGCAGTTTCAGCGCGTCCGCGATCGGCTGCAGCAAGCCATGCGGCCCCACGCGCATGGGCCCAAGCCGTGCCTGCATATCCGCCATGATTTTGCGTTCCACCAGCACGATGTAGCCGACGATCAGCGGCAGAATCGCGACGACGGCCACGCCACAGAGCAGCGGCGCCCAGTACAGCTTCAGGAATTCAAGCGTTGCCTGGAGTGCGGCATTCATCATCGGTCCACTTCTCCCAGTACGATATCAATCGTTCCGATGATGGCCACCACATCGGCCACCAGGTGCCCCCGCACCATGCGATCGAACGCCTGTAAATTTATGAAGGAAGGAGGCCGGATGTGCACGCGATAGGGCATGACCGTGCCGTCGCTAACGATGTAGTAGCCGATTTCGCCCTTTGGCGCTTCAATCGCATGATAAACCTCGCCCGGCGGCGGCTTCAGCACCTTCCCCACTTTCGCCATAATCGGCCCGCTGGGAATATTCTCGATGGCTTGCAGGCAAATCAGCCGCGATTGCCGCATTTCCTCCATTCGAACTAGATAGCGATCGTACGTGTCTCCGGTTGTGCCGACGGGAATCTCGAATTTGTATTGATCGTACGCCGCGTAAGGCGCGGCCTTGCGGATGTCCCATTTAACGCCGCTGGCCCGAAGCACTGGCCCGGTCACACCAAAGGCGATGGCATCTTCCGCGGTCAGAATCCCCACGCCCTTCGTCCGCCCTATCCAGATGCGGTTTTGCGTGAGCAAAGTCTCGTATTCAGCGATGCGCGATTCGAAATCCTTGCAGAACCGTTCAACGTCCTTTTCGAGAGTGTCGTAGGCCTCGTATTGCAGCCCGCCGATGCGGAACGCATGCGTCGTCAAGCGCGCCCCGCAATATTTTTCGAAAATCTTCAGAATTTCTTCGCGCTCGCGAAAGCAATAGAACAGCGGAGTGAGCGCGCCAATATCCAAAGCATGCGTTCCGAGCCATAGGAGATGGCTGGCGATTCTCTGCAGCTCCGTCAAGATGGTTCGAATCACGCGCGCCCGCGGCGGAGCTTCCACCACCAGCAGTTTTTCCACGGCCTCGCAATATCCTAGGCCGCTGCTCACCGCAGCGACGTAGTCCATGCGGTCGACGTACGGAGCAAACTGCTGATACGTGCGATTCTCCGCGATTTTTTCCACGCCCCGGTGCAAATAACCGATGATGCACTCCGAGCCGATCACCCGCTCGCCATCGAGCTTCAATTTGACGCGCAACACGCCGTGCGTGGACGGATGTTGCGGCCCCATGTTGATGACCAGCTCGTCCGCGCCCAACAGGGTCTTGCTATCGCTTGTGGTATCGATGCTCAGGGTCGTCTTCCCTTTGCGGTTAAAACCGCCTTACTGCCCGCTCTCAATTCCAAGATTCTCTCGTACCCAGGCCGTATCCTGCTGCAAAATGTCATAGTCTTTCCGCAGCGGATAGCCTTGCCATTCGTCCGGCAACAGAATGCGTTTCAAATTTGGGTGCCCGGAAAAAACAATTCCGAACATGTCAAACACTTCGCGTTCCTGCCAATTGGCCGTAGGCCAAACGCTCACGACGCTGGGTACCTCTTCAGCGTCCGCCGCCCACACTTTCAGCCTTAGCCGCTCGTTCTTCGCGAAAGAGTATAGATTGAGAACCACGTCAAAGCGCTTCTCACGTTTCGGCCAATCCACAGCCGTCAAATCGGCGAGCATGTCGAATTTTTCTTCGTCGCGCAGGTGCAGCGCAATCTCCACCAACCGGGCGCGATCCACGGTCAGAATGGCCTGCTTGCGATCCTCAGTTGCTTCCAAAAGCGCCGTACCGAACTTGGCGCGAAATCCGGTGATGAATTCATTGTCGAGTGGAGTCTGCAGCACCACGGGCGGTTTTGGAGGAGCGGGGGCGGCCGGTTTCGGAGGAGCAGCGGGCGCGCTCGTGTCCGCAGGTTTGCCAGGGGGAATTGACACCGCGGGTGTACTGCTTACGGGCTTATCGCCCGCGGGGACTTGAGGCGGTTTAGGTTCCTTGGGCTCGTCAGCCATGGACCCAGGGTGCGACAGGCTGCGGTGAACAGCTACGGTTCACAATCTGCGACAGAGGAGCAGCCGAAAATTCAAACGCCGCGTTTCTAACACACGCTGCAAACCTAGTCAATCAGAACCACTTGCGCACGGGAGGAGGGGTGTTGGGGAGAGGAGGAAATTGCGGCTCACGCCCATTCAAGAGCACCCTTTTTGTATAGCCACAAATACCCGACGAGCAGGATTCCGAGGAACATTACCATCGAAACCAGAGCGAACACTCCTTGGTGAGCCGCGACCCACCCTTTATACAAAATCGCCCAGGGAATGAGGAACATCGTCTCCACGTCGAAAATTACAAACAGCATGGCCACAATAAAAAACCGCACCGAATAACGCCCGCGCGCATCGCTCTCCGGAGGGATCCCACACTCATAGGGTTTGAGCTTCGCGCCGAAGGAGGTAGATGCCGGCCGAATGAACTTTGCCAGGACCAGCGTTACCGCGGGAAACGCGATCACCAGCATGGCGTAAATCAACACAGGAATGTACGCGCTCTGCATCACTTCCTCACACGCAGCATCCTATCACCGTTGTCAATCCCGGGGCCGGCTTACTTCTCGAACAGCAGCTCTCCGGCGCGGCTGGTGGCCTTCACAACCGCCTTGATGAGCGTCACGCGGAGCTTGCCTTCTTCCAACTCCATAATTCCGTCAATGGTGCAGCCCGCGGGCGTTGTCACGGCGTCCTTCAGCAATGCAGGGTGATCGCCTGTTTCCAGAACCACACTCGCCGCGCCCTTCATGGTCTGCGCTGCGAGCAGCGTTGCAACATCGCGCGGGAGACCTACCTTGACGCCGGCTTCCGCGAGCGACTCGAGAATGATGTAGGCATACGCCGGGCCGCTCGCCGAAAGCCCAGTCACCGCGTCCATATTTTTCTCGTCAACGACCACCGTGCGCCCGACGGCGTTGAACATCGCGCGCGCCATCTCCAAGTGTTCCGCCCCAGCGTGTGCGCCGCGGCAAATCCCCGTCATTCCGCATCCCACGGCCGAAGGCGTATTGGGCATCGCGCGCACCACGGGAACTTTTCCTCCGAGACGCTGCTCGATGTAGCTCGTCGGCACCGACGCCGCAACGGAAATCACCAGGGTTTTCTCGTTCAGCTCCGGCGCAATCTCTTTCAATACTTCGCCCACGACTTGCGGCTTCACGCCGAGAAGCACGATGTCCGCGCCGTGCACCGCCTGGCGGTTTTCGGTCGTCGTTGACACGCCTAGTTCCTTCGCCAGCGCCGTGGCCTTCTCGAGGTGTTTCACCGTCGCGGTGACGCGCTTCGGCGAGAAGAGCTCCTGCTTCAGATAAGCGCGCAATAGAATCCCGCCGAGTTTTCCTGTGCCCAGAACCGCTAGTTTTTTGTCCGATAGTTTTTGCGCCATGATCCAATCATTCTTGACTTGAATCAGCAATCGGTCAACCCAAGAATCTCAAATCACACCGCCTCGAGCGGTTACTTCAGCGAGCACAGCTCTTCTGTCAGACAGGCAAGGCGCCCGATTGAAACATACACCACATTCTTAAGAAATGGTGTATAGTTTCGGTATGGGCAGAACAAACATTGAGATTGACGAGAGTCTGGTGCGCAAGGCGCGCAAACTGACGCGGCTTAAGACCAAGCGGGAAATTGTGGACAAGGCTCTGGAACTCCTGGTGCGCTCGGAAAGCCGCAAGGGCGTCCTTCGGCATTATGGAACGGGAATCTGGAAAGGTGACTTGAAGGCGATGCGCAGGAACCGCGGTTGATCCTGGTGGACAGCTCGGTGTGGATCGATTTTTTCAGTTCAGCCCCAGGCCGCGCGGGAGATGAGTTGAGACGGATGATCAGCGACGCCGAGCCTTTTGCTCTGACGGGGGTGGTGGTGGTCGAGATCCTTCAAGGCCTCACGCGAGATGCCAGCCGGATCGAGCACTATCTTTCCCAGTGGGAGATGCTCGAGCCACGCGGCTTCCGGACCTACCGAGATGCGGCGGCGATTTTCCGGCTGGGGCGCACCAAAGGTGTGAGTCTAACAACGATTGATGCCCTCATCGCGGCGATTGCCCTGGAGCATCGCGCCAGCGTGTTCACTCTCGACAAAGATTTTTCTCGAATCGCGCGCCTGACGGGGCTTCCGCTGCATCCGCTGCCAGGACCATGACGCAAAGAAGGAGCAGAGTCTTCGCTCTTGTTATGGGTTTTGCATGGCCAACTACAAGAACCTGTTTAGAAAAGCTTCTTTGACGCTAGTCGATGGACTCCTGTTGGTTCTCTGTGCGGCGTCTTTGGCGTATCTCTCTGTGCCTTCTCCTCAACCACTCTGGCAACAACGCGGTGCTGCAAAGCATGGCGAGGGAAAAGTGTCTCTTGACAACGCTTTCGCTCTTATCGAGCGCCACCAATTCAACAGCCTGGCCCACGGCCCGTTCGGCAAAAGCGCGTCTACGTTTGACTATCAACGCGCTGCCCTGCGTCAAGAAGCTCGCGTTTTTTGGCCTTCATCGCATACATAGCCACGTCTGCCTTCCGTAAGAGGGCTTCGATTCTTTCCCCGTCATGGGGATAGACTGCAACGCCTATGCTGACGGAAAGCAGCGGTCCCATCCCATCATTGGCAATGCCGTCGCAGATACGTTGCGCCACCTGGTTGGCCGCCTCTGCGCCTGTTTCCGGTAACACGACCGCAAACTCATCGCCGCCGTAGCGCGCCGCAGTATCGATGTCCCGGCAGAAGCTCAAAGCATCAGCCACCCGGCAGAGCGCATGGCTTCCTATCAGATGGCCATGGCGGTCGTTGATTTGCTTCAATCCATCCAGGTCAAATAACAGCAGGGCAAACTCCCGCGCTGTACGCTCGGAACGTTTGATTTCCATATCCAGCACTTCCGCAAGGCGGCGGTAGTTGGCCAGTCCCGTCAGTGGGTCGCGGGCTGCCTGTTGACGCAGATGATCCTCCAACTGACGCTGCTTGGTGACATCTTCAGTGATCACCTCATAGGCGTCCAGCTCGCCCTGCTCGCCCCTGACTTCTTGTCCGCTGACCCGGATCTTCAGGGTTGTGCCGTCCTTTCGCTTGCATTCTATTTCGATGGGATCGACCAGACCTTGCTGGCCCGATTGCCCCAACAATTGCGCCCGCTTGTCCGCATCTTGAATCAGGGCACTCACAAGGTCTACGGCCAACAGTTCCTGTTTTGACGCATAGCCGAGCATTTTCACCATGGCCTCATTCACTTCGAGAAACTTGCCGTCGAGGCCGCACCGGCAAATTCCGTAGCTTAGATTTCCTGCCAAGGCGCGGTAACGTGCTTCTGAATGCCTCAAGCCATTTTCTGCTCGGTCGCGGTCATCGCGTAGTGCTTTCTCATCCAGAGCCCGATGAATGGCCACCGGGAGATGGCCAATGTGATCCATCTCGATACAATCGTAGGCACCTTTTGTAATGAAGTCAGCCACCGTCTCACGTTGCAAGGCGCTACCGACGAAGATTAGGGGAATCTGCCTGTTTGATAGGTGCAGGAGTTCCAGTGCCTGCGTTTCCTGCCAGTTGGGGCCGGGGTGCTCGGCGATAACAAGGTCATAGGCGCCCCTACCCAGCCGTTCGGTAAACTCGTCGGGAGTTACAACTACTTCTGCGCTGACCGTGAAATGCAGCTTGTCGAGCACTTTCGGGCAGCGCTCTACTTCTGCTATGTGACTATGAACAAAGAGGATGTGCAAAGGCGGATGTCTGCCTTCTGATCCGCTCAGGGCGTCTCGTTTGAGGCGGGCTGGTGGGGTCGAAGCCATTGGGGCCGAGGAAAAATTCACGGGGGCCAGTCCTTCCCATTGCCATGCTGGCCCCGTGAATGTTTCAGTTCTAAGCATCTAAAATGTATGATGGGAGGGTATTAATGTCTGTCCAATATTAGACACTTTGAATTTTATGTTAACCTTTACAGCACAGCAGCGGCGCGCCAACAGCAGGTACACACACAGAGACCTGGCATGAAGTTGCGTGATTCTGGCCGGTGGCGCAGAGAAATTATTTCGAGATTTCCGTTGGTCTCTTTGAACCGCGGCAGTGTATTAACCGGGCGCGGTCGTCTCTAGATTGAATACGTGAGTGTCCGACTTGCGACCAGGCCGCCCCTGCTCAAGAAACTCCACTGATGCGCATGCGTTCATTGCGCTTCCGAGGGCGCCTTCCGTTTTCGCAGCGGGATAAGCGCGCGGAGGCGGGGTTCGCGCAAGTAGAGACCACCCCAGAGCAGCACGCCCAAATATGTCGGGAACAAAACATGGCTGAATAATGGATCGCCGACGCGTAAGTGCGTGGCAATGGCACCGCCAAGATAACCAGTCAGCAGTATCGCACCAAGAACGGGGGTATTCGGGGTGGCATAGAGGGCAATGGACACCAATAAGGCGATCCCGAGAACTGGCAGAAGGCTGAGGGACCAACCCACATGAGCCATCGCCTCCACGACGGGGGGCGGAGCCGGCTTCACGAATTTAAAGGCCACGTCAAAAGCGAGAAACAAGATAACCAATGCGCTCATGATGCGTCCGGCCCAGAGGCCTTTCTTCGAGAGGGGAGCCGTTTGCGTTTCTGATGGCATGAATTTTTCTCCGTGTGTCGTTTGAACGAAAAATCAACAGATGGTTGAAATCGTTTACCGCGAAGCAGGAAAGGCCCAGCAGCGCTGACGCCTAGCCGCCGGCAATCGCCCCAATGATGAGAAGGGGCTCCTTCCCCGACGCGATCGCATCGGGAAGCGGGGTATCCGGCGGCTCAAGGGAATAGTCTTCCTCGCAAGCGAAGAAGCGCAGGAACGGACGTCGCTCCTGGGTGACATGATCGCGGATGGTGCCGCGCAGCATCGGATACTGGGCCTCGAGGGCGTCGAGCACCGAGCGCTGCGTGACAGGACCCTTGACGTCGAGCTGCACTTCCGCACTGACGCGCGCCAGCGCCCGCAAATGTCCTGGGAGTATGACGCGAATCACGGCAACGTTTGCACCTCGACAGAAAGCACGGCCGGAAGATCGCGGACGATGGGGTTCCAACTGTCTCCGGCGTTGGCCGAAGCGTACACCTGTCCGCCGGTGGTGCCGAAATACACGCCACACTTATCGAGCGAGTCCACGGCCATTGCGTCGCGCAAGACGTTCACGTAACAGTCGTTTTGCGGCAGGCCTTTGGTGAGAGCCTCCCACTCATTGCCTCCCGAGCGGCTGCGGTACACGCGCAGCTTGCCATCGAGCGGAAAATGCTCCCCGTCGCTTTTGATGGGCACGACGTAGATGGTCTCCGGCTCGTGCGCGTGAACGTCGATCACGAACCCGAAGTCGGTCGGCAGGTTGCCGCTGACTTCTTGCCAAGAGTCGCCACCGTTGTCGCTGCGCATGACGTCCCAGTGCTTCTGCATGAAGAGCACGTTCGGGCGCGAGCGGTGCATGGCGACGTGGTGAACGCAGTGGCCGACTTCGGCATTCGGGTCGGGGATGTATTGGGAATGGAGCCCCTTGTTGATGGGCCGCCAGGTCTTGCCGCCGTCGTCGGTACGGAAGGCGCCCGCGGCCGAGATGGCGATGTAGATCCGGCCGGGGTCCTTCGGATCGAGAATTATGGTGTGAAGGCACAGCCCACCGGCGCCCGGCTGCCACTTGGGCCCTGTGCCGTGGCCGCGCAGCCCGGCGAGTTCTTGCCAGTTCTGTCCGCCGTCGGTCGAGCGGAATAAGCCGGCGTCCTCTACACCGGCATAGACGGTGTCCGGATCGGTGAGCGACGGTTCAATATGCCAGACGCGCTTGAACTCCCAGGGATGCTGAGTGCCGTCGTACCACTGATGAGTGGTGAGGGGTTTGCCGGTTTGAGCGGAGGTATCGTACACGAACTTGTTGCTCTCGCCTTTCGGCATTCCCTCTGGCGTGGTCCGTTCGCCCGGCGGCGTTCCTGGCTGCGTCCAGGTTTTGCCGCCATCATCGGACCGCTGAATGATCTGCCCGAACCAGCCGCTGCATTGCGACGCATACAGCCGATTGGGGTCGACGGGCGAACCCTTGACGTGGTACATCTCCCAGCCCGCAAAATGGGGGCCGCTTACGTCCCAGCGTTCGCGCTTGCCGTCTGACGTCAGGACGAACGCGCCCTTGCGTGTGCCAACCAGAACCCGTACTTTGCTCACGTGTGACTCCTTCTTTCAGTAGTAGGCCTCTGCAAAAGCGTACCCTTGATTTCGCTGTTACAAAATGTTTTTTCGTTCGGTTCACGATTTGATTGGTACCCAAACTTCCATACCGCCCGTTCCCGTCCGCGGATCGAATTCCTCGGAGTAACGCTCGAAAAAGCTCGGCGCCTCAGCGGCTTCGCAACCGACCTCAAGGCCTGATCCCGGGAGCCACTTGTCGATGGCATCCAGCGTTTCTTGGAGTTTAGAAACATGATCGCGGTGAGAAAAAACGGCATATTTCTCTGCCGGGATGGTCGCGACGGCGAATTCACCGGGAAGACATGAAGAGCTGGAGATTTCGACGCCCGCGAGATAGTCGATACCGACGGGGCTGAGCGCATTGAAGCACAAGCCATAAGCCGCCCGGCCCACCTGTCCGGGGATGTTGCCGATGTGAGGCCCAAAGCGCAGCCATAGCTCAGGGATGTTTTTCATGGTTTCCGAGGTGTAGTGCTCGCGTAATCCGGCAATTCGAAGCCCCTTGCACCTCTCAATTCGAGGTGTTTCAAGCTGCATCGCAGGCGATTTTTTCATTGTCGCTTGGCTCATTTCCGTCCTCCGATTTCAAGTTGCGACCCAAGATCGCTGGCATGGGAAAGGCAGTGTGCCTATCTTACTTGTGAAATGCAAGTGAAAATATGCTACCGTTGAATTATGTCAAAGAAGAAGCCGAGTGCAGACTGGCGGTCGGGGTGTCCGCTGAATGCTTCGGTGGAGATATTGGGCGACCGCTGGTCTTTGCTGATCATCCGCGACATGATGCTCCGGGGATTCCGGAGCTACAAGGAATTCCTGGAGTCCTACGAAGGAATCGCGACAAACATATTGGCGGATCGCCTCCGGAAGCTGGTAGCTCATGGAATCATCACCACCGAGCGAGATCGGTCGGATGGACGAAAGCTGATTTACTTGCTCACAGCGAAAGGAATCGATCTTGCCCCGGTCCTTACAGAAATGGTCCTGTGGGCAGCCGGGCACGAAGATACCGGTAACCAAGCGCTTGTCCGCTTAATGCAAAAGGACAAAGAGAAATTTCTGGCTGAAGTGCGGCAACGCTGGGCGGAAAAGAGAATCCGTTCAACGGCTGAGCAGATCCGAACAGAACATCTCAGGATTTGACCTGTTCGGTAAGCGCCAATGGAACTCTAGTCGTGCCGAGCGCCGTGCAAGACTTTTACCGCGTGCGGCAACAGGTGGGCTACCGCCTCAAGAGATTCCACCGCGCCTTTGGGGCTTCCCGGCAGATTGACGATAAGCGTCTTCGTTCGTACGGCAGCCGTACCGCGCGATAGCACGGCGGTCGGCGTGTGCTCCAGCCCCTTGCGGCGCATTTCTTCGGAGAGTCCGGGCACGATCCTGTCGGCCACCGCCTGGGTTGCTTCTGGCGTGTTGTCCCGCGGTCCGATCCCCGTTCCGCCCGTCGTTAAGAGAACATCCACGCGCCCGGAGTCCGCCACGGCGCGCAACTGCTCGCGGATATTTGCCGGATCGTCCGACACGCGCAGTGACGAGGTGACTTCCCAGCCCAGCCCGCGGCAGAACGCGACGACCGCGGGGCCGGACAAATCCTCGCGCTCACCCTTGGTTACGGAGTCGCTGATGGTAAGGACCGCGACGCGCATCAGGAAGGTTTCTTCAGGAGACTCACGGCGTCCCTACCGTATCGCGATTGGCCTCATCCATCAGCCGCATCGCTTCCATCAAGAGGCCGGTCGTGTTGCGCGTCGTGGTCGTCTTTGTCGAGGCGTTCGCGGCGTTGAAATCGATTTCAAATTCTCCCGCCGTCCACAACACAACTTTATAGACGGCGTCGTCTCCTTCAACCGAACCGATCTTAGCGTCACGGCACTGCCCGCTTGCAAAATACAGTTCACACTGCGCGCCATTTTGCCGCACGATCAACCGGCAGGACTTCTGCCCCATCTCCAGCGACTGCATCAGGTCGATCATGCTCATCTCTTCCAGACGTCCTTGAATGACGCCCGGCCGCGACGCTTTTTTCTGCAGTTTTTCGAGGTGCAGGCGATCCACAACTTTTTTCGTGATGCGCACCAGGTCTTTAATCAAAAAAGGCTTGGTGATGAAATCCTCTACGCCATCCACCAGCGGCCTCAGACGCTCCTCGATGTCCGGCCGGCTGGCCATGAACAAAAACGGAATGTGCCGCGTCGACTCCCGCGCGCGCAGTTTTTCAAAGAGTTGCCTGCCGTCCAGGCCGGGCATTTTGTAATCGCAGAGAATCACGTCGGGTGGCGCATCGACGACCTTCAGGAGCGCGTCCGCGCCGTCAGTGGAAGTCTCCACTTCGCAGACCGCATCAAGCCCCTTCACGATTAACTCGCGCACCAGCGGGTTGTCATCCGCCAGCAGCAGCTTTACCGTTTTGTGCGCTGCCGTGCTCATCGCACGCGCCTCCGTCCGGCGTTTCGCCGATGGAAGTCCCCGCTCTTCCCACCGGTCTTCTCGGTGAGAACGATGTCCGTAATTTCCATCCCTTTATCGAGGGCTTTGCACATGTCGTAGACTGTGAGGGCCGCAGCGGTAACGGCGACCAGGGCTTCCATTTCCACGCCCGTCTGGGCGGCCGTGGTCACTGTGGATCGTACTTCCACGCCATTTTGGCATAGCCGTGCGGTCACATCAATGTGCGTCAGCGGCAGTGGATGACAAAGAGGTATCCATTCCGCGGTTCTCTTCGCCGCCGCGATTCCCGCGATCCGCGCCACTTCCAGCGGATTCCCCTTCGGGTTTTTCAGGCGGCGGACTGCGCTCACGACGCGCGGCTTCATCTTCACAAAACCCCGCGCCGCCGCCGTTCGCGTCGTCACCGCTTTCTCCGACACGTCAACCATCTGGACTTCGCCTTGCTTACCGTAATGCGACAGCTTGGCCATCTAGTCTTGTTTAGACTACGTCCTTTCTCAATAACACGGAAACGCTCTCGCCAATCTCGATCTTTTCTCTGTCTGCTGGCACCACCAGGAAACAATTCGCCTTCGACAGCGCGGTGATATCGCCCGATCCCTGCCACTTCAATGCCTTCACTTCCGGCGCCCGTCCGTGCCACTCCAGCCGCGCGGGCAAAAAATGCGCCAGCCCGGGCTTTTCCTTCAAGGCTTCCGCCAGCCGCGCCTCGACCAGCGGCAACGCGCGCGCCTGCGAACCACTCAACAAATCAATCGCGGGCGCCACAAACAATTCGAACGTCACCATCGTCGAAACGGGATTCCCTGGTAAGCCGAACACCGGCTTGCCTTGGCATATCCCAAACACGGCCGGCCTCCCCGGCCGGATCGCCACTGCATCGAAAAAGAATTCCGCGCCCATGGCTTTAAGCACGCTTTCAACCAGGTCGTACTTTCCCATCGAGACGCCGCCGGACAGCACGAGCGAATCTTCTTTCAGCCCGCGTTCT